>ERZ780141.488-NODE-488-length-29906-cov-9.151519_pt1 | contig 29906 bp, 27 predicted proteins | sample MGYA00433080_ERZ780141 | MGnify/ENA primary metagenome ERZ780141 (study PRJEB29588, sample SAMEA2154047) | human gut metagenome | biome: human gut; feature: human-associated habitat; material: faeces | place: Denmark | collected 2008/2010 ... | reverse complement strand
AGATCGTTTCTTTAAACACTTTTACTAATTTTGCACTTGCTGTTGGACTCTACATTGATATAAAAATGATGGTGGAATTAAATAAATTGCTCTTAAAATTTTGTGTAACCATCAAAAATGACTAATTTTGCAGTCGCTTTGGTAAAATGCCAAAAGCCATAAGATGGTCTCGTAGCTCAGCTGGATAGAGCAACAGCCTTCTAAGCTGTGGGTCGAGCGTTCGAATCGCTCCGAGATCACCTGGGTATTCTAAAAAGGTCGCAGACGATAGTTTGCGGCCTTTTTTGATGTGTTTTTGTGGTGTGAATAAAAGTGAAATTTTTTAATAATTTTGCAACGGATAAAAACGTTTTTTATCGTGCGGAAATCCCGTTAATTCAACATTTTTAGTTATCTTTGTAAAAATATAATGAACAATTTGCGGTATAATACGCCATATGGAAAATATGCGTAGAAAAGCAAAGATAATCATAACAAAACTATTAAATATTTGTGATGAATAACGATCGTATACAGAAGATCAATATTGAAAATCAGATGCGTTCGGCGTATATCGACTATTCAATGTCGGTAATCGTTTCGCGTGCTCTCCCTGATGTGCGCGACGGTTTTAAGCCAGTGCATCGTAGAGTGCTTTTTGGCATGGAGAAATTGGGCAATTTCTCTACTGCCCCTTACAAGAAGTCGGCTCGTATTGTCGGTGACGTGCTTGGTAAGTTCCACCCACATGGCGACTCATCAGTTTATTATGCAATGGTGCGTATGGCTCAAAGCTGGGCTATGCGATACACGTTGGTTGACGGTCAAGGTAACTTCGGCTCAGTAGACGGCGACGGTGCTGCGGCAATGCGTTATACAGAAGCTCGTCTTGCAAAGATGGGCGAAGAAATGATGCGCGACATCGATGAGGATACAGTTGACTTCCAAATGAACTTTGATAATACGATTCCTGAGCCAACTGTGATGCCAACCCGTTTCCCTAACTTGTTGGTTAATGGTGCATCTGGTATCGCTGTGGGTATGGCAACAAATATGCCACCTCACAACCTCACAGAATCTATCAACGCCTGTATAGCAATGGAAGAAAATCCTGATATAACTGTTCCTGAATTGATGCAGTATATCAAGGCTCCAGACTTCCCAACAGGTGGTATTATATATGGTCTATCGGGTGTGAAAGATGCATTCGAGACTGGTAGAGGACGAATAGTGGTTCGTGCAAAGACTAAGATTGAAACTGAAGGTGAGCATGAGCGCATTGTCATCACTGAGATTCCATATAACGTGAATAAGCGACTTCTTATCATGAAAATTGCAGATTTGGTAAATGATAAGAAGATTGACGGCATATCAAATATCAACGACGAGAGCGACCGTAATGGTATGCGTATTGTGATTGACGTTCGTCGTGATTCCAACTCTAATGTGGTGTTGAATAAGTTGTTTAAGATGACTGAATTGCAGTCGTCATTCAGCGTAAACAATATTGCATTGGTGAATGGTCGTCCTAAGACTTTGAATCTTAGAGAGATAATTTATTACTTCCTTGAGCACCGTCATGATGTGGTGATTCGCCGTACAAAATTCCAATTGCGTAAGGCGGAAGCAAGAGCACACATTGTGCAAGGCTTGATAATAGCATCTGACAACATTGATGAAGTGATCAGAATTATCAAGACAAGCGCAAATATCGACGAGGCAAAGAAGCGCCTTTGCGAGCGTTTTGGCCTTGATGATGAGCAGGCTAATGCAATCGTTCAAATGCGTTTGCGTCAGCTCACTAATCTTGAGCAAGGCAAGCTTCATGATGAATACGACGAGTTGCAAAAGCTTATCGCTCATTTAAATCTTATCCTTACAGATCCAGAGGAATGCAAACGTGTGATTATTGGAGAACTTGAAGAAATTCGTGATAAGTTTGGCGACGAGCGCAAGACTGACATCAAGCCTGATGAAGGAGATTTCTCGGTTGAGGATATGTATGCAGATGAACCTGCGGTAATCACTATTTCTCACAATGGCTATATCAAGCGCACTCCGTTGGCTGACTTCCGTGCACAAAACCGTGGCGGTGTTGGCATCAAGGGTAGTGACACTCGTGATGACGACTTTATTGAACACATTTATCCTGCAACATTGCACAACTATATGTTGTTCTTCACAAGCAAGGGCCGTTGCTACTGGATGCGTGTGTTTGAAATTCATGAGGGAGCCCGCAACTCTAAGGGTAGAGCAATTCAGAATATGCTCAACATTGAACCGGATGACAAGGTGACTGCATTTATCAGAGTGAAATCGTTTAAGGATCCTGAATATAATGAATCCCACTCAATCATATTCTGTACTAAGAATGGTGTTGTGAAGAAGACTTCGCTTGCCGATTATTCACGTCCTCGCACTAAGGGTATTATTGCTATCAATATCAGAGAAGATGATAGCGTGATAGATGTGGCAATGACAAATGGACACTCGCAAATTATCCTTGCTGACCGTAAGGGTAGAGCAATTCGCTTTCCAGAAGAGAAGGTTCGCGTTATGGGCCGAAATGCTACTGGTGTGAAGGGTATGGAAATAGCGGAAGACGATGAAATCATCGGTATGATTTGCGTTGACGAGGCTAAGCCAAAGGATATTCTTGTGGTATCAGAAAATGGTTATGGCAAGCGTTCTGCTCTTCAAGATTATCGCATCACCAACCGTGGCGGCAAGGGTGTTAAGACTCTTAATATCACCGAAAAGACCGGTGAATTGGTTGCTATAAAGGCTGTTAATGATGACAACGACCTTGTGATCATCAATAAGTCGGGTATCACAATTAGACTTAATGTGGCTGATTTGCGTGTGATGGGTAGAGCAACACAGGGTGTGAAGCTCATTAATCTTGAAAAGCGTCATGATGTGATTTCTTCGGTATGTAAAGTGGATTCTGAAAAGGTTGAAGAAGAGCAATCGACAGAAGAAAATGCTGAGCCACAAAATGGCGAAGTAGATACTGATTTAAACCAAACAGAGGAATAAACGTCTAACCAACAAATAACGGCAATTATTAACAAATAAAAAACATAACATGAAAAAATTGGTTCTTATTTTAGCGTGTGCTGCAATGACAACAGGTGCATATGCTCAAAACAAACTGGTTGATGAAGTGAAGAGTGAAATTGGTGGCATGAGTGCCAACTCAAGCACTTTTAAGAATGCTCTCAACAAGATTAAACCAGCGTTGGAAAACGAGGAAACTAAAGGATCTGCTGCTGCATGGTATATTGCAGGTAAGAGCGGATATGGTTTCTACGATAAGTGTATGGGTGAAAAGGCAATCGGAAAGCAAGTAGACGACAAGGAAATGGCGCTTGCATTGCTTGAGGGTTATGACTATTACAAAAAGGCTCTTGAATTGGACAAGGTTCCTGAATTGGAAAAGAACGGAACACCAAAGTTGGACAAAAAAACAGGCCAGCCAAAGTATAAGACTAAATATACCAAGGATATTTTGAGTGCTCTTGCAGGTCACGTTAATGACTTCATGAATGCTGGTAACGGCTTGTATGACGCAAAGGATTTCAAAAACGCTGCAAAGTGCTGGGGAATCTATTGTGACTTTGAAAAGGCTGACTATCTTGGTAAGTACAAACCAGAAATGGTAGACTCAATCATCGCTCAAATTCGTTTCTATCAAGGTGTCGCTGCATGGCAAGCTGAAGACAATCGTGCTGCATTGGATGCATTTAAGCAATCAATGGTAAAGGGTTATAAGGAAAAGGAAGTGTTTGACTATGCTTTGAGTGTAGCTGCTGGTATTCCTAACAACGATGCTGAAGTTGTAGAAATCGCAAAGCTTGCTATTGAAAAGTTCGGTAAAAAGGATAATATGTATTTCAACATCATCGTAAACGACCTTTTGAACAAGGAAAAATATGATGAAGCAAATGCTCTTATCGACAACACTATTTCTGAAAACCCTAACAATGAGGAATATCTCGACCTTAAGGGTGTTCTATTGGAACAACAAGGTAAGATTGATGAAGCTATCGTATACTTCAAGAAGGCTGTAGATGCTAACCCTGAATATGCAAAGGGTAACTTCGACCTTGGCCGTATGTATTTCAATAAGGCAGTTAAGGTTCAAGAAGAAAATCCTACTTTGAACAATGCTCAATTGAAGGCAAAGACTGAACCATTCTATCGTCAAGCTCTTCCATACCTTGAAAAGAGCCACGCTTTGGATGCAGAAAACAAGGATTGCACTCGTGCATTGTCAAACATCTATTATCAGCTTAACGACGAAGCTAAATTGAAGGCTCTCGAAGCAGAATAAATAGGTAATAATGATATATAAATTAGAGGCGTTAAGTTTTTTTTCTTAACGCCTCTTATAATATATATCAGGTTCGTTTTAGATGTCTTGGTATGACTTTTAGAATCTGTCGAGAACAGTTTCAATCATATCTTCAACTGCGTTTTTGTAGTTGGTGTTCATCTTAGTTGCAACACGGTTTGCAATCACGCTGCACACTGTGAGCGCTTTGTGTCCCATAAGTTTTGCAAGACCTTGAAGTGCGGCACACTCCATTTCGTAGTTGGTGATGTTGCGGCCTGCATATTCAAATTTTTCAATTCTTGAGTTGAGTTCTGGTTCGGCAAGAGCAAGGCGTAGTTGACGTCCTTGAGGGCCATAGAATCCGTTTGCCGCGATAGTATATCCGTGGAAGAAGTCTTTTCCTCCGATTCGTTCCACAAGTTCTGGGTCTGCGTCAACTACATAAGGTTCCGCAAATAGAGGATTCCAATTTACGAAATCGCAGAATTGCTTTTCGAATTCGAGGTCACAAATTTCGTTGCGTCCGGCATAGAAATTGAGCACGCCATCAAAGCCGATGCCTTTGGTGGCCATGATAGGAGTACCAATTGGAACGTAAGGTTGCAAACCACCACATGTGCCTACACGCACAATGCTGAGTGTGCGATGGGTGTCTTTGATTTCACGAGTGTTGTAGTCGATGTTTGCAAGAGCATCAAGTTCGTTCATCACGATGTCGATGTTGTCGCCTCCGATACCATGAGAAAGAGCCATAATGTCTTTGCCCTTGTATGTACCACGGATAGTGTGGAACTCACGGCTTTGAATTTCGAGGTCGCGAGTATCGAAGTGTGATGCGATCATTGTCACTCTGCCAGGGTCGCCGCAAATAATGATGTTGTCGGTGATGTGTTCTGGACGAAGGTGAATGTGAAATGCACTGCCGTCAGAATTGATAATCAATTCAGAATCGGCGATTATTCTTTTCTTGTTATTTCCCATAATCTATAAGTTTAGTTACAGTGTATTTTATGTTAGTTGATAAAGCTATTTCGATATTAAGCGATAGCATATCGGCTTCCGGGTAGAGAGCAGACAATGCCTTTGAATTCCATTTCTACCAATGTGCTTAATAATTGGTAAACTGGCTTTTTTAGAGTTTGTGCCAAGGTATTGATGTGCACAGAATCCTGTTCTTTTATGATTTGCAAGATTGCTTCTTCTTCTAGCGACAATTCGGGGAAAAGAGTCTTTTGCTGTGGTGTAACAGCCGACTCTTTCTTTGCCCAATGCATAGATTCGATGATGTCGTCGAGGTTTGTCACGAGTTGAGCGCCATTGTTTTGTATCAGATGGTTGCAACCTACAGAATATTCGTCGGTCGTTCTTCCGGGAACGGCAAATACTTCGCGATTGTAACTTTGTGCAATGTTGGCAGTGATAAGCGCTCCGCCGTGCTTGGCTGATTCCACTACTATAGTGCAGTCTGACAAACCCGCAACGATTCTGTTGCGAGCCACGAAATTGCCTTTGTTGATAGAAGATTGTGAAGTATACTCAGTTATGAGCATTCCGTTGGAATGGATAATGTCGGCGGCATATCTTCTGTGGCTTGAAGGATAGATAGTGTTTAGTCCATGAGCCAATACTGCTACTGTGGGAATGCCTTGTTTGAGACATGCCTCATGGGCGGCTATGTCGATTCCGTAAGCAAGACCGCTAACCACTACTACATCGTCGAGCGAAGCGGCTATGTCGGCAATCAGGCGGTTAACAAAACTTTTTCCGTATGCTGTGGCGTGACGGGTGCCTACTATTGAGATAATGTGTTTTGCATTTAAGTTACAATTGCCCATCGTGAATAGCATAGTAGGGGCGTCGGGCGCTTCGGTAAGTCGGCTTGAAAATTCTTTGTCGGTGTAATGAGTCGGTAGAATCTTGTTTTTCGTAATAAACTCAATTTCTTGTTTTGCCGCTTCAAGTTTTTCTTTGCGGTATGCGCCAGTGAGCACCTTGCTTCTGCTGTTGGCAATGTGTTGCAACTCTTTTGTCGACATGGCAAAAAAATCCTGTTCAGACGGAATAACGTCTAAAAATTTCTTTGCCAGATCAATGCTCATATTAGCTATTGATGCAAAAGCTATGCGATATGTGAGTTGCTCGTAATCCAAATTATAAGTATTTTTCGAATGCTTTGGCAAGAGCCTCGCCACGAGACAATCGTCCGTTTTCGATGCACACGCAAGATACGTTTGCTGAAACAGAAAGTTTGCCTGTGGCTTTATTGAAAATGTCTTGGTGGAATACAAATCTCACACCCTTCATTTCTATCCATAGTCGGCTAATCATCACGTCGTTGCTTCGTAAAGGATTTTTGTAGTCAATCACTATGCGGTTGACTACAGGATACATCCCTTGCTTTTGCATGTCGCTGAACGAAAACCCGGCCCATTCGCAGAATTTGTGGCGTGTGTGTTCGAGATAGTGCTGATAGTTGGCATTGTTTACTATGCCCTCGCTATCGAGTTCGTAATCTCGCACTTCAATTTCCAATGAATATATGTATTTGTCGTTGTTATCCATTTTATGTGTGTAAAAAACAAATTTACTAATTATTTCGTGCATTAGCAACGGTGAGACTGAATAATGATGTATAATATTTGTGAAAACATAAGTGGAATGTGAGGTTGTAGAACAATAGTTTGAGGTTTATGTGGATTTTAAGTAATTTTGTGGTCGAAAACATTATCAACAACATTTATACACATATATTTTAATGATTAAAGAATTACAACTGAGGGTAACACCTAACATTGCGTACAATGAAATCGAAACAAAAATCTATATCTCGACGATAGAAGATTTGGACGTGAACCGCATCAAGTGCGTGAAGATTGTTAAGCGTTCTATAGATGCAAGACAGCGCAAGGTGATGGTGAACCTTAAGGTGAGGGTATATGTTGATGAAATGCCTGCAAAAGACGACATCCTTGGCATAAGAATAGACTATAAAAAGGTTTCTGGCGATAAGGTCGCCATTGTGGTAGGTGCAGGCCCTGGTGGTTTGTTCGCTGCTTTGCGACTAATAGAGTTGGGCGTTAAGCCTATTGTGCTCGAGCGTGGAAAGAACGTTGTTGATAGGGCTGCAGATTTGGCTCGAATCTCTCGAGAGGGTGTAGTTGATCCTAATTCCAATTATTGTTTTGGAGAAGGAGGCGCAGGGGCTTATTCTGATGGAAAGCTATATACTCGTAGTAAAAAACGAGGCAACGTGGACAGGATATTGTGTATATTTCATCAGCATGGGGCTTCAGAGGATATTCTCGTAGATGCTCATCCGCATATTGGCACAGATAAATTGCCAAAGGTGATAGAAAATATGCGTCGCACAATCATAGAATGTGGTGGTGAGGTGCATTTCTCTACTCTCGTTGAGCGTCTCTTGATTGAAAATTCTGAAGTCGTGGGTGTGGAGTGTAGTGATGGTATGGCGTATCGTGGAGCTGTGATTCTTGCTACCGGTCATTCTGCTCGTGATGTGTATGAGATGCTGAAACGTGAGAATGTAAAGATTGAAGCAAAAGGAATTGCTGTGGGTGTAAGACTTGAGCATCCGCAACAACTCATCGATAAGATACAGTATCATTCGCCAAATGGTAGGGGAAAATATCTTCCTGCTGCCGAGTATTCATTTGTGACGCAAGTGGACGGGCGAGGTGTGTATTCGTTCTGTATGTGTCCGGGAGGATTTATTGTGCCTGCGGCGAGTGCGCCTGGGCAGTTGGTAGTAAACGGCATGTCGCCGTCGAATCGTGGAACGCAATGGAGCAATTCTGGAATGGTGGTTGAGATACATCCAGAAGATTTTCCAGAGTATGCAAAATATGAAGAATTGGCTTTAATGCACTTCCAAGAAGATTTGGAGAAAAAGTGCTTCGAGGCTGCGCATTGTTCACAGAAGGCTGGTGCGCAAAGAATGAAGGATTTTGTTGATGGCAAGCCTTCGGATTCGTTGCCAAGATCGTCGTATGCTCCAGGCATACAGCCATCTCGATTAGATATGTGGTTGCCGAAGTTTATCTCGCATCGACTTCGTGAAGGCTTTAAGAAGTTCGGAAAGATGTCAAATGGTTTTCTGACTAACGATGCGATAGTGATAGGTGTGGAGACACGCACGTCTTCTCCTGTACGCATTCCACGTGACAGAGAACTGATGTGCCACACTGAGATTGCGGGTCTTTATCCTTGTGGTGAAGGCGCAGGTTTTGCAGGAGGTATAGTTTCTGCTGCCATAGACGGCGAGAAATGCGCCGAGGCTCTGACCGCAAAGTATTTTCCTTGCTAACCAAAGCTCGATGCTATGTGTAAAGAGTTGGGATAGTTAATGATTGCTGTCCGGTAAAATTCTTTATGCTCAAGAAAAGTTTTAGCGGACAGCTATAATAATTAACTCATGCGGCTCTTGTAATCCTCGTAGGTATATTCTCTAAGAACTTCCACGCTGTTGTCGCTATGCTGCAATAGTATGGAAGGATGTTGAATGCCGTTAAACATATGAGTTTTAACGGTTGTGTAGTGATTCATGTCTTTAAACGTTAGTCTGTCGCCAACTTTAAGAGGTCGGTCGAAACTCCAATCGCCAATCACGTCGCCGCTAAGGCATGAGTTGCCGCCAATGCGATAAGTTGGTTTAGAATTGTCAACTTCATCGAGGGCTTGCTCAATGGCTGGCTTGTATGGCATTTCGAGACAGTCTGGCATATGGCAAGCAAAAGACACGTCAACGATTGCTGTTTTGATTCCGCTATTACTTACGATATCAACTACAGTAGATTCCAGATCTCCGGTCTGCCAACAGAATGCGCTGCCTGGTTCAAGAATGACATCTAAATTAGGGTGGTGCATTTTGAAGTTTTTCAGCACAGAGATTAGATGCTCTACGTCGTAGTCCTTGCGAGTCATCAGGTGTCCGCCGCCCATGTTAATCCATTTGAGCTGTGGCATAAATTTGCCAAACTGTTGTTCCACTGCTTGGAGCACTTTCTCAAGATCGTAGGATGTAGATTCGCACAATGCGTGGAAGTGCATGCCTTCGATGCCTTCAGGCCATTCTTCGCTAAGACATTCGGCTGTAACACCAAATCGTGATCCAGCAGAGCATGGATTGTATATATCGGTTTCTACCACCGAGCACATAGGATTAATTCGTAGCCCGCAACTGATAAATTTATCGGGATTCTGTGCGTTATGTTGCTCAATGCGAGGGCGGAAGCGAAGGAATTGTTCAACAGAATTGAATGTGATGTGCGAGCTGCCGCTGATAAACTGCTCAATGCTGTCGTCGGTGTATACAGGACAATAAGAGTGAACGTTGCATTTTAGCTCGTCAACGGCGAGTCGCAATTCATTGACAGAACTTGCGGTGGAGCAGATGCCATATTCTCTGAAAATTGGGAATGTACGCCAAAGAGCATTTGCTTTGAAAGCCATAATAATCTTTGCCCCGCTTTGTTGCATAACGTATGTTATCAAGTCGAGGTTTTTGCGCAGTTTGTCTTCGTAAACTATGTAATATGGTGTTTTGTAGTTTATCATATATGGAATATTATAAAATTTCAAATCTTGCGAATTTCAGCAATAGGGTCCTTTCGCCGTGCTCATTAAATTTTACACTGATTTTAGGGTCGCTACCAGTGGCGTCGATTTTCGTGATAACCCCTTCGCCAAAGCGAATATGTTTGATCTTCATACCAGTTGATAATTCATCTATTGTGTGGCAATCGTCTTGAGCCGAAGATGCGGGTTGTGAGGCCCTGCTTACCGACACGAAATTTGACGGCGGGGTGGTTGGCTTGGTCTCCGCAGGCTTAGGCGTATAGCTGCTCGATGAATATTGTCGCGAAGGACGATTGTAAGGGTCGCTATTAAGTCGTTGTGATACAGGCTTAGGAGATTTGCTATAGGTGCAATCGCTGTTGCCAGAAGATGAACTTGTTTGAGCCCACGATAGATATTGTGGATTCATTTCTTTCAAGAATCGGCTTGGTGATGACAATTTTGGCTGTCCGTTGTGGTAGCGCGATGAAGAATAAGTGATGGTGCAAGTGTTCATTGCTCGCGTTATCGCCACATATAGCAGACGACGCTCCTCTTCAATTTGGGCAAATGAGTCTTTGCTCATTTGAGAAGGGAACAGATCTTCTTCAACACCAGTTATGATTATGTTTTTGAATTCCAGGCCCTTTGCGGCGTGTGCCGTCATAAGTGTAACCTTTGCGTCGTTATCCTCTCCGCTATCATCATCTTGGTCGGTAGCAAGCGAAATCACGCTAAGAAAATCAGACAGAGCGACTCTTTCGGAGCCTTCTTCTGTGGCATCATCCACAAACTGCTTTGCGTAGTTGATGATTTCCTCAAGGTTCTCACGTTTGCTGATATTCTCGGGAGTGTTATCACTATTGGTTAAAGCATATAGACCAGACATTTTAATGATGTCGTGAGTCAGATCATATGCATTTGCTCCGCTGCTGTTTTGCGCAAGGAATGCATCAATCAATTCTTTGAAAGATTGTAGTTTGCGCAAAGTGCCACTATTCACATTTAGGTAGAAGGTTTGTGGCTCGGAAATTACGTGCCACATACTCACATTCGCCTCGATAGCGCAATGCTGTATTTTGTTTATTGTGGTTTCACCAATGCCGCGGCTTGGATAGTTGATGATTCTGCGAAGCGCTTCGTCGTCGTTTGGATTGCACGTTAGGCGTAGGTAGCAAATGGCGTCTTTTACCTCTTTACGTTGGTAGAAAGAGATGCCTCCATAGATGCGATATGATATATTTCGCTTACGCAATGCTTCTTCAAGCATACGGCTCTGTGCATTGGTGCGATAGAGTATGGCGAAATCGTTTAGTGAATCGCCTTGGCGTGATTTGATGGAAACAATCTGGTTTGCCACCACATAACTTTCTTCAAAATCAGAGTAGCATTGTATTACTTGCACTTTGCTGCCAACTGGATTTGTGGTGAAAGCATGCTTCTTGATTTGTTGCTTGTTTTTTTCAATCAGCGAGTTGGCGGCCTCGATGATGTTCTTTGTGGAACGATAGTTTTGTTCCAACTTGAAAATCTTCAAGTCGGGATATTTATCTTTCAATCTCAGAATGTTGTCGATGTTTGCCCCTCGAAACGAATAGATGCTTTGTGCGTCGTCGCCTACCACAAACAGATTGCCTTTACCCTTTGTTAGTTGAAGGATAATCATGTGTTGGGCAAAGTTGGTGTCCTGATACTCGTCAACAAGAATGTATTGGAAATGTTCTTGATAGCGTTGGCGAATATCTGGGTTATCTCGAAGCAAGATGTTGGTGTATACAAGTATGTCGTCGAAATCCATCACGCCAGCCACTCGGCAGCGTGCGCAGTATGCTTTATATACTTGATACATCAACGGACGCTTGTTGGTTCTGTCGCTCTCGCGTATGCTGCGATTCTGCTCGTAGTCATCGGGCATCATAAGTGCGTTTTTTGCGTTGGATATGATACTTTGCACGGTGTTTGGTTTGTACACCTTGTCGTCAAGTCCCATATCCCGTATGATTTGCTTTATGAGCGTTTTCGAGTCGTTTGCATCGTAGATTGTGATATCGTTGCCAAATCCTATTTTCTCGTGATTGTGACGTAGAATGCGCAAAAACACCGAGTGGAATGTTCCCATCCATAGGCGTGATGCAATCTCGGGGGAGGTTAGTCCCACAATGCGCTCACGCATAGTGTTTGCAGCCTTGTTTGTAAAAGTAAGTGCCAATATGCTATAAGGCGAAAGCCCCATTTTTAGCAGGTGTACTATTTTATACGTCAAAACACGTGTCTTACCCGAACCTGCTCCAGCAATCACTAGTTGTGGACCATCGTTGTAGACAACTGCTTCCTTTTGTTGTGTGTTTAAATCTTGTAATAATTCTTCCAACTCGTGTATCGATTTATTATTCTCTACAAATTTACGAAAACCGCAAAGATATCACAAGTTTGCACCTTATAATAATTTGAGCATGATGTAAATTCATTGTAATGTATAAATAATATTAAAATTCGTGTGAAAATGAGCCTATTATGAGCGTGAAATTTGGAAAAATGAAATAATATAGTTACATTTGTGTTACAAATATGTGATAATCGTAATATTCGATATTGGTAATGGAAAAAGGCTTCGTTGAAAATATTAAGAAGGAAGAGCGATATTTGACGGCTTTAGCATTTAAGTTGTCGAGTAGCAGAGACGATGCTTTGGATTTAATTCAGGAAACCTGGTTGAGGATAATGGAGAATTACCATAATTACGATAATCGCAATAAGTTTAGGAGTTGGGCTTCTGTTATAATGAAAAATATCTTTATTAATAATTTTAGAAATAAAAAGCGTCATGGCATTACCGTAGATATTGAGGATGCAAGGATGTGCGCATCGGAAGATAAGGATCCTGATATGATTGTGAAATATGTCATGAGATCTGTCTCAGAGATGCCTCATGAGATGTCGGCGGTGTTCTATCTGTATTTGCAAGGATACACTTACGAGGAGATTGCACAACGCGTGTCGATACCGTTGGGAACTGTTAAGAGCAGAATTCATAGTATAAAAAAACGGCTACAAGCGATTCTTGAGCCGTTGATATAGTTGTTAGATTTTTAATTGGTTAAACCCAAATCGGTCATTAGGACGTAAATGTGAGATTTTTATATTGCTTGGAGTCTTTCGGTTTTTATAAGGCATCTTTTGCTTGTTTTTAATTCGCAATAGCTTGCTATTCATTAAAAAGCAATCAAAATCTGCACTTCTAAAATTCCGAAATCCATTCAAGTCCTAATGCCCGAATTGGGTTTAAGAAATGGGAAGGGTTCATTTGTCGGATGGCGATTCTGCGTCATCGCTTGATGATGACCTCTTCTCTTCGTCATTATAGGTGGTGTATATTTCCTCATCGCGCTGCGCACGCAATTTTTCTTTGCGCTTGAGGCTGAAGTGAAGTATCACCAATATCACGAGCGTGCAAGCAATCACACCATAATATTGCAATTGTTGGCCTGCTATGAGCATTCTTCTGCCGTAATATGCCATGCCGGCAAGGTATATTAGCAACACAAGAGGGATGACTATCGAACTCTTAAATCTTCTCTGTTTCATTTTCGTCGATGATTTCTTCGTTTACTATATATTGTGATTCTTCGGGAATGAAGTTGCCACGGCTAAGCCAGTCGTATATCTCCAGACATGCAAAGGCGTCGAGGGCAGCATATCGCTGTTGGGCAGGTGTAAGAGTCATTGCTTCCCAGTTGGTAAGGCGTTGTGACTTTGATATTTTCTTGTCGAAGATTATCGCATAGATTTTTTGCAAACTCAAGTCTTCTATGCAGTATTCTTTCACCATTTTCTGCAAATCGACAAATCCGCGAGGTTTGATATCTGCCAAACGCTGCATTGCAAGAACATCGTTGTTGAGAGAGAGTCCTATTTTTATGATAGATTCGTCCTCGAGGAAGTCTTTTAGTTTCTCGGGCATGCCAATCTTGTTGACGCGAAACAAAAAGCAGTCGGTGAAAGTAGAGATTTGTATCAATGCCACTTTGTGGTTTTGCCCGCGAGCAAATGAAGGACGAGTCTCCGAGTCAAAACCAACGATAGCCTCTTTGCGCAATGCGTTTATGGCCATATTCATCTTAGACATAGAGTCGATGACGTATATGTTGCCGAAAAATTCTGCAATAGGCAATTCTGGAATCTTCTCTTTTGGGATAGAAATCTTCATTTTTTGTCGTGCTCTGAAATTATTTATTATAGATGATGTTGTAATACACCTTATGAGGCTGCATTAAGATAATTGTTTTGATACAACCTCGTCAATAAAAACTTGTGCAAAGTTACTACTTATGTTTAAAAATTAAAATCAAAAAAATTATAAAATGGGTATTATTTCACATTCAAATTTGCTATAGGGGCATAAAGGTAGTAAATTTGCAATTAAATAGAAAAATTGAATGGAATTTGAATTAATAGCATCGAGTGGTAGCGGTACGAATGCCCGTGCTGGCGTGATAACTACAGACCATGGCAAGATAGAGACGCCGATTTTTATGCCTGTAGGTACTGTGGGTACCGTAAAGGCTGTACACATGCACGAGTTGCGCGATGATATAAAGGCGCAGATAATATTGGGTAATACATATCACCTGTATCTACGTCCGGGTATGGACATAATAGAGCGTGCAGGTGGCCTGCATAAGTTTAATGGTTGGGAAAAGCCTATTTTGACCGATAGCGGAGGCTTTCAGGTGTTTTCACTCTCTGCTAACCGTAAACTAAAAGAAGAAGGAGCATACTTTAGAAGCCATATTGATGGGTCGAAACACTTGTTTACCCCAGAAAAAGTAGTGGACATACAACGTAGTATAGGTAGCGACATAATGATGGCGCTCGATGAGTGTCCGTCGGGAAAGTCTGATTACAACTATGCTAAAAAGTCTTTGGAATTGACTCTGCGTTGGCTGAAGCGTGGTTGGGACCACTTCAATGCCACAGAACCAAAGTATGGTCACCGTCAAGCATTTTTCCCAATTGTGCAAGGTTGCGTATATTCTGATTTGCGAAGGGAATCAGCCAAGTTTGTTCGCGATCTTGGTGCTGAGGGCAATGCCATAGGCGGTTTGGCTGTAGGTGAACCTGCTGAAAAAATGTATGAAATGATTGAGGTGGTAAATGAAATACTTCCTCAAGACCGTCCACGCTATCTTATGGGAGTTGGTACTCCAGCAAATATACTTGAAGCAATTGATAGGGGAGTGGACATGATGGACTGTGTGATGCCTACACGTAATGGCAGAAATGGAATGCTCTTTACAAAGCATGGTATAATGAATATGCGCAACAAGAAGTGGGCTGATGATTTCTCATTGCTGCAAGAGGATGGTCCATCGTATGTTGATGTTACATATACAAAGGCATATCTTCGTCACCTGTTTGTTAGCCAGGAGATTTTGGCACTTCAGATTGCAAGCATCCATAATCTTGCGTTCTATCTGTGGCTTGTGAAGGAAGCTCGTAAACACATAATTGCTGGCGACTTTAAGGTCTGGAAGACTGAGATGGTAGAGAATGTTACACGTCGTTTATAGTCAGAAAAAAAGTTGAAACCTGTTGATATAAAAAATATTGCGAAAGATTTCTTTGGGCGATCCTTTAGTAAAATCGGCCGAAGCGGAGGACCGAGGAAGCCGTTGGTTAAGATTTTCGATTGGTATATCATTCGAAAGTTTTTGGGATCGTTTGTTTTTTCGATAATTTTACTGCTTGCTATCGTGGTGCTGTTCGACGTTAACGAGAAACTTGATGCCGTGCTTAATGCGCCATTGAAGGCCACAGTGTTTCAATACTACTTCAATTATTTGCCGTATTTCGCCAATCAATTTAGTCCGCTGTTTACGTTTATTGCGGTGATATTCTTTACGTCGAAACTTACGGGTCATAGTGAGATTATAGCTATTCTTTCGAGTGGCATCAGTTTCAGACGTTTGGCTGTGCCATATATGGTTACAGCATGCATTATTGCGATATTCTCATTCATCTTGGCTTCGTATGTGATACCTCCAGCCAATGTGCGCCGCATTGAATATACCAATAAATGGGTGAAGAATAAGCGTGTGGATTATGGCGATAATATTATGTTGCAAGTATCGCCAGGCGTGGTGGCTTATATGGCTCGTTATGACAATATCGCTAAAACTGGGTATAAGTTTTCTCTTGATGAGTTTGAGGGAAAGAATCTGAAATCGCGGCTTTCTGCGCAGTCGGTGAGATACGATACGCTATATCATTGGACAATACGCGACTATTCGATTCGCTACTTTAAGGGTCTTAGAGAGACCATTGTGCGAGGGGCGTCGAGGGATACGGTGATAGAAATCGAACCGCGAGATTTCTTGATATCTAAGAACGACCAGGAAAAACTCACAAATTCAGAGTTGATTGAATATATCAATCGCCAGAAGCAGCGAGGTGTGTCGAATATAAAGAACTTTGAGATAGAACTTGAGCGTCGCTATGCTATGGTGGCCGCGTCGTTTATCCTTACTATAATTGGTTTGTCGCTGTCGTCGCGAAAGGTGAAAGGTGGTATGGGTGTAAACATTGGTGTCGGGTTGTTACTTAGTTTCTCTTACATCTTGTTTATGACTGTTACGTCGTCGTTTGCCGTGTCTGGATTGACATCACCGCGAGTGGCTATGTGGATTCCAAATATTGTCTATATTATGATAGCCATATACCTTTATCGTAGGGCGCAAATGTGATGATTTTTTTTGTGGAATGAAACACTTGTGGATTTACATATTATTGCTTGCATCGGTTGTCTCGTCATGCGACAAGCGCCGAGTGTATCCATGCGAAATATCTATTTCGGTATCAAAGGATGCCCCGTGTGATAGCCTATCGGTATATTGTTATGAGTCAGACTACAATCGCACGCGGTTGCTATACAATGGGGTTGTGAAGGATTCTTTGAAACATATGGAATATGCCAATACGATGGTGCCTGGTGTGGCTTATTTCTGTATTGGTTCTGATACTGTATGTCACTATTTCGTGCTTGAGCCTGGTAGAGTGGATATACAGTTGCTTAAAGATTGGGTACTTATTACCTCTGGTGGTACAAATAGGCATTTGTTTGAATTCAGAAAGAAGATAAGGTCGATTGATAAGCAACGAGAACTGATAGATTCGCTATATAGAAAGCACGCGGGTGATTCTACGCTTACGTTTGCTCAAGAGCAACGATGGTTCAAGCGTGATAGCGTGATGTCTGATAGTTTGCAACGATTGTTCAAAGCGTTTGTTAATCGTGGTGATGCTGCTGCTGCAATTGTTAGAGAGCAGTATGCAAAACGCCTCTCTCTGGCCACATGGAAAGACGTATCGAAGTAATGGCATAGATGCCGCATAAGTATTTCGTAGATAGGATAAAGATCTTCGGAATGTCTCGCTTATTAAAGGGTGAAGCGTGATATCATCAGTCGGAACGTGAAATTGCTGGCCTATGTATATATTGTATAGTAAAATTGATTAGCTGGTTGGCGCACGGTGCAAATGACCGAATTGGGATAAAAAGAAAACGACGCTTTCTTGCGAAAACGTCGTTTGTTATAATTGTGTTGTCTTAATTATTCAGCAACAACTTCGAAAGGAATTTCAACAGCAACTTCCTTGTGGAAACGAACTGTAGCGGTGTATTTACCAACTTCCTTAACAGCTTCCTTGATAGAGATGAGCTTGCGATCTACAGTGTGACCAGCCTTTTCAAGTGCATCAGCGATTTGGATTGTGTTGACAGAACCAAAGATTGTGCCGTTAGCGCTAACTTTAGCAGCGATAGTGAGGCTTACGCCTTCGAGTGCAGCAGCAGCAGTTTCAGCATCAGCCTTGATCTTAGCAATCTTGTGTGCACGTTGCTTGAGGTTTTCTGCAAGCACCTTGAGGGCAGATTCAGAAGCAATAACAGCCTTGCCAGTTGGGATAAGGTAGTTACGACCGTAACCGCTCTTTACATCAACAACGTCGTCCTTGTAACCAAGGTTTGCGACATCTTCTTTCAATATAATCTTCATAAATAATGTTCCTCCAAAATTAAAAGTTATTTCATCAAATCGGTAACGTAAGGAAGAAGAGCGAGGTGACGAGCACGCTTAACTGCTTGTGCAACTCTTCTTTGGAACTTCAAAGAAGTACCGGTGATGCGACGAGGAAGAATCTTGCCTTGTTCGTTCAAGAATTTCTTGAGGAATTCAGGATCCTTGTAGTCGATGTACTTGATACCGCTTCTCTTGAAACGGCAATATTTTTTCTTCTTAACGTCCACTGAAAGTGGAGTAAGATATCTGATTTCTGATTGAGTTTGTGCCATAATTGTTTACCCTCCTAAATTATTCGTTAGTAGTTGCTTTAGCGGCAGACTTCAAGCTGCGACGTTTTGCTGCGTATTCTGCAGCGTTCTTGTCAAGACGGAATGTCAAGAAACGAAGAACTTTTTCGTCACGACGGAATGCTGTCTCAAGTTTCTTAACAAGTGTTGGCTCACCATCAAACTCAATGAGTGTGTAAAAACCGGTAGACTTGTGTTGAATAGGATAAGCGAGTTTGCGCAAACCCCAATTCTCTTCGTTGACAATTTCTGCACCGTGCTTGGTGAGAACTGTCTTGAATTTTTCTACCGCTTCCTTCATCTGTGCATCAGACAAAACGGGAGTTAAAATGAAAACGGTTTCGTAATGATTCATAATACTTTATGTTATTAATTATAAATTAAGTTTGCTTTTTGCAGTTATCAAATGACGTTTATCTGTACAAAAGTGGTGCAAAGGTAGTGAAAATTATCCGCTTTGCAAAATTTTATTTGCTTAATTTTTAATGTGTTTCCAATAATCGCTTACTTTTGGAGCGATTTTGAAAGTATGTTTGTTTATTCTTTGATTTCGGCAGCTGTTCTTGCCATTTGTTGGCGGTTAAGCTCTTTTTTCTTGGCAAGATAGATTTGTTTTGCCGATGCGCTTTTGCCTGATTGCATTGCTTGCGCAAATTGATAGGTTTCAGCGAATGTTTTTGCTAATTCTGGCGATAGGGTGATAGAGGTGCGACCCTTACCTATGTAGCTGACTCGGATTTTTGATGAAGCATTGTCGGCAATGAATTTGCAGAAATCTTCGCATTTATCAATGTGGAATGTCACCATCTCGCAAGCTCCACGGTCGGTGGTGTAGCGGTAGTTTGTGCTATCGTCGTATGGAACATCTTTTGTTGATGCTGAGCTTGCCGCTGCACTTGCCTCGAGGCGTACGTGATTGATGGCTTTGCCAAACACACATGATGCTACGAATATGTTGCCCTGCTCGTCGATTCGTGGTTCTAAGCCCGTGCGCTCGTATAGTGGATGGCCTTGCAAAGATTTTGCCACGTAGTATCCTTCAACCATATCCTTGGTCTTTATAAATGTGAATTGTGGCTTCAGTTGCAGATAGATTACAGAGTCGGCTTTGATGATACTATCAGTCTGCGCAGCCTCTTTCACAATCAGTGCGCTGTCGGCAAGGGTGCGCAGATACATGGCTTTGCGGCGCACATTGAGCTCCTTGGGGTAAACCTTGTTAAGCGAATCGATGATGGTGATTGCTTTTTCTGGTGCATTGGCGCTAAGGCTTTGTTCGGCCTGATTGAGCATATTAAGTGCTTCTGGGTCGTCTTTTGAGCCACCGCATGAGGTTACTGCTGCGCATAGCAGCATTGTGGCGATTGTCTTAAACGTTGGTTCGTTGAACATTTTTTACTCCTTTCAGATTTTGTATTTTCTTTATTAGATCGTTTAATGCTTGTATGCTGCTGATGCCTATCACAAGGAATCCCTGGAACAGGCCATCGTGCGAGTCGATGGAGATGCTACGCAGCGTGGCGTTGCTCTCCTTGTTGATTACGGCGGTGACGTTGGTGACGATGCCTATGTCGTCCTGCCCGATAATGCGCAAGGTGGCAGCGAATTGTGCGCCGAGCTTGCCCGACCATTCTGTGCGAATTTCGCGGTATGGGTATTTACTTATAAGGTGCGCAATGTTTTTGCAGTCGGCACGGTGTATCTTGATTGCACCGTCGCTTGCGATGAAGCCTTTGATGCCATCGCCAAGAATAGGGTTGCAGCATTTTGCGAGTTTATAGTTGATGCCTTTCACATTATCGCCGATGATCAGCACATCATCAGACTTTTTTTCTTGTGTGCCGGATGATTGCTGAAGCACAAAGTTTTGCGCTGATTCGTGCAACGGTTCCTCAGCCTCTTTCTTGTCTATTGCAAGATAGGATTCAACAATGAAGTTTGCATCGAGGTTGCCATTGGCTACTTCCACCAAGAAATCGGTTACTTGTTTGAATCCAAGTTTCTTTATCACTTTCATCATCTTGGCTTCTTCAATCTCGATTTTTCGATTCTTGAAGCGTCGGGAGATGAGCTCGCGTGCAATCTCAGTCTCTTTGGCGCGCATTTCTTTCACGGCTTGCTTGATTTTGTTGCGAGCCTTAGATGTTACGGTGAAATTGAGCCAGTCGAGACGTGGATTCTGTGTCGTGGATGTGATTATCTCCACGGTGTCGCCGCTTTTCAAGCGATAGTTGATGCGCTGGTTTTTTCCGCTGATTTTCGCACCCACACATTGACATCCAAGGCGGGAGTGTATGTGGAATGCAAAGTCAAGCACCGAAGCGCCTTGCGGCAGTTTGTGCAGATCGCCCTTAGGGGTGAAGACAAACACCTCCTTATCGTAGACGTTCATCTGCATATTCTTGATGAGTTCCATCGGGCCGCTTTCTCCGGCTTCGAGCACTTCTCTCACGTTGTTCATCCACACGTCGATGTCGCCTTCGCTCTTTATGCCTTTGTACTTCCAGTGCGCTGCCAAACCGCGTTCTGCCACTTCATCCATGCGCTTTGTGCGTATTTGCACTTCCACCCATTGGTCGTTAGGGCCTTTTACGGTGGTGTGCAGCGATTCGTAGCCGTTGCTTTTGGGAATGGCTATCCAGTCTTTCAGTCGCGATGGGTTGGCGCTGTATATGTCGGTTACGAGTGAATATGCTATCCAGCATGCTTTCTTCTCGTTTTCCAGAGGCGTGTCTATGATAATACGTATTGCGAAGAGGTCGTAGATTCCATCAAGGTCGACACCCTGCTTGCGCATCTTATTCCATATGGAGTTGATCGATTTTGTGCGTCCTTTGATGGTAAACGTCAAGCCAGATTGCTCAAGTGATTTCTTGATAGGGCTGATGAAATTTGCAACGTATTCTTCACGCGCTTTCTTGGTTTCATTCAGCTTGTGCGCAATCTGTGTATAGATTTTGCGATTGAGATATTTAAGTGATAAATCCTCAAGTTCTGATTTAATTACATAAAGTCCCAATCGGTGAGCTAAAGGTGCATAAAGATAGCGTGATTCGTTGGCTATATCATGCACGAATTTCTCATCGGGGTGGTGGTTGATGACTCGCATCAGATTGAGGCGGTCAACAATCATTATGATAATCACTCTGATGTCTTCAGCAAATGTGAGAAGCAGTTTGTGGAAGTTGTCGTTTTCCACTGCAGCCTGCTTTTGATAAAGTTCAGATATTTTTAGTAGACCCCTCACTAATTTTGCTATGTCGTCGCCATAATGCTTTTCGATGACATCGAATGGCACGAATTCGTTTTTGCATAATTCGTAGAGCATTGTGGCAACAATCATGCTGCGGTCTGGCACAATGTTCTCAATGAGCATGGTGGCTGTGCGCAAGTGACGTATCACTGGATTGATGCCGTATTGATCTCTGGTAAAATTACCATTCGTGATGCCGCTTTTAATAATGGCATGTATCTCGTTAATGTCGCTTGCGCTAAGTATGTTGCCTGACTTGCGCACAAGAGCCTTTGTCAAATCAATGACAAGTGGCTTCTCTTCGTCGTTAAAATACTGTTCGTCGCTCATTACTAAAATTTGATTTTTATATAATTTTAATGTAAAGTTATGACAAATATTTGTTTTTTATTGCTACATTTGAGTAAAATTAATAACCTTTAATATTATGGAATTTAATAACAACGACTTAGAGTTAATTAAAAGTAAAGGGATAACCATTGAAACCATTGAGGAGCAGTTGAATAGATTTAAAACGGGCTTCCCATATCTCAAGATTCGTTCGGTGGCTACTATTGGCAACGGCATTGTACGCCTCGGTGATGATGAGATTGATGAATGCATCAATGCGTGGAACCAATTTCAGGTTTCTGGTGGAACCGTAGAAAAGTTTGTTCCTGCATCGGGCGCTGCAAGCCGTATGTTTAAGAATATCTTCGCTTTTGTGACAGCCGAAAAGCCTGCACCAGAGACTGATTTTGAAAAGAAATTCTTCGCTGAAATCAAGGACTTTGCATTCTATCCAGCATTAAATGAGCGTTGTGTATCGCTTTATGGAAAAGATATTGATGCACTTATGACTGATGGTGAATATGTGAAGGTTGCTACTGCGCTAATCGACAAAGAGGGATTGAATTACGGACAACTTCCTAAAGCTTTACTTCAATTCCACAAAACTGCTGAAGGTGCTCACACTCCGCTTGAGGAACATCTTGAAGAAGGCGCTCAATATGCTTCTGACTTAAATAAAAACGTAAACATCCATTTCACTGTTTCGCCAGAGCATCGCACTGAATTTGAAAAGACAATCGCAGCGAAAGTGCCTGTTATGGAAAAGGAATGGGGCGTGAAATACAATGTTTCGATGTCGGAACAAAAAGCATCTACCGACACTATTGCCGTGAATATCGACAATACCCCTTATCGCGAGGATGGTAAATTGTTGTTCCGTCCTGCTGGACACGGCGCTCTTATTGAAAATCTCAATGATATCGATGCTGATGTGGTGTTTGTTAAGAATATTGACAACGTGGTGCCAAGAAATCTGCGCGACGTGACAGTGAAGTATAAGAAGGTGATTGGTGGTTATCTTGTGAAACTTCAAAAGCAAATAGCTGCTTATCTTAAGAAGTTGCAGAGCGGCGAATATACAATCGATGAATTGCGCGAAATGTTGGCTTTCAGCCGTGAAGTTCTTTCTATTCGCCACGACGATACCAAGAATCTTGACGATAGTGAATTGGCTCTTTATTTGATTAAGAAGTTTAATCGCCCAATCAGAATCTGTGGCGTGGTGAAGAACGATGGCGAACCTGGCGGTGGCCCATACCTCGCGTTTAATGAAGACGGATCGTCGTCTCCTCAAATCCTTGAAACTGCGCAGATTGATTCTTCTAAGCCAGAGGCTGTAGAATTGATGAAGAGTGGCACTCACTTCAATCCAGTTGATTTGGTATGCTACACCAAGGACATCAATGGCAAGAAGTTTAACCTCAAGGAGTTTGTTGATAAGAATACTGGTCTGATTTCAGAGAAATCAAAGTCGGGTGTTACCATCAAGGCGCTTGAGTTGCCAGGTCTTTGGAATGGATCAATGAGCGACTGGACATCGGTGTTTGTGGAAGTACCAATCGAAACCTTCAATCCTGTTAAGGTGGTTAACGATTTGCTTCGTCCTCAACATCAGGGATAAGACGAATAGTTGGAAAATAAAATTATAGGTGGGGGGAGGGCTACGGTCTTTCCCCTTATTTTTTTCTCGTCGCTCTTGTGAGAATTTTGAGTGTCGATTGTTTATCTTAAAAAAAAGTTATTATGGAAATAGGACAAAAACTGCCAGAAATTCTTGGTGTTGACCAAGACGGTAAAGAATGGAAAATGAGTGAACTAAGTGGTAAGAAGGTGGTACTTTATATTTATCCACGCGACTCTACACCGGGATGCACCAGTGAGGCATGCAGCATGCGCGACAACTATCAGCGCTTTCTTTCACAGGGTTATGTGGTGATCGGCGTGAGCACGCAAGATGCCAAATCGCACAAGAAATTCATTGAAAAATATGAATTGCCGTTCCCTTTGATATGCGACGTCGATAAGCGTCTGGTAATGGAACTTGGCGTTTATGGCGAAAAGACCATGTGTGGCAAAACGTCTATGGGCGTATTTCGCACGACATTCGTTGCCGACGAGCAGGGTGTGGTGCAACGCATATTCACACCAAAGCAAATCAAGGTGAAAATCCATGCCGAGCAAATCTTGGATTAACTATAAAGCATACTTCGCTATGTGATAAACCCCAATCTGACATTAGACCATAAATGTGAAATTTTTTCTACTGCTTGGAACGTTTTGGTTTTTATATGACATCTTTTGCTTGTTTTTAATTCGCAATAGCTCGCTATTACTCATTAAAAAGCAATCAAAATCGGCGCTTCTAAAACTCCGAAACTCATCCAAGCCCTAATGACCGAATTGGGATAAAAAAATATAACAGATAAAATGAGGGCGTGGTAGAGATCTCTATCACGCCCTCATAAATGCTTATACGAGTGATATTAATTATTTCACTACTTTCACGGTGTTGCCGTCTACCTTCACGATGTATACACCGTTTGCGAGGTCTTGTGCGCTTACTACACTTGTGCCTTGAGTGGCTTGTGCTTTGCGAACGAGTTGACCGGCAACGCTGTAGATTTCAACTGCGCAGTTTTCAGTGCATGTGATAGCGAAGTCGCCATCAACAACCTTTACTTCAACGCCAGATGTTGTGACAGCCTTAATGCCTGTAGCGTCGCCTTGCTTAACAGTGTAGATGAGCTTTGCGCCAGGGTAAGCCACCTTAATAGATGCTTCGCGGTAATTAGTGCCTGCAGGAAGAGCTTCTGCTGTAATATTTAATGTGCTCAAATAAGCGAATGCTCCATCTTTCAAGACGTCTTCAGTTGTTGCGCTCACCCAATTAGGAAGTGCGCCACCGTCTTCAGCGGTAATTTTCATGTCGGCAGCTTGTTTGTAGGTGAACATTTCGATATTCTTTGTTTCGCCTTTGGTAGCAAATGTGCCTTCGCCGGTTTCGTTTGTGTAGTTCCAAGTGAAGAATGGGTTTTCTACTTCAAGAACAATTGCAGGAGCTGTACTTACATTATTTTTAAAGTAGCTGCCGCGGAGGCTAACGTATTTGTCACCAATCTTGATGTATCCGATTTCTCCATAGCCTTCTTCATAGGAGTCTGCGCTATAAAGGCTTGTGAAGTCTTCGATGCCATCTACATTATATCCTGTGATTTCCACCATTATTGGTTCGTCAACGTTTAACTCGTTTTCAAGAGGCAAATACATAACACCTGAATATTTGCCGGTTTTTGAGTTTTTGCTGTATTCAGGAGTGTTCAGAATCATCAGATTGCTTAGAGTGATGCTTGATGTTGCGATTTTTTCGCCAGGGGTAATTGTCACATAAGTATCTTTGAAAGTTGGAATTTCAGCAACTTTATAGATGTTAGCAACGATTGTGGCTTTGGCGCTGTTTGAAGCCATCTTCAATGATTGGAAGCGTACACCTACGGCTTTGATAGCATAAGGGTGAGTTGGTTTTTCTACAGCAATGGCCATTGCATCGATGTTGGCAGTGTTTTTGCCAAGCAAATTGCCTTGAGGATTGCCGCTCTCATCCTGAATTGTGCTGTAGTAAGCACCTGCAGTTACAGTACCATCGCGGTTGCTATTGTATGCAAAGAATTTTGGGCTTGCCCAAATATGGCGTACCTCGGTGGTAGAAGGGTTGACTTGACCAGGGTATCCAGGGTAGGTGCTTAAGTATGATGGGCGCATTTTATCCTGGTAATAACCCGCAAGTTGAAATACGCTTTGGGTGTTGTTCTCGCCAGTAGCAGTGAGTTGAGGCACAGTGTCAACCTCGAGTGGCCAAGCGTTAGAGATGTTTTTTGCTTCCACCTCAAGCGACTTTGGCTGCATTTTCTCTTGATACCATACTTTCCATTTTTCTGATTTAGCATTGGCGGATGCGCTGTAGAATACGTATTCCTCATAAGGCCGCATCATAAGGTAAGGTGCGTAAAAAGCGCTATAACCAGCTTTACCTTCTGTGGAATAATTTGATAAATAGAATGTTCCGGCAGGTCGTATATACCAAGCCTTCACATTGGTTTCACCATCTTTCTCAACATCGTTTGTGGCGTTGCCCAAGAAAGAAGTTTCTATGGCAGAACACTCCTCTGCGGAGGTTGCTGCCTTAGCATTAACTGAAGTAAAATTCACAGCCTCTGAAAGCTGTGCTGATGCTGCTGTGGCAATAGATGCTGCAGCTAAAAAGAGTAAAGTTTTTTTCATACTCGTAATTTAATTAATTTAGATTATAAAATGTATATAATATTCGAGTTTTACTTTTACTTTATTGCAAAGGTGCGGGAAAAGATTGGAAAATGCAAGAAAAAAATGATTTTTATCAAATAAAAAAATCACGACGTTGCATAAGCATATCTGAGAGGGTATACACTCGGTTTATCTCCGCCGATATGCAATGTTTTTTGTAATATTATTGTGGCTGTTTGTTTCGGTTAATAAGCCAATTCCAACATGGTGAATTGTTTTGTGCTTATTGTGTTTGTTTCAAACTCGGAAGCGATATATGATTGGCATAACTCAGAAAATAGTTATCTGTGGTCTGTGTAACATAAATAACAATAAATAGTAGTAACTTTGCAAAAAGAATAGGAAATCCTGCAATATGTATTGCAAGTGTTTGCGAATATTGGAAGTGTTATTTCAAGATTAATACGCTAAATTGAATATTCTGCTCAATAATGGCAATAGCCAGGCATAGAGTAACCAAAATAAATTTTTATATTAATAGTAATTATAATGAGCATCAATATCCAGAGAAATGAAAAAATAGCGTGGTAATCGTAGGTGGTGGGCTTGGCGGATTGCGCCTTGCAGAGGACCTTTATGGTTCCGGTATGCAGGTGGTATTAATCGATAAGAACAACTTTCATCAGTTTCCGCCGCTTATTTATCAGATTGCTTCGGCAGGTATCGACCCTAGTAGCATCTCGTTTCCATTCCGTCAGATATTTCGCAAGCGCAAAGACTTCTACTTCCGTATGGCTGAGGCTCGAATGGTAGATACCGACAAGAAGATCCTTCAGACTTCTATCGGCAAGATTGACTACGACTATCTGGTTATGGCTGCTGGAGCCACAACTAATTTTTTGGGCAATAAAAATATAGAAGAGTGGGCAATACCAATGAAGACTGTGCCCGAGGCAATGGGATTGCGCAATGCGCTGCTCTCTAATTTAGAGCGTGCTTTGACTTGTGCTTCGGAGGACGAGCGACAGGAACTGCTCAATGTGGTGATTGTGGGTGGTGGTGCTACCGGTGTGGAGATTGCTGGTGCGTTGTCGGAGATGAAACGCTACGTAATTCCATACGACTATCCTGACATGGACTCTTCGTTGATGCATATTTATCTTATTGAGGCTGGCGACCGTCTGCTTGCCGGAATGTCGCAGGACTCATCAAAGAAAGCTTACGAATTTCTTGAGAGTATGGGTGTAGACGTGCAATTTGGCAAAATGGTGACTGACTATCGCGACCATAAGGTGATAATGAAAGACGGTACCGAGATTCCTACGCGCACATTCCTTTGGGTGTCAGGTATCAGAGCCAATGCTATGCCAGGTATCGACGAGAGCCATATGGGACGAGGTTTCCGTTTCATGGTAGACCAATATAACCGCATCACTGGATTAGATAGTGTGTTTGCTATCGGCGATCAGTGTTTGCAAACCGCCGACGCTGCTTTCCCTAATGGACATCCGCAAGTGGCACAGGTGGCTATTCAGCAAGCCAAAAATCTTGCCAAGAATCTTAAGAGAATCAACGATGGCCAGGATGACAGCACTCTTACGGCTTTCAAGTATAACAATCTTGGCTCTATGGCTACCGTCGGCCGTAATAAGGCGGTGGTTGAGATAGGGAAGTTCCATAGTCAGGGCTTTATTGCGTGGGTATTGTGGCTTGTAGTACACCTACGCTCAATCCTCGGTGTAAAAAACAAGATGATGGTGCTTTTCAATTGGTTATGGAAATACGTAAGTTACAATGACTCTATTCGCATGATAACCTATGCCACTAAACCGCGAGAAGTGGTGGAGCGAATGAAGCGTGAGCAGACAACCCTCTTGGGCGAGGATTTGGTAGAATAAGGTATTGCACAAGCAATGTCTGGGAAATCTAATTATTACTGTCCGCTAAAAGTTATCGACTACCTAAAATTAAGGCTGGCATCCTCGCTTGGATGTCAGCCTTTTTGTGTTACTTTGTTTTCTTCTCATGACATTACTGCAAAAGCGTTTGAATCGCTCCTGAAGTTTCTCCGGATTGGCTACAATGGTAAGAATCGTACTCATGTACTACATCAATCTCAATAATTTCTTTGAAAGGCCTGACGAAGACCTCAAACGCATGCTGCAAGAGGCGGCTGAAGAGCCACCAAATGGGAAATAATTCCTAAGGTGGGGTCTTGTCTTATCATATAAGTTAGCCCAACTCATGTCTATCAACTGAACTGCACCCCAAAAGTTTTGTGTCTAACTTTTGGGGTCACTTCACTTTTTATATTTACCGGACAGTAATATTTGCAAATGGTTTTTCTAAGTATGATTTTAACTGAATTAGACTTTGTACCTTTGCAAATGATATTTTTTTAGCATTGAACACTGACATGGCAAAAGTAGGTTACATATTCAAGACAGCCGGTTACGACGCCTTAGACACTGATAAAGAATGGATGGAACAATACGGGTGTGTACAAGTGGTGGAAGAAGAGAACGAACATGAGAAACTGCGTCCAAAGTGGAAACAACTTATGGCAAATTTGGAACGTGGAGACGAACTGGTAGTCTCTAAATTCAGCAATGCCCTACGCGGTTCTCGTGAATTGGCGGCATTCATCGAGTTCTGCCGTGTAAAGGTCGTTCGGATCATCTCCATTCACGACAAAATTGACAGCCGTGGCAATATGTTCCCGGAGACCAAAGTTTCTGATGTATTGGAGATATTCGGTTCTTTGCCTGAAGAATGTGCTGCACTACGCAAAGCTTCAGCACACATCATCCACCTGACACAGTATATCAACCAGCCGACCAAAGAGAAAAATATCAGCAAGGCTGAACGGGAAAAGACAATCGTGGCGATGTACAACAACGGTCATTCCATTGATGACATCTGGAAGGTAAGCGGATTCAACAGTCGCAGTTCGATATTCCGCATTCTCAATAAATACGGCGTTTCACTCAATCGTGGCAAGTTTAGCGGGCCGCTTGGGAAACGTAAAACAAAAGAGGAGTAATCGAATGGAAGATATAAGTAAAACATTCACGATACAGTGGGTTGGACCTTTCTCATCATCCAATCCGGCAGCTTTCAAAAAATACATCGATAATCCAAACACATGTGATAAACATCTGTTTAGCTTTTACTATTGCTCTGGAAGTAAAAAAGGCAAAGGATTTCCTGTCAACAAAAAGGATTACAGATACTTCGGTTTGCATAAAGCAGGTACACCTATTACAGCTAGAGTAAATTCAACCCATAAAACTCTTGCCAAATTCAGGGAATACAAACTTTGGCTAGGCACATTCAGTGACTCCGCACATCAAACTGCTGAAAACATTGAAGAAGTAGAAACTCTTTTTATCTCCACTTATGCTCCAGCACTTACAGAGAACGATAGGAAAAAGAAAGCGTCTCCTCCTAATAGTATCTGTATTATCAACCTTTGGTATAAGACCAATGAAACCAGCTGGAAAATCAAAAAAGACGAGATGAAAATTTTCGATGATGTCCTCGTCTATGAAAAGGAATCAGATAGTTATTCTGTTGCAAATTTAAGGGCTATCAGATAGGTATAGTTAGTTTTTTTAACAAACGATTGATTGTAAATTATTGCTGTCCGGTAAAACTTTTGCAAGCAAAATAAATTAAGGCTGACACTTCTCACGAAGTATCAGCCCTAATTTATGTTATTTAAAAAAGTTTTTACCGGACAGCAATAATACAAAATATTTCGGAAATTCACCCAACTTTGGGCTTTACAGAATTTGATATTA
>ERZ780141.484-NODE-484-length-30080-cov-13.438168_pt1 | contig 30080 bp, 25 predicted proteins | sample MGYA00433080_ERZ780141 | MGnify/ENA primary metagenome ERZ780141 (study PRJEB29588, sample SAMEA2154047) | human gut metagenome | biome: human gut; feature: human-associated habitat; material: faeces | place: Denmark | collected 2008/2010 ... | reverse complement strand
CGGCAGTGCCCGGAGAGCGAATTGCGAAGCACCTGAGCGAGCGGGCACTGACCGCCGCCGGCATCGCTGATAATCATATAATACGGAAAATGCACCGCCCCGCGTGACGGTATCTTATTTGTCGTCGTAGTGACCCTCTACTGTCAAGACCAGCACAGTAACCTTCTCCTCATATATGTCATAAATTAGACGGTCGTTCTTGGATATCCGTCTGGAATATGTTATCGAATCGCCTGATTTTAACGGCTCCGGATGTCCAGTACCAGTTCTCGGATGCTCCATCATTTCATCAAGAAGTTTTACCAACTTCTTGTATTGCAAAGGATTGGATTTCTTGTATTTCGATATGGTCTTAATCGCGATTTGGGTAAATTCAATCGTATATTGGCTCATAGCGATTCCAGGAAGTCATTAAGTTCCTCTTTTGTTCTACAGGTCGTAACATTACCTTCCTTATATTGCTTACGTCCCTCTTCAAGCCTCTCTTCCACTTCTGGAGAAAGGACATAGTCATTATCGTAAACAGGTGTTAGCAGATAGGAGACCTTACCTCTACGTCTGATAACCACTTGTGCACCTTTATCGGCGAGTGCAAACATAGATGCCTGCTTTTCCCGAAATTCTCTCGATGTAATTTGTATAACTGCCATAATCTTTACACTTAATCTTTGTGTACCAATACAGGTACACAAAGATAATGACTTTCTCAGGAAACTCCAATATAAATTCAATGCATTCGTAACAAGTCCTGCGTAAAAATCTGTCTGAAGGCTGGACAACTTGGCGGCAAGATAATAAAGATATAAATATTGTAAAACGTTGCTCCAGAGGTTATTATAGTTATATTAACTGCGCGTAAAATCTGCCAGGTTGTATGAAAAAACATAGGACCTGGCAGGATTCTATTGTTGCTGCGTGTTTATATTAATCTGTTTATCAATAAGTTATATCATATACTTGGCAATATAGACCCGCCAGGTTGTCCGAGATTAACGTGGTTGCGGCGGGAGGTCGGACTCGTCCGCTCAGGTGCTTCGCAATTCGCGGACTGAATTTCGACTTCTGCCGCTTGCGTAACCTGGCGGAGACCCGTGGTCACGCATCTCTCAGCACGGCGAGTGTCACTAAAGATCACTCACTTTTTCTAGGAACTTCATTCTCGATTCTCTGGCAAAACTCCACTTGCCAAAATTGAAGGATACGCCTAAAAGAATACAGCGCCCGAGACTGTTTCTATACGTATCTTCCACATATTCCGCTGATGCAATGTGTGAAAAAGACCTTGAGTTATCGAGTATGTCATATGCCGAAAGGCTGATAGTGAACAACTTGATCGCCTTTGCTATTCTCATATTCAGTAACCAGTCAGGCTTGTTGTAGCCGGAACTGAAACCCCGGTACCAGTTAAAATCCAGACGTCCTTCCACTTCCCATCCTTGACGATTCTTCCAGAGGGCCTCTGTATATGTGTTTATACGCCAGTTGTTTATTTCCGCATCAGGGGACGCTGAATACCAGGCGCATGTATTGGTCGCCGACAATCCTTCTCTCAAAGACCAATTCTTCAATTCATACTTCAGATCCGCATTCACCGCCCAAGTCAGATTCTGCGTACGATTCTCGATGAAACCACTTCTGCCACTGTAAAACTCGCTGCCATTCTTGTCTCCGTACAGCCACTTCATCATATCGGCATAATCGAATTTTTCTTGGTCAATGCCTTTGAGCGGACCATTCGAAACATACATGGTACCAGTCCTGAAATCAGCCTTTGGGGTAATGGTCAAATTGAGGCTCCGCTTTTTATTCAGCGATTTTGAATATGTCACATTAAGCCCGACATTATAGGCCGGATGCTTTGAATTGACTGGAATCGAATATCTTATCGCTGAAAGATCATACCAACTCGCTCTGATAATCTCGTTCAAATTCATGGCACCTCGAAGACGGATATCCATAAAATTGCTTCCGCGCCTTTTTGAACCACGTATCACTGACAAACTGAAATCCTGACGATAGCCGGTCTTAAGGTAGATGTTACCTGTCGATATGTCTACTGGGTTAGAGAAATCGGGCGCAGAACAGTCAGTTTCCTGCCGCGTAGGAGTCATAGTTTTTCCGTTTGTGTAAAATGAATAATGCCATGAACTCGCTTGTGATGAAATTCCAAACTTAGGTCCTATGCTTATTTGCCAACTGTCATAAGTGTTTTCCTTAACCCCATATGATTTGGAGTAGTCCTTCAAATTATCTTCATATACACTCAGGCCGAAATCCGTTTGAATTGCAGTTGTACGCTTAGTTCCGAATTGAGCAAAAATGTCTTGCTTGAGGTTCATGCGTCTTCCGGTAGTACGCCTTGAGTAATAGTCGTTGCGGCTATGGTCTACCGCATTGTCGGCATCTCTGTATTCCCTGAAGTAGTCATAAGTCGCAGTCAACTCGGAATATAGTTGCCACGCAGGTGACAAAGAGACAGAATAATTCAGATACCCATTCAGGCTGATTCCGTCGTATTTATCATTATATAGGAGACTTCGTCTTTCGGACAATGAATTAAAGCGGGTTATAGCTGATTCGCTACTGTTTCCTCGCTTTCCGTTATAGTCGACAAGTCCCCCGAAAGTTACTCGATGCTTCATCTCTCTATCTAAATCATATCTGGCATCCAGTTTTACTCTTGCGCTAAAATTATCAGAGTTGGAATCTGTCAATGATTCGCTTCCGTTGAGTTCTTCTCCCTTGGAATTTTCCGTAGAAGATTTACTTTCATTCGTTGTGTTTTTTCTATTGTAGAGGAATCGTCCTGTGACTTTAAACCCGTCACGAGCAAGTTGTGAATCACCTATGCTAAAGTCTGCTTTGGCAGAATGAGTTATATCATTGCTTTTCTGGCTGCGATTTATTGCCAGTTGTTCTCCCGAACTGAGGAACGATGTGCGACGGGAATCCGAAAGGCTCATATTATTACGGAAGTCGTATGTGGCGGCCCCATTAGTTTCATACCCGTTGATTCTGGATGTATTGTAGTTCAATCCGCCCGATGCAACGTCGGTCACCCCAGAAGAGGCTCTGGATAATTGGCTGTGATTTACATTATTGCCGCCGCCAAGAAGGGTAAATGTATCCTTCTCCCCGTAGAATTGGGCATATAACTTGGCATTGTACAAACCCTTGGTATCGTCATTGAATATATCAGCCTTTTTACTCCTGACAGATGCGCCTCCTTCTACGGATGCCCTGCCGAACCAGGATTCGCGATATTCTTCCTTCAGTCTTACATCCATTTCTTTCTTCTTCGACCTCATGCCCGGTCTTCTGTTGTCTTCACTGTCGAAAACCTTTATCTTGTTTACGATGAATGCAGGCAGGTTCTCCAATGCCTTGGACTGATCATCGAAAAAGAAAGTTTTTCCCTCCACGGTTATTCTTTTCACAGGTTCTCCGTTTACGCTAACCTGTCCGTTAACCACCTCTATGCCAGGCATTTTCTTAAGCAAATCTCCTAAGTTAGCATTGCTTCCTGTCTGGAATGATGTCGCATTGTATATAAGCGTATCGCCTTTCATGGTCACAAGGTCACCCATCTCCGTTATTTTGGCACCCTCAAGTCCCTCAAGATCTTCCTCGAGTTTTACTTCCACCCTTCCGAGTATTCTAGGATAAAATTCCATCTCTTTGGTATAAGGCTTAAAACCCAGAATCTGAACATTTACATTATACTTTCCCGGATCAAAGAATTTCAGCAGGGCAACGCCTCTCTTGTCCGTAAACCCAAAAGATGTTACCAGAGTATCACCTACCGGAATGATATATACCGTAGCCATCTCTATCGGGTTCTCAGTCCCCGCTTCAGTAACTGTCACACTCAGTGACGTTTTATCCTGAGGATTATCTACAACTTGTCCGAAGACCGATGATATTCCGAGACAAAAAAGGAATACCATTGAACACATTAGCTTACTCATACGATAGACATTTGCGGTTAAACATAGTGTCTGTAGCAATTCGACCTCAATGTACAAAATAAATCTTAAGAAACAAATTGTAAATTGATATTTTATCTCTGAACGGCCATGACACATTAGCACCAAATCAGAAAAATATCCGGCAGAACGGCCTTTGCCCGGACAAAATGCTCATTTTGAACAGTTTATCCGGTGGAAAACGTTTTAACCTGGAGGAATTATCCAAACGTGTATTTCAGAGGCGGTCAGAGGTCCCACTGGAGACCCGTGGTCACCCATGACCCCGTAAATGGGAGGTGCCGGCGATAGCCGGAGGGATGAGCGAAGCGAAGGTCTCCAGTGGGACCTCTGGCCGCCGCCGGCATCGCCGATGACCATATAATACGAAAAATGCACCGACCCGCGTCACGGCATCGGTGCACTTATGATCAATTTCTGATTTGTCGTCCTCAAAAATAATCAGCCTAATAAACCAGCAGATAAACCCCGGCAGCGAGTGCAGCTCCGGCGAGCGGACCAAACACTGGTACCCAGCTGTAGCCCCAGCCGCTGTCACGCTTTCCTGCTATAGGCAGAATTGCATGGGCGATACGCGGAGCAAGATCCCTTGCAGGATTCATGGCGTAACCTGTAGTTCCGCCGAGAGACATACCCAGCGCCATAATCAGACATGTTACAGGGAACGCTCCGATGCCACCGATATTGATAGTGCTGCCCCCGAACGAAGCTGTATTTCCAGAAGTGCCTAACGCCAGGATAATGAACATCAAAACGAAGGTTGCGATAAGCTCGCTGAGGAAATTCACACTCTTGTGCTCGATAGCCGGCATTGTACAGAAAGTCCCGAGTATTCCGTCAGGATTCTGCGAACTTGCACGATAATGATCCACATAAAATACGTAAACCAACAGGGCTCCCACAAAACCGCCGAGCATCTGCGCCACCATATAAGGCAACACAGCAGACCAACTGAAGGACCCTGCAATAGCAAGTCCCAGAGTTACGGCAGGATTAAGATGAGCACCGGAATATGGACCGGCCACGAACACTCCACACATCACGGCGAAACCCCACGCAAGCGAAATGACAATCCATCCGGCCCCCTTCGCTTTAGACTTTTCCAGAGTACAAGCTGCGCACACGCCGTCTCCCATGAGTAACAAAATCATCGTGCCGATGAATTCGAATACACATTCTGTAAACAAAGTTATTTCCATATTTCCACGTTTTTGGTTATTCCTTTCCTGACAATGTCCTCCTCATCGCATCAGCCCAGCCCTCCTTCAAATCATGAACCTTATTTGCAGGAGCAAGCGGCGTAAACTCCTTGTCGGCATGCCACTGACTCTTGATCTCATCCAGCGAACTCCAGTAACCCGTCGCCAGACCGGCCAGATAGCAGGCACCCATAGCCGTCGTCTCGATAACCTTAGGACGTATAACCTTGGTATTCAATATGTCAGCCTGGAACTGCATCATCAGATTATTCTTCGATGCGCCTCCGTCCACCTTCAACTCCGTCAGTTTGATACCCGCATCCTTCTCCATCGCATGCACGATATCCATCGTCTCGAAAGCAATACCCTCGAGAGCCGCACGCGCAATATGAGCCGCCGTCGTCCCTCGTGTGAGCCCGCAAATCGTCCCCTTCGCGTACTGATCCCAGTAAGGCGCGCCCAGTCCGGTCAATGCCGGTACGAAATAGACTCCGCCGTTGTCCGGTACGGTCATGGCCAATGCCTCTACTTCCGAAGATGATTTTATTATGCCGAGCCCGTCGCGGAGCCACTGGATAGCTGAACCGCCTACGAAAATACTGCCCTCCAGAGCGTAATTTACCTTGTCGCCTATCTTCCAGGCCACAGTGGTAAGAAGATTATGAGAAGACAAAATAGGTTTCTCTCCACTGTTCATAAGAAGGAAACATCCTGTGCCATAAGTGTTTTTCACAGAACCCGGTGCGGTACACATCTGACCGAAAAGAGCAGCCTGCTGGTCTCCTGCAATACCTGCGATAGGAACCTTATGAGCAAATATCGTAGTCTTGGTATATCCGTAAACCTCACTTGAAGAACGCACTTCAGGCATCATGGATATAGGAATGTCGAATAGCTTCAGAAGCTCCTCATCCCATGCGAGAGTATGGATGTTGAAAAGCATAGTCCTGGAAGCATTGCTCACGTCAGTGACATGGACTTCACCGCGGGTGAGATTCCAGATGAGCCAGGTGTCCACTGTTCCGAAACGCAGTTTGCCTGCCTCAGCCTTGGCGCGCGCTCCAGGGACATTCTCCAGAATCCAACGGATCTTGGTGGCACTGAAATAAGCGTCGATGATGAGACCGGTCTTTTCGCGGATGAACCCTGTCAGGTTCTGCGCCTTCAGGCCGTCGCAATACTCTGATGTCCTGCGGTCCTGCCACACAATAGCGTTGTAAACCGGCTCTCCTGTCTCCGCATCCCAGACGATTGTGGTCTCCCTCTGGTTAGTAATTCCGATACCGGCAATATTCAAACCGTTGATTCCCAATGTGGTAATGGCCTCTGCTATGACTGAAGCCTCGGAAGACCAGATGTCTTTAGGGTCATGCTCGACCCAACCCGGTTTCGGAAAATGCTGAGTAAACTCTTTCTGTGCTGTTGCACATACGTGTCCGTCATGGTCGAAGACTATCGCCCTTGAAGAACTTGTGCCCTGGTCCAGAGCAAGGATATATTTCTGTTCCATTTCTGTATAACGTTTTATGTTTCAGCGGCCCTTAACCGCTATGTTATCTAAGTTATGTACTATAACTCTTTACGTAGTCGTGCTTTAGGGATGTTCAGCTGATCGCGATATTTGGCTATAGTCCGCCGGGCTACTTTGTAACCCTTTTCGTTCATGAGCGTCACAAGCTCATCATCAGTAAGTGGCTTGTGCTTGTCCTCCTTGTCCACAAAGTCCTGGAGAACCTTCTTCAGCTCCCTTGTAGATACCTCTTCACCCTGCTGATTCTCAAGACCTTCCGAGAAGAAATACTTCAGAGGGAAGATACCGAAATGAGTCTCTATATACTTGCTGTTCACCACTCGTGAAATCGTGGAAATGTCGAATCCTGTCTTGGACGCGATATCTTTCAGTACCATCGGTTTCAAGTGGGACTCGTCCCCGTCCATGAAATAATCATGCTGATAATCGATTATCGCCTGCATGGTACTCAGCAGAGTATTATGACGTTGCTTCAGAGCCTCCACAAACCACTTCGCGGAATCCATCTTCTGCTTCACGAATGTGGCAGCCTCCTTCTTCTGACGCTCAGATGAATTCGCGGCATCCATGAGAAGGTCTGCATATTTCTTGTTTATCCTGATCTCCGGAATGGAAAAACGAGGCATGGTAAGTTTGAGTTCCCCATTCTCCAGCGACAAGATGAAGTCAGGCACAATCTGCTGAGCCTGATCATTATACGAATCGTCGATCTGTCCGCCTGGAGACGGATTCAGCTTCACGATTCTCGCCATGGCCGCCTTCATCTCATCCTGAGAAAGGTTCAGCCTGGTCATAATCTTCTGGAAATGCTTGTTCGAAAACTCCTGGAACCAGTCCGTAAGAATCCTCTGTGCATTAATGACATCCGGAGTCTGCTTGAGCCCCTTTAGCTGAATCAACAGACACTCCCTCAAATCACGTGCGCCGATTCCTGGCGGGTCGAACTCCTGAATGATATGCAGCATCTTCTCCACCTCTTCAGGTGTGGTTTCGATATTCATCCTGAAAGCGAGATCATCCACGAGACTGTCGATATCCCTTCTGAGATACCCGTCCTCATCCAGACTGCCTATGATAAAAGCAGCTATATCATGCTGATGCTCACTTAAATTCCTGAATCCGAGCTGTTCCATCAGACTCTGGGTGAAACTCTCCTTGACAGAAAAAGTATTGTACTCAGGACGTTCATCCTTTCCGTAATTATTCACGCGAAGCTTGTAATCCGGAATAGAATCGTCCTCCTTTATATCGGAAAGCGACACCTCTCTCGGCTGTTCCTCTCCATCCTCATCCTTCGATTCAGGAGTCTCGTCATCCAGAACAGGATTCTCTTCCAACTCTTTACGGATTCTCTGTTCCAAATCCTGTATGGGAAGCTCTATCAGCTTGATAGTCTGTATCTGGAGCGGTGATAATTTCTGGACCTGTTTCAGTCCCAATTCCTGTTTCAGCATAGACTATAATTTAAAGAACTGACGGATAATGGATTTGCTCTTTCACTACAAAAGATGCCGGGAACGTACCCTTCACCTTCTGCAAAAATTCCATAGCCTCTGATTTCGTCCTGAAATCACCTACTGCCACCTTGAAAAACGGATTCTGATAACTCCTGTATGCCGGCACAGTAGGATGCATCTCCCTGAAACTGTTCAACGCCGTTTCAGACGCGCCTCGTGCGTTCTGGCTGTTGTCGAAGAAAATTCTCACGCGATAACCTGTGAGCGTCCTGGAAGGATTCGCCCCGAAATGCGCCTTCATGGCATTGACAATAGCCTGAGACTGGTGCAGGCTCACTTTTCCGGCCTCCTGCGAGGTGAGAAGGTTGAAAACCGATTTGCCCACAAGCGTGGAATCGACTGTCGGCGGCAGCATAAAAACCGTCGTATCGACCGCTGCCGGAACTTCCTGCGCCCCGGCCGTCCATGATGCCAATGCCGGAATTATCGCGGCCAGAATAAGTATGATAATCTTTTTCATTTTTGTCAATGTTTCTGTCAATGATGTTGTTACGTTATTTTCCGTTGCCTTCTGTGAACTGGGAGAGAGGGACATTCTTCTTGCTTATGGTCTTGCTCAAACCTTTCGCAGTCACTTTTGCGGACACGTCGAAAGTGTAAGATTCAGGGTTGAGGTCACGGACAAGTGCCATGAGATTCAGAATCGAGATACCCTTCGCAAGAGTTGCCCTTCCACTAATATTGTATATGTCGTCAGATTTCTTGTGAACCTCTACCGGTTCTGCACTGAAATCTACAAGCGGGCTGCCGTTATGATAAACTGTGCCGCAAATGTCAGTTACTTTAAATGCGAATGTCGGATTATGTATGCCAACAGCGATTACTGCGTCTATACTTCTGAGCCCTGACGGCGTTATCGAAACTATGTCGTATGAATTGACTCCGATTTCATGAATCTTCCCACAGGAGGTCGCCAACAGTGAAATAATCGCTGTGATAAGTATCAATACTTTGTTTTTCATCTTCTTATATCGTTCAAATCTTGGTCCCCAATATGGAAACTCAGATTACAAATATAGAAAAAATTAATAAAAATTATAACTTTGCATATCAAATAGGCAATGAATGTGCCATACAGTGCGTTCAGAGGCCATGCCAAACTTTTTTATCAGAAAAGCATGTAGATTATGAGTAACAAAAAAGTATATATCGAGACTTACGGCTGCCAGATGAACGTAAATGACACGGAAGTTATTTTCTCCATTCTCAAAAAGGCCGGTTACGACCGCACCGAGAATATGGACGACGCCGATGTCGTGATGGCGAACACCTGTTCCATCAGGGACAATGCCGAACAGCGTATCTGGGGCAGAATCGACCAGTTCCATGGTCATAAGAAAATTCATGACGGAGTTCTTGTCGGCATAGTAGGCTGTATGGCCGAGAGACTTAAAGAGAAACTGCTTGAAAGCGGACGTGTGGATTTCGTCGCAGGACCGGACTCATACAGATCGCTTCCGATGTTGCTCTCACGCATCGCTCCTGGACAGCCGCAGATTAACGTGGAACTCTCCAAAGAGGAAACATACGGTGATATCGAGCCTGTCCGTATCGACCGCAACGGCGTTTCGGCATTTATTTCCATCATGCGCGGATGTAACAATGTCTGCTCATATTGCGTCGTACCTTATACCCGAGGCGTGGAGCGCAGCCGCGACCCTCATACAATCGTACGTGAAGCTTGTGATGTGTTCTCGAAAGGATATAAGGAAGTGACCCTTCTCGGACAGAATGTGGATTCATATCTTTGGACAAATCCTGAGAATCCTGAGGAAAAAGTGGATTTCGCCGACCTCCTCATTATGGTAGCGGAAATCAGTCCTCTTCTCCGTGTGAGATTCTCTACATCGCATCCTAAAGACATCAGTGATAAGGTGATAGATACCATGGCGAAGTTCGACAATATCTGCCGACACATCCATCTGCCGGTTCAGTCAGGAAGCAATGTCATGCTCGAAAAGATGAGACGCCGCTATACACGTGAATGGTATCTCGACAGAGTGGCACGTATCCGTCAGGCCATGCCGGACTGCGCCATAACTACGGATATCATCGCCGGCTTCTGCGGTGAAACTGAGCAGGATCACCAGGACACCCTCGATATCATGCGCAGAGTGAAATACGACTATGCCTATATGTTCCAGTACTCAGAGCGTCCGGGAACATTGGCAGCGCGCAAATATCCTGACGATATCGTGCCGCAGGAAAAGACCCGCCGTCTGAACGAAATCATTGCCCTCCAGAATGAACTGAGCCTGGAAAGCAATAAGAAAGACGTGGGTAAAGTGCTGACTGTCTTGGTGGAAGGAACATCCAAACGCAGTGACAAGGAACTCTGCGGAAGAGCTTCCAACAATAAAATGTGCGTCTTCCCTGCAGAACTTGCCGAGGCTTCAGAGCCGACAGCTCCGGGACGTTATCACGTAGGCGATTACGTTAAAGTGGAAGTCCTCTCCTGCACCTCAGCGACATTGATCTGCAAAATAGCAGAATAAAAAAACTAATCTTCTTTCGGGGCTGCGTCCCTACGGAATATCTTATACCCGGTTATGGCCATAATGATGCTCATGACCGGGCTTATTATATTGAAAAAGCAGAACGGGAAGTAGGCCAATGTCGGTACTCCAAGGATGGTGGCCTGTGTCATACCGCAACTGCTCCACGGATAAAGTGGGGAAGTGACTGTGGCAGAGTCTTCTACAGATCTTCCGAGCAGTCTGCTTTCATATCCGCGTTTCGCGTAGATATCCTTGTATATATCTGAAGTCAGGATGATGGCCAGGTACTGGTCGGAAATGACACCGTTGAGGATAACACCTGTTCCGACAGTGGATGCCACGAGTCCTGTCCTGGTCTTGGTCATAGGCAAGATGAGAGATGCCAAGTGATGCAGCATGCCGCTGGCTTTCATGCAGCCCCCGAAGCACATGGCGCTGATGACCAGGTAAACGGTGTTGAGCATTCCCAACATACCCCTCGATGATACAAGTTTGTCCACTTCAGCCACGCCGGTGCTCACCGAAACGGAGTCATAGATGGTCTTCACGATACCGGTAAACAATGCTCCGGCCTGTCCGCCCTTTCCGCTTAAACCCATGGACTCCAAGGCATTGACCCCAATCTCATTTATTATGTGCGGCTGGAGAATTATCGCGAAGACGGCGGCGAGGACGGTGGAAATGCCGAGGACTGTGAGGGCTGGCATCTTGCGCGCAATCATGATTCCGGTGATCACGGGAACCACCAGCGTCCAGAGCGAGATGTTGAATTTGGAGGCGAGTGTTTCGGTGTAGACAGTGATCTGCGTAGCGTCGTGGCCGGTATGGAGGAATCCCAGTATGAGAAAGATGATCAGGGTCAATGCAAATGATGGCACTGTGGTGAGCATCAGGTATTTGATGTGCTTGAACAGGGGAGTGCCGGCGATGGATGAGGCCATGACGGTGGTGTCGGAAAGTGGCGAAATCTTGTCTCCGAAATATGCACCGGAGATGATGGCGCCGGCTATCATGCCGTCACTGAAACCCTGTGCCTTGCCGATTCCCATCAGTGCGACTCCGATGGTGGCGATGGTGGTCCATGAACTTCCTATCATCACGGAAATGAAGGCGCAGATTGCACATGCCGTGAGAAGGAAAATCTTCGGGGATATGATCTGCACCCCATAGTAAATGAGGGACGGAACTGTACCACTCATGGTCCAAGTTCCTGATATTCCGCCGATCAGGAACAAAATCACGATTGCAGTGGTAACGTCTCCGATGTTGCTCTTGATGGCATCTTCGAAGTCTTGCCACGGCTTTTTGAAGAGCCACATGGCGAGCCAGACGCATATTCCTGCGGAGAAGAGCAGGGCTACCTGACTGGCTCCGAGGATGGCGTCGCTTCCGAAGAATGATATGTTGAGAATCAGTAGGGTTACAAGTACAATCATGGGTATCAAAGAGATACCAGTTCTGATGATCGAGGATTTCTTCATTTGTATATGTCCGTTTTATGTGTAATGTTCCGGCACTGTCTGCCGTTTATCCGTTAAAGGGGTGCAAAGGTAACAATTATTTTATATACGTTACCTCCATTTTGTAATCCCAATTGTCGAAATAAAGGTTTCCGCCTTTCCATTCTACTTCACCGCGCTGGAAATCAACGGTTTCGCTTCGTGGATATTTTTTCTTTGGAATGAACTCTTGTCCGTAGTCGTTGTTTACGACGAATCTGTATGAATCGATGGCTCCGAGGTAGTGTTCTCCGCCGAATGACTGGTCTACTGGAACCCAACCATATTCTTCAAGCCAGATTTCCGACCAGTCGTGGAGGCCGTCGTCGCCAGGATGCATCATGAATCCGCTTTGGAATCTGGCAGGGATACCTGCTGATCTGCAGAGTGTTATGAACAGCAGGCTGACTTGTCCGCAGTCGCCGTGACCATTCGCGAGCACGTATTCCGGAATGTTCGGGATGGTGGAGTACTCGCGAGCAGACGCCCACGGGAAATTCGCGTCTATCCACTCATAAAAGGCTTTCGCCTTGAGGACCGGTTCGCTGATTCCTTGGGTCAATGAATCTCTGAGGGCGATGATTTCCGGGGTGAAGATTATGTGCTTTTCACGTTCTCCCAAGTATTGTTCAGGTTTTGTTGCTTGGATATCTTTTGTGTTTTTGTGAATGTTGTCGGTGTCTTCCGGTGTTATCCCGAGAGGGAACCATTCGCCGTAGCAGGTGTATTCGAATTCTTCATAAAACACTGTCGGCCAGCCTGACGACGCCTTTGCCTCCATGTAGAGAGAACTATGTGGGGAAGCATTGCCGGAAAACGTAATCCCTTCAGCATCTTTTAGTTCGGTGCGGAAGTATTGTGGTGAGGCGGAATTGGTCGGTCTGGTGGTCCAGCCGGCTTCGATGAATTTCACGTCTTTCTGTCTTGGGACGTCGGTTCTCGGGTAAGGGAGCCAGCAGCGTATGGTTTCGCCGTCAGGGACTGCACCCGGATCTACTGTGAGGGTGTATCTTACTCTCATCCGTACAGGTTCGCCGATGTATTTGTCGCCTGACAGATAACCGCCGGGTTTCGCAGTGGCGTCTTTGTCGGCGTTTTTCCCTGAACGTATGTCTTCTGCGATTTTCTGAATATTCTGTTCTCCGAGGTTATGGTATGTGGAGGTGATTTTGCCGGTTATGGCTTCTTTCCTTTTGTTGCAGTATTCGTCGATGCGGAACAGGTTCGGGGCGGCGTTCTTGAAATAGCGGAGTTCCCCGTCCAGTGTCATGGCTTCGAGTTTTCCGCTATTTGTCCATGCGGTTATCATGGAGTCGTTCGCTTCCGGGATGTATTTGTGGATATATTCGGTTACTTCTGCACGTGTTCTGCAGAAGTCTATGGCGAGCCTGTGCTGCAGATCGCTTTCCCAACTGTAATCGGTTCTGTTACATCCTGTTGCTCCTAACAATAGAGCTGCTATGGTGAAAAATCTCGGTAGGTTCATGGTTGTTTATTTTGCTTTTTGCGCTGTGTCTGAAGCCTCGCGGGAGTCACGCGTTTCCGGAGGTTCTCGTCGTGTGTATTATAACTTCGTAAGTCCAAGTCCTGGCAGATCGTTGAGGGCAATCTTACCTTTCTCTACTGTCGGACCCTTGAAAATATCATTGGCAATCAACAGATTACCATCGAGGTCTGCGAAGTCTACGCCTGGTGAGAGCTGCGCGGCGGCAGCTATGGCGCAAGAGGTCTCGGTCATGCAGCCGATCATCACTTTCATGCCTTCAGCACGTGCATAGTTCATCATTTTCCACGCTTCGCGCATGCCGGTGCATTTCATGAGTTTTATGTTTATTCCAGTGTATGCGCCTTTTATTGAAGGGATGTCTTTCAGCCTCTGGATAGCTTCGTCGGCAAATGTCGGAAGCGGGCTTCGCTCTGTCAGCCAAGCATTTGCGTCCAGCATTTCTTTCGGCATAGGCTGCTCCACCATGACGATGCCATGTTCTTTCAGCCAGAAGATTTCGTCCAATGCCTTTTCCTTGTCTTTCCATCCTTGGTTTGCGTCGACGGCGATAGGCAGGTCAGTGACTTCGCGTATGGCTGTGATCATTTCCCTGTCACGCGGTGTTCCGACTTTTACTTTCAGTATGTTGAACTGCCCGGCGACTTCCTTGGTTTTAAGTTTAACCATTTCGTCGGTGTCGATGCCTATCGTATATGTGGTGTCGGGCGTTTTGGCAGGGTTCAGTCCCAGCATTTTATACCAAGGAGCTCCTATCATTTTGCCTACGAGGTCGTGCAGGGCTATGTCTATGGCTGCTTTGGCTGCCGTGTCGCCCGGTGAGAGGCTGTCCACGTAAGTCAGGATGTCGTCTATGCAGAATGGGTCGCTGAACTGTCCGAGGTCCACTTTTTTCAGGAAGTTGCATACGCTATCCACTGTTTGTCCAAGGTATGGAGGCATGGAGGCTTCACCATATCCGGTGAATCCGTCGTAGTCTATTCTTATCTGAACGTCGGGGGTAGTGCTTCTGGAGAATGATGAAACGGTGAATACATGCTTGAGTTTCAGTTCGTATGGTTCGAATGAAAGTTTCATGCGGGACGTGACACCGGCATTGACATTAGCCGAAAAAAACTTTCCGGCAGGGGTGGACTCTTTTCCGGCGTTGACGGCGGCAGCCCATGCGTTGCCGCTCAGCAGGCTTGCGCCGGCGGCGATTGCACTCGTTTTCAGGAATTCGCGACGTTTCATAAACTCTATGTTTTTCACAAACATACAAAAAAAGGTAAAGTCGTGCAAGGTTATCCGTTTTAGTTTTTTGCTGATTAGATAAAGACCTTGTAACTTTGCAGAAAATTAAAATGACCTGATTAATGAATAGTATGAATGAGATGCAGGCATCGCCGGAGATGATGGCGAACGCCACAGAGGATAATATCCTTCTTTCTTTGCGGAAAAGATTGGATTTGCTTCTACGTACGGGACAACTTTTGCTGGAGAGTGCGGCTGATACCAACAGGATTCGCAGGAATATGGTCAGGGCGGCGTTGTTCTTGGGTTTTACTGAGAAGAATCTGCATCTTTTTATCGACCATAATATTCTTATGGTGAATTATAGTGATGAGACTCATTCGTTTACGAAGTTTCAGAAGCGGGTGAAGGATGGTATTAATTTTACTACCATCGAGTCTATAAGTCATTTGACTTTCAAGGCGGTAAGAAAGAATTTTTCGGCAGAGCAGTATGAGGAGGAGTTGGAGAAGATAGCACGTCGTCCGCGTAATTACAATCAGCTTGTGACTTCGACCGGAGCGGCGTTGGCCTGCGGCGGTTTCTGTATACAGTTCGGTTGTGACTGGGTGGCGTTCCTGTATGCTTCTTTGGCTGCTTTTATCGGGTTTAACTGCAGGGCTTATTTTAACAAGTTGGAGGTCAACAAGTATTTTTCCATAGCTATAGCGGCATTTATTTCGACTATGGTGGCTTGGCTTACGACATATCTCCCTGCGTGGACATCTACGCCGTTGCATCCGCTTTTGGCTTGCGCGTTATTCATCGTTCCTGGAGTGCCGCTCATTAATTTCGTGGATGATATGTTGGATACGAATTTCCGTATGGGGCTGGAACGTGCGATCAATACTGTCATGATGATGATGGGTATGGCGTTCGGTATTCTTTTCGCCCTCAAGGTTTGCGGCTGGACCTTCCATTTCGCCCCGGATATCATGTCCATTCCGATGGTGCCGGAGCATCCGTACTGGATGTATGCGACTGCGGCAGCGATATCTGCGATGGGTTTTTCCATGATTTTCAATATCCCGAAGCGTCTTCTCCCTGTGGTTGCCGTAGGTGGTCTTATTGCAGTGTGTACCAGGAATTTGGTGAGCCTGCATCCTGATATGTACTGTTCGTTCAGTTTGGGTCAGGGCGGTATTATCGGTTCGCTTGCCGGTTCAGCATTGGTATCTATAATTTGTATTAAGGCGACCCATGTTTTCCACACCCCGCATCAGATTTTGGCTATCGCAAGTGTCATCCCGATGGTGCCTGGAGTGCTGATGTACCGCGCTCTGTATTCGCTGATTATGGTTCCGGGCACACCTGACGGGCAGATGGCGAATTTCGTGGCTGCAGGCGTAAACGGCCTGAATGCCTCGCTGATAATCGCCGCCATCGCCATAGGTGTCGCCGTCCCGAATATTCTCGCCAGGAATAGGGTCAATGCTGCCAAGCGTCGTGCTTTCGAGGCGCAAATCCGCGAACAGCATGCACAGGGACATTTTATCGATATCACGAAACTTTAGAAATAGATATCTGCGGTTGTGGAACTTCATTCTGCTGCCGCAGATTTTTTTGTAGATAATATATCATATAATAAATAAATAGTCGTAACTTTGCATACGTAAAGAACTGTTATGGTATGTCAAAGTCTACGATGGGCACCAAGTTGCCAAGAAAGCTGGAAGAGAAAATGAAGGTCGTTGGTGAGCAGATAAAGCTTGCCAGGCTTCGCCGTGATTTAAGTTTGGCGCAAGTGGCAGAGAGAGCGACGTGTTCTCCACTGACGGTGTCCCGCATAGAAAAAGGGTCTCCGACGGTGGCCATTGGCATTTATTTGCGAGTTCTATACGCTCTTCAATTGGATGATGATATTCTCCTTCTCGCGAAAGATGATGAACTTGGTAGACAACTGCAGGATATGGCACTGACTACCAGGCAACGCGCCTCTAAAAAAGTATAGCGTATGAAGAAATTATATGTTTATGCTGACTTTGATTGGCTTGATTCCCCGATGCTTGTAGGATCGCTGAGCTATGAGTCGCTGCGCGGAAATGATTCATATGGTTTTGCATATGATAATGACTGGTTGCACAAATATGGCAGCCTTCTTATTAGCGCGGATGTTAATAATTATGCCGGCGTGCAATATACAATGCCTGGCAGAGATATCTTCGGATGTTTCGCCGATGCTCTGCCAGACAGATGGGGACGGACAATTTATTTGTGTGGCGAACAAACTGTCAATCCCTCCGTTGGCAAGCGTTAGGGACCTGATGTATGCGAGCCAGGAGATTGAAAAAAGTGAAGAGGAGAATATTCTTCCCGAGAAAAAATGGATACAACAGCTCGTCTATCCCGGCACATCGCTTGGTGGAGCCAGGCCGAAAGCTGGTGTTGTAGATGAGCATAAGACATTGTATGTGGCGAAATTTCCTTCGCGTAAGGATGATTATGATGTCGGACTTTGGGAACACCTCTGTCATCTTCTGGCGAAGAGCGCGGGTATTCATGCGGCAGAAACCGGCGTGTTGAATGCTGGGGACAAATATCATACACTGCTGTCCCGACGTTTTGATCGCACACAAGATGGTAAACGGATTCATTTTGCTTCTGCCATGACTTTACTTGGATTGACAGACGGGTGTAATGCAGGAACAGGCAATGGCTATCTGGATATAGTTGATTTTATCCTGCAGAACTGCTGTGATGTGGAGTCTAATCTGCGGGAACTCTATCGCCGAGTTGCCTTCAATATCTGTGTCGGTAATAGTGATGACCATTTCCGTAATCATGGTTTTCTGCTTACCAAGCGTGGTTGGACGCTCGCTCCAGCATACGATATGAATCCGACGACCAATGATTATCAAAGCATTCTGATTACAGCATCATCTAACAAGGCGGATGTGAATCTTCTTCTTGAAGCCTCTGAAGATTATATGCTTAGACGGCATGAGGCTGAAGCTATTGTCAATGAGGTTGTTGCGGCGTTAAAGCCATGGAAATCATTGGCAACGAAACTCGGCATATCTGAAAGAGAGATAGCCTTATTCGCTGGTAGGTTGCCTTCTTAAAGCTCTGTGACTTCTTCAGTTTCCACATTAACTGTAGAAACGACGCGTTTTTTACTTCCGTCTCTGTTAGTTATGTCAATCTGATATTTCCAAATCAAAGTACCTTGTTCTATAATAGTTGTGTTTTTACGGGCGTCACTTTCTATATCTGCTAAGGATGGAATGTGTGTGCTCCAAACATCTTCTCCTGTTTGGGAATTATGTCTAGTTATATGATCTGATGATAGGGATATACTATCTGTGTATGAGAGAGGTTGAGAATTAATGATATAGTTGTCTTTTAACCTGCAAATCGTTTCACCATGATTATTTATGACACATGTGTAACTATCAAGATTAGGAATCTCGAACAAATCTTTGTGTCTATACGGGTACACAAAGGATTAGCCTGCTACGTGGGCAAGGACTAATCCTGAGTTCTTAATCCATATACTTTCTTGTTGAATATAATGTATACTATAGCGATAATTATCGCTATAGTTGCAGATAAAAGATATTATCCCGTCTTTGACACTTTGATTTTAAGATATAAAGGCCCAAGAGCGCTGTAATGGCGATTCTGGGGCTTTTGCAATTATGCAAGTATGTAATGCATCAATGGAGATTTCACGCCGACAAGCAGTCGGCAGCGGCGGAACTCACTCCGCGCAGTTTCTAAATCATTATATGTTGTTTATAAAAATATTTCCTAAGACTTAAACTTAAAATTAAAAAATTAAAAAATAATGGTGAAATTAATAAAAAATTGTATATTTGTGCCGGAATTAAATAATGTCGTAGCTTAACATGGTCAATGTAGATTTCAAAGAGATAGCCTCGCGTTATGAGAAAGAACTCAAAAGAGTTCGGCGGATATTACAGCTGTCTCAATCGTGACGGGTCGGTTTATGATGAATCTCGGAGTGCGTCGGGACGACAAGGCATTGATAGAAAAATGTGTGGAAATCGCTCAGCGAACTTATCGCGGAATAATATTGGCAATCCATAGGGAAAAAATAGGGAATCATATATGAGAAATATCGCTAGAATACTGTTTGTGCTGCTGATGGCGCTCTCAGTAAGTTGTGTGCCTGACAATTCGCCGGCGGAAATGAAAGAAATGGTAGGGAGACTCTGTCCGGAACATTCAAATAGTTTCAGATTTGAGTATCTTTCAGATCAGCCAGACAGTATTGACAGTTATTCTATTGAGACTTATAAGGGTAAGATACTGATAAAAGGAAATACGGTCAATTCAATGGCTGTAGGCCTCAATGCTTACCTTAAGAATTTTTGTAATACCAGGGTGTCCTGGTATGCCTCTGATCCTGTCGATATGCCTTCGGTTCTTCCTTTGCCGGAGGATAAAATCCAGGCAAGTGCAAGATGCTCCAACCGGTTCTTCTTGAACTACTGCACGTTTGGCTATACTATGCCTTACTGGAAATGGTCAGACTGGGAGCGGCTTATAGACTGGATGGCGCTTAATGGTGTCAATATGCCATTGGCGATTACCGGGCAGGAATCAATATGGTATAAAGTATGGACTGACATGGGCTTGACTGACGAGCAGATCCGTTCATATTTTACAGGGCCGGCTCATCTCCCTTGGCATAGAATGTCAAATGTGGATTATTGGCAGAGTCCTTTGCCTGAATCATGGTTGGAAAACCAGGAGGAATTACAGAAAAAGATATTGAAACGGGAGCGCTCATTGGGAATGACACCGGTCTTGCCGGCATTTGCTGGGCACGTTCCTGCTGAGTTGAAACAAGTACGTCCTGAGGCTAAGATTTATACTATGAGCCAATGGGGTGGATATGACGACAGATACAGAAGCCATTTCATTGACCCTGAAGATCCTCTCTATTCTGAAATACAGAGACGATTCCTTGAGGCGCAGACTGAAGTTTACGGTACGGACCATATCTATGGCATTGACCCTTTCAATGAAGTGGATTCTCCGGACTGGAACGAAGAGTTCCTTTCAAATGTGTCGAAAAAGATATACAAATCCATTGAATCTGTAGATAAGGATGCTGTCTGGCTTCAGATGACGTGGATGTTCTATCATTCGGCTGAGAAATGGACGGACTCCCGGATTGAAGCTTTCCTGAACGCGGTGCCTGAGAACAAATTGGTCTTGCTTGACTACTATTGTGATTTTGAGGAGCTGTGGCGAAGAACAAAGAATTATTACGGCAAGCCGTACATCTGGTGCTATCTTGGTAATTTCGGCGGAAATACCATGCTTGCAGGAGATATTGATGATGTAGATTTCAAGATCAACAGGCTCTTTGAAGAAGGCGGGGATAATGTTTTCGGCGTAGGCGTCACATTGGAAGGTCTCGATGTCAATCCGTTGATGTATGAATATGTTTTTGACAAGGTCTGGAATCCAGATATGAGACCGCAGGACTGGATTAGGACCTGGTCTTTGTGCAGAGGGGGAAAGGTTAATGAAAAGGTGAATTCGGCCTGGCAGAAACTGCATGAGGATATATATACGAAGCCTGCTCTATGTGGTCAGGCAGTGCTGATAAATGCCAGGCCACAGTTGGAAGGTGTCCAGGGCTGGAATACCCAGCCTGAGTATCATTATGACAATGATGTGTTATGGCGAATTTGGGAAGAACTGCTTTCTGCCGGGGATATCGACAATGCGCTTTTCAAGTTTGATGTGATCAATGTCGGCCGTCAGGTTTTGGGAAATCTTTTTTCTGATTTCCGCGACCGTTTTACGGAATGCTACAAAAAGCATGATATCCTTGGTGCGGAGAAAATGGCTGCTCAGATGGACCAGCTCATAGCCGATTCGGACAGGCTCCTTTCCTGCTCGATTGAACTCAATATGGGAAAGTGGATCAGAGATGCAAGGGAATTCGGAAAAACTGAGCAGGAGAAACAGTATTACGAAGAAAATGCAAGATGCATAGTTTCAGTCTGGGGACAGAAAGGAACTCAGCTTAACGATTATGCAAACAGGGGATGGGCTGGACTTACCCGCAGTTTTTATCGTGAGCGCTGGAGCCGTTTCACCTCAGCCGTGATATCAGCCATGAAATCAGGAAGGCAGTTTTCCCAGGACGACTATCAGAAAGATATCATTGAATTTGAATATCAATGGACATTGCAGCATGAGGATTTCCCTTTGGTTTCCGGAGAAAATCCCTTCAATGTTGCCTCTGAATTGTCAGAAAAATATCGTGTGATTACAGCTCGTTAGCAAAGCGCGGATGTGCTTGTAGTGGTTGGCGGAACAAGTGGGGGGCTGCCGGCGCGAACGGCCTGAATGCCTCTCTGATAATCGCCGCCATCGCCATAGGTGTCGCCGTCCCGAATATTCTCGCCAGGAATAGGGTCAATGCTGCCAAGCGTCGTACCTTCGAGGCGCAGATCCGCGAACAGCATGCACAGGGACATTTTATCGATATCGCGCAAAGGGGGAATAATCATCAGTTTTCGTCGAAACTTTTTGATTTATATGAAAAAATGGCTATATTTGCAGCCGTTTTTGTCCGGTATCGGATGGGAACAAAGGAATTTATTACATATTAACAAAAATTTTTGCGAAATGGCTGAGTATTTAGAGGCTGAAAAGAAGCAGGAGATTTTCGCGAAGTACGGAAAGTCTAATACAGACACCGGCTCTCCTGAGAGTCAAGTTGCTCTATTTTCCTACCGTATCAATCACCTCACAGAGCATGTGAAGAAGAACAAGAAAGACGTTGTTACTCGTCGTTCACTTCTCCGTCTCGTAGGTAAAAGACGTCAGATTTTGGATTACCTCCAGAAAGTTGACATCGAGAGATACAGAAAGATCGTTAAGGAGCTTGGTCTCCGTCGATAATACGATAGGAAACGAAAAGACCGGTTCCTGGTGGGAGCCGGCCTTTTTCAGTTTTTATATAAACTGGTCTACGAAGTAGAAGCGATCCTCTAAACGGGAGGAATAACCACATTTTTAAGTTGTCTGTTTTCGCGACCATAGACACTTCGACACGAAAATATTAGCAACCCTTGTCTGTAAAATAAATGACCTGCTGCAGATTACAGGGAGATGATATATGAAATAAGCAAAGAAAACAACTTCCATTGGGGAAGGCAGGTCAAATGAAGCACTAATGAACATCATTAACAAGAAAATCGAATTATCCGACGGGCGGGTAATCGAAATCGAGACCGGAAAACTTGCTAAGCAGGCTGACGGATCTGCAGTCATCAAAATGGGCGGCACCATGCTCCTCGCCACAGTGACTTGCGCTAAAGAAGTTAAGGAAGGCACAGATTTTATGCCTCTCCAGGTAGATTACAAAGAGAAATTCTATTCAGCAGGAAGATTCCCTGGCGGATTCATGAAACGTGAGGGCAAGGCTTCTGATTATGAGATTCTTATTTCTCGTCTTGTAGACCGCGCACTCAGACCGTTGTTCCCGGAGGACTTCCACCTGGAGGTATACGTGAACGTTAACCTCATTTCAGCTGATGCTGACACACAGCCTGATGCACTTGCTGGACTTGCCGCTTCTGCAGCTCTTGCATGCAGTGACATTCCTTTCGAAGGACCTATCTCTGAAGTACGTGTCTCCAGAATCAATGGTGAATTCAAGATTAACCCTACCTTCAGCGAAATGAAGGACAGTGACCTCGAACTCATGGTTGCAGCCACATATGACAACATTATGATGGTCGAGGGTGAAATGAACGAAGTAAGCGAGGCTGATATGCTCGAAGCTATCAAGTTCGCTCACGAGGCTATCAAGAAACAGTGCCTTGTTCAGGTAGAGTTGAACAAAGAACTCGGCAAGGACGTGAAGAGAGACTATCCTCACGATGAGGAAGATGAGGATCTCAAGAAGGCAGTTCACGAGTTCTGCTATGACAAGTGCTATGCTCTTGCAAAGTCAGCTAAGCCGAAGCAGGAAAGAACTGACGGTTTCGAGCAGATCAAGGCAGATTTCCTTGCAACCCTCTCTGAAGAGGATCAGGAGGCTAAGGCCGCTATGGTTGCAAGATATTACAACAATGAGGAGAAGGCTGCTATGAGAAACATGATTCTCGATGAAGGCGTGCGTCTCGACGGCCGTAAGACAGATGAGGTTCGTCCTATCTGGTGCGAAGTAGGCTATCTCCCTTGTGCTCATGGTTCTGCTATTTTCACTCGTGGTGAGACACAGTCTCTTGCAAGTGTTACCCTCGGAACCAAACTTGACATGAAGGAAATGGATGAGGTGCTTGTCCGTGAGACACAGCAGTTCGTTCTCCACTATAACTTCCCTCCGTTCGCGACAGGTGAGGCTAAGGCACAGAGAGGTATAGGCCGTCGTGAAATCGGACACGGAAACCTTGCAATGCGTGCTTTGAAGGCCGTAGTTCCTCTAGCACCTGAAAATCCATACGCAGTTCGCGTCGTATCAGATATCCTCGAGTCAAATGGCTCATCTTCAATGGCTTCTGTATGCGGTGGCTGTCTTGCTCTCATGGATGCAGGTGTCAAGATCAAGAAACCGGTTGCAGGTGTTGCGATGGGACTTATCACTGACAAGGACAGACCAAACGAGAGATATGCAATCCTTACCGACATTCTCGGTGACGAGGACCACCTCGGAGATATGGACTTCAAGGTTACAGGTACCAAGGACGGTATCACTGCAACCCAGATGGATATCAAGGTTGACGGACTTTCTTACGATGTTCTTGCAAAGGCACTCGAGCAGGCCCGTCAGGGTCGTCTCCATATCATGGGCGAGATGATGAAATGCATCAGCGAGCCACGTGAGGACTACAAGCCATTTGTTCCTAGAATCAAGCAGCTTGAAATCGACTCAGATTTCATTGGTGCCGTTATCGGTAAAGGTGGTGAGACTATCCAGAAGATTCAGAAAGAGACCGGTACTACCATCACCATCACTGAGGATCCTGAGAGAGGCAAGGGTATCGTAGATATCTTCTCTACAGATAAGGATTCTCTCGACAAGGCTCTTTCTTGGATTGAGGGTATCTGCGCAGTTCCTGAGGTAGGTGCAACATATCATGGAAAAGTTGTTTCTATCCTTGATTTCGGTGCATTCGTAGAGATTCTCCCTGGAAAGGAAGGTTTGCTCCACGTATCTGAGATTGCTTGGAACAAGACTGAGAATGTGGCTGATGTCCTCAATGTAGGTGACGAAGTGGATGTCAAGCTTCTTGAAATCGACGAGAAGACCGGCAAGATGAGACTTTCTATGCGTGCTCTCACAGAGAAACCGGAAGGTTATGTAGAGCCTGAGCGTAGACCTAGAGGTCCACGTGACGACCATAGAGATGACCGTCGCGGAGGTGATCGCCGTGATGACAGAAGAGGTCCACGCGATGACCGCAGAGGTGACCGCAGGGATGATCGCCGTGCCCCACGTGACGACAGAAGAGGTCCACGTGATGACCACAGAGGCAGAAGACCATTCGGTCCGAGACCAGCTGACGAGAATGTAGAAGGTGCTGAGAATTTCAATGTTGGCGACAACTACGATGCTCCAGATTTCAATATGACCGAAAGCTCTAACGACGAAATCTTCTAGGTTATAATATACAATATGTTAAGAAAGCCCGACTGCATGTTCAGCCGGGCTTTCTGCTTAGGTTCGTCCAGCACGAGCATACTCTAATGGGTGCAAGTCCCTAAACCGCCCTGATAGTGGGAAGGTTACAGCCAAAGGCAAGGGTGTCCGCCGCGAGACGGAATCTGAAGGAAGCCGGCGGCAAATATCTGGTCTGACGGACAGAAATCCGATATGAGGCCTAAGGGCGAGGATAAGATTGCAAAAGAAATCGAAGTCCGATAACTATCCGAAATCGCCCAAGGTAGATAGGGCAGACATAAGAAGGAAAGAGTATGTCCATAACTGGAGAGGTCTCGCAGGCGAGCGAAAGCGAGCAGTAACAACGAACTGCGAGAAGTCAGCAGAGGTCATAGTACCTGCCTAATATCGACACGCGGGGAAGGGCCGAACTTTAATTGAAGTAAGTCTAATGAAGAAACTCTATGGAGGAAAGAAAGCAGAAAACGAATGAGGGTTGCCCACGGGAAGATAGGCTGGAAGCCGAAGTTATCGAGGGAGCGCAGACCTATATGGAGATAACCGAAGGTAGACTTGCGGAAGTGCAGATAGATGAGAAACACCTGATGGAACTCATCCTTTCTCCCTATGATATGAACCGAGCATATAGGAAGGTAGTATCGAACGGCGGGAGCGGAGATGTCGACTCGATGGAGGCAAAGGACTTGCTTCCATACTTGAAACTCCACAACGATGAACTCAGGAACACCATCTTGAACGGGAAATATAAGCCTATTCCAGTGCGCAGGGTGGAAATCCCGAAAGACAATGGCAAGACGCGCAAACTGGGTATACCGACCCTGGTGGACCGCGTCATCCAACAAAGTATAGCGCAAGTACTTACGCCAATGTATGAGCCGCAGTTCAGCGAGGGAAGTTATGGCTTCCGACCGAACCGCAGTGCACAGGGAGCGTTGAGACAAGCGCAGAGGATACTCGACGAAGGTTATGAATATGCCGTAGGCATAGACTTGGAACGCTTCTTTGACACCGTAAACCAGAGTTACCTGATAGAGTTGCTCTCACATACCATAAAAGACGGCAGGGTCATAAGCCTGATACACAAATACCTTTATGCTGGTGTGATGGTTAACGAAGTATATCAGCCGACAACGGAGGGAACGCCGCAAGGCGGCCCACTCAGTCCGCTGCTGAGCAACATTGTGCTCAACGAACTGGACAAGGAACTGGAACGCCGCGGTCATCCGTTCGTGCGTTACGCAGATGACAGCCTAATCTTCTGCAAAAGCATGAGGGGAGCGGAGCGCGTATGCGAAGGACTGACCAAGTTCATCGAGAAGAAACTCCACCTGAAAGTAAACCTCGACAAGACGGAAGTCGGCTATGTCCGTGGGATGAAGTACCTAGGACATACCTTCTACAAGACTGGAGAGGGCTGAAGGTTGGGTGTCCATCCCAAGAGCCTATTTAAACTGAAGGCGAAACTCAAGAAGCTGACGGGCAGGAGCAACGGGATGGGATATGAACGCAGGAAGGTTGCGCTACACCAAGTCATACGCGGATGGGTGTCATACTTCAAATATGCAGATGCGAAGACAGCGCTGACAACCATTGACCAATGGCTTCGCAGGCGGATACGCATGTGTATATGGAAAAGTTGGAAGAAACCTAAGACAAGGGTAAAGAATCTCATACGATGTGGTATCAAGCCATACTGGGCAAGAATCCACGGCAACAGCAGCAAGGGATATTGGGCAAATGCGAAAGGCATAATGCACAACGCCGCAACCATTGATAAACTCCGTGCCGCTGGATATCCTTGTCTGATGGACTACTATGTCAGATTGCACGCAAGATAAGGAACCGCCGTATGCGGAACCGCACGTGCGGTGGTGTGAGAGGTCGGAAAACGAAAGTAGGAAGAAAACTACTTCGTTGTCCTCCTACTCGATTTTGTGGGGAAGGGAGGGGGAGGTACGGGAAGTGTTGTTGTCTTGACAATAATTGCTATATTTGTAGAGAATTAACAAATTATGAGAAGAATTGAAAACATATCACTTGGGCAGATGAGAAGTTACTCATCTGCTTTCTCTCGCCGTGTGTTTTCAGATATTATTAATTATGGTGATTTTTCTCATCTTAATTATCTTATAGAGCAAGGTTTCAAAATAAAGGAAAGTGATACATACATTTCATTGTTGAGGCAGATATACAAAGCTATGTGCAAATACTACAGATGTGAGTATGTTTACAAGAATGAGGTCATCAATAAACTACTTTTGAAGCAGTTTGCAGGGACTAAGACTATAGCTTTTAATGAATTCCGCGTTATCGACTCTATTGTCGATTTAGCCATGTTTAATGGCGTTAGCAAAGCTTTTGAAATCAAGACAGAATACGACTCGAAGAAGAGACTTGCCCACCAGTTGGATACTTACTCTAAATTATTTCAACAGTGCTATATAGTAATCCCTAAGGAATTATATGAACACTATACTACAGGTATATCAGATGATATTGGAATAATTGTCATGTGCATAGACAACGGGCAAATTATACTCAGCACTGAAAGAGAGGCAACTAAGAATAATATGGTAGATCCTGATATTCTTATGAAAAGTGTTAGGTGTAAGGAATATAAAAACATAATAAAAGCATACTTCGGGAGTCTCCCTGAAGTTTCGTGTTATGATATGTTTGATGTTTGTAATGCGTTGATGCGCCAAATTCCGTGTGATGTCCTTCACTCTTTATTTCTTACGGAAATTAAGAAACGGGTAAACAATACAAACTTGCTTCATCACATTCCGGCAGAGATACGACAGATGTGCTTAAGTCTCAATCTTGACAAGCAGCAATCGGAAGCTCTGATAAATAAGTTAAACACTAATATAATAACACCTTAGAGGTATGTATTATCCGTATTTGAGAGGTAAGCAGTTTGAATTGCTTGCTCTGAGAGAATTTGCTAATAAAAATGCAAACAATAGGACTATTGTACCTATTATTGAACCTGTAAAAAATACGTTTAATAGTCTCAGGACAGCCATTGAAGTCATGCTCAAACAGGGGCTTAGTTTTGCCCTTGTACTCAATCCTAATGATGGAGATTTTATAAAAAGTTTGAAGTCTTATAATGTGCTGCAGGAAATCCCAGCACTTCTTGAAGAGGAGAATTTGTGTAAGTGGGTTCCTGCATTTATGTATAATAATAATGATGAGCAGAGTATTATTGCAACTATTGATAACAATTCTCTGACAGATGCTATGGTTATCTTTAAAAATGGTATTGATTCTAGTAAGGATGCTCTTTTTAAGTTCTTAACAACCCCATTTGTCAAATATATAGTTAATGGTGATGCTAATAACAGGTCTGCAGCTAGAAGGCTAAGAAGCCTGCATAAATCAATTATTAGACTTGATGACTGCTTTAATGAAAAGCCTAGAAATGTGGATTACTTGGAGATAGATGAAGAGCTTTTTTCCGAAGAGTACAAATATTACTTAGATGATGGATACGAAGGGTTTTCAGACTATACAACACTTCCAAGAGAGTTTATTGATGGCGGAATGCTCCCCTATGCAATTGCAATACATCTGACATATAAAAGGAATCTAGGAGATATTTATATTAAACACTTCGTTTCTGACACTAATTTCGATCAGTCGAATGTTCAAAAGAAGTTTTTTGAAGCCGCAAGCAAAGTGAAAGCTTTTTTTTCTAATAGGGAACGAACGCCTGCTATTGACGAGTTGATTAAACTAGTTGACGATGGAAAATATCCTGGATTAGGGGTTATTAAAAAACTTTCTATTCGCGGTCATCTGGAACTTATTAATAGCCTTTTGGACTAGTCTTATGAAGATTTGTGCGAATTGCTTCAATGATATTGAAATCAAGGAATTTGTTGAGGCTATGCCACATGAAAATGGCATATGTGATTGTTGTGGGGGCTCGGGCCAGGTAATTGACATTTCTGAAATTGAAGATTTCTTATGCGAACTCCTTGGCTTGTTTGAGAAAGATGATAATGGTAATCTTGTGTCTTCGATAATTGAAAACGACTGGAATATATTTTCGTCAACAGACAGTTCTAATAGGATATTAGGCGACATACTTACGAGGACATCGTTGCAATACTCTATTGATGAAAAAGTGTCATATGTTCAAGAGGTTAAGGAGTGCTTAAATGTGTGGGATGAACTTAAAAAGGAAGTTCAGACTGAAAAACGTTATTTTTCTAACGTGGGAGCGTTTGATTGGTCGGCATATATAAAGAGCAATGTGAAAGTCAATAAGGGTAGCGTTTATTATCGTTCACGTGTGACCCCTGTTGGTATAAAGAAATTGAGACCTAAGGATATGGGATGTCCTCCAGCAAATAAAGCCACGGCGGGGCGTGCGAATCCTATAGGTATTCCATATTTGTATTTATGTGATAACATTGACACTACTTTTTATGAGGTTCGAGCTGTTTACCTAGACAGAATAAGTGTAGGGAAATTTGTGACTCAACGGGATCTTAATCTTGTAAACTTTAGCGCCAACACGAATTTGTTCTATGCATTCAATAGTGAGAATAATGATAGCCTTGTTGAAGTAATAAAGCATAAGATCCTTTTTAAGAAGATTAGTGCCGATCTGTCGAAGCCGCAAAGAAGGTTTGATACTGAGATTGAATATGTGCCAACTCAGTTAATATGCGAGTATTGTAAACATATCGGTGCAGATGGTATCATGTTTAAGAGTTCACTAGACCAATCGGGCACAAATATTGTTCTTTTCAATAAAGATGATGCTAAGTGTACGAAAGTATATTTGAAGGAAATAACGAAAGTGACTATCAAAGGAGAATAGTCGCTTGTCGTGTTGTTTGACGCGAATTCAAACAGTTTTAGCAAAAATGGTGGTATCGAATTGCCGTATCCCAAAGAGGTTCGAATCTTGTTACCTTAGGTGTAGGTTCGGTGTGGGCCGTTATTATAACTTATTTATGCTGAGCTATTTTAAGCTCGTAGGCACGCCGACCCTGGAGCGGTCTGTGTGAATCTGTTTGAAGATGTGTGTGTGACGTGTCTTGCAGTATTGATAATAAATAGTATGGGTAGTCATTGACAAAAAACTGCTGGCGAAAGCTGGGGCGAGTGCGCGGTTGCAGCAGAATTTGGATTTGCCTTATCCGCATCCGCGGTCGGATGAGTATATTATGGGGCTGGCGGCGTATCGTGGCGGACAGTGGGGGATGGAGTTCGCGGAGGCTTTTGAGGTGGTGTTGAGGGAGTATTAGAGGGGGATTCTGATATCAGTTTTTATAATTGATTGGATGTTGTTAGGGGATTGTGGGGGTTGGTTTGGGGGACGACTCGTAAGCGTCTCCGCAGTTACGTCTTGATGCACTTTCAGCGGTTCTGGGGTCGGCGCGGCTTCTCCGTGTAAACTATTGATATCCAGGTGGTTCTATAATACATCCGTGCC
>ERZ780141.480-NODE-480-length-30233-cov-6.659918_pt1 | contig 30233 bp, 29 predicted proteins | sample MGYA00433080_ERZ780141 | MGnify/ENA primary metagenome ERZ780141 (study PRJEB29588, sample SAMEA2154047) | human gut metagenome | biome: human gut; feature: human-associated habitat; material: faeces | place: Denmark | collected 2008/2010 ... | reverse complement strand
ACAGTTTTGGGTTAGCATCTGCACGGCCTACTCCACAGGGTTTGTCGGGTGCGCCAGATATTCCCAACGCTATAACGGGGGTACTGAAAAAGCTGTCATCATTAGAAGACAAGATTGATGGTATATATGAACTTGTTCAATCAGAAAAAGAAGAAACATGGTTTACGGTTGCTGAATTATGTGCTTATCTCCCAACACATCCGGTAGAGCATACCATATATTGCTGGACAAGCAATCGGGAAATACCGTTTCACAAGAGAGGCAAACGTATCATGTTCCTCAAATCTGAGATAGATGAATGGCTTCAAGGAACCAAGGGCAAATCGAAGAACGAGATTCAAAGAGAAGCAGAGGAATATGTACTATCTACACAAAGAAAGAATAGACGGCTAATATAACCGTGCTACTGTCTGTAAACAATTTAATTAAGGTACGTGACACATGAATGAAAGACATTTTAGACTCTATGAGCGAATTGTCGCAATAGAAGACAGTTTGGAAGCTTTGGGACCTATTGACAAACTAATAGAGCGAATCGAGGAATTGGAGCAGATGGTCAAGCAGACCAAAACCGTCTTGGGGTTTGACGAAGCATGTAAGTATATTGGGGTTTCTGAAAGCCTGCTATACAAACTTACAGCCGCAAAAGAAGTTCCACACTATAAGCCAAGGGGAAAAATGCTGTATTTTAATAGAGAAGAAATCGACAAGTGGCTGCTCCAAAACAAACAAGAGGTCATTGGAATGGTAACGAAAATAGAAATTGATAATCCGAAAGAATGAAAATGGAAGAAAATAACAAACATGTACAGCCTAACTCAAAAGAGGAAGGAGTACAGCGTCTCAATCGCATATTGAGCGAATCGTTGATAAAGGCAACAGATACTTATAAAACACCTCCTCAGATTATATGGGTTGATAATTCCAGCATAGCCACATTGGGCAACTTCAGTGCTTCTACGGGTAAGGCAAAGGCGAAAAAGACCTTCAACGTGTCTGCCTTGGTGGCTGCATCACTCTCCAACGGTAAGGTTCTTAACTATCGAGCCAGTCTGCCAGAGGGAAAGCGCAAGATACTGTATGTAGATACCGAGCAGAGCCGCTATCATTGTCATAACGTGCTGGAGCGCATCCTGAAGCTCGCCGGTCTGCCTACAAGCATCGACAACGAGAATCTGGACTTTATCTGTCTGAGGGAGTACACGCCCTCCGTCAGGATAGAGGTCATAGACTATGCGCTTGCCCAAGACCAAAGCTATGGACTGGTCATCATCGACGGAATCAGGGACTTGCTTCTTGACATCAACAATGCGGGAGAATCGGTCGAGGTCATCAACAAGATGATGGAATGGTCATCAAAGTATGACCTGCACATCCATTGCGTATTGCATCAGAACAAGGGCGACAATAACGTGCGCGGGCATATCGGTACGGAGATGAACAACAAGGCAGAGACGGTGCTTGTCATCACCAAGAGCACCACCAATCCCGATATCAGCGAGGTGAAGGCTATGCACATCCGTGAGAAGGAATTCAAGCCGTTTGCCTTTACCGTCAATGAGGAAGGACTGCCAGAGATTGTCGAATACACGCCGGAGAAGGGAGAAGGTGACAAGCAACCGTCAAGGTTTACTTACCAAGACTTGACATCCGAACAGCATAACGAGGCACTGACGGCTGCATTCAAGGAGAAACCTATCAAAGGATTCGATCGCATGGTGGAGGAATTGACGCAAGCCTATGCAGACATCGGCTTCAAGCGTGGCAGAAGCGTTATCATCAAAATGCTGAAATATCTGATGAACGAGCAAAAGCTCATAGTGAAGCGGGATAATCATTACTATTTCGGATATACACCTGCCGAGATTGACCTGTTCCATGAAGAGGAATAAAAACAGTTCAGAAACCAGTTTAGTTTACGTCCGTGCCTATATATAAGAAATAAGGCCAAAGTAAACTGAAATCGGAGGCTGAATTGGGAAGCGGAAAAGTAGTTTAGCAAATGGTTTAGTTTACGGGGGTGCCTATATAGGAGAAAGGGTAAAGAAAACTGTTCCATGGACAAAGTGAAACCGAACAAATGAAATGCAATGAATATTGAACAATCAAAGAAACTGAGCATTATAGACTTCCTGGACAAGGAGAATGCAACGCTGAAAAAGAAGAAGGGCAATGCCTACTGGTATCTGTCACCCTTCAGGGACGAGAAGACCGCATCGTTCAAGGTAAGCAAGAAGGAGAACCTATGGTACGACTACGCCATTAAGGAGGGCGGCGACCTTGTGGAGTTGGTAAAGCGCATGTATAACAAACACTCCGTTTCCGATGCCCTTGCCTACCTTGCGTCCAAGAATATCGCTACTGTGGATAAGGCGATAGAGACCGCCATCGCAGCTAAGGAATACACGACAACCAAGATGAATGATGTGAAGCTGCTCCCACTGAGCAACCACTCGTTGCTGTCCTATTTCAGTAGCCGGCGGATAGACATCACCATTGGCAGGATGTATTGCAGGGAGATACACTACAAAGTTGAGCAGAAGCATTACTATGGCATTGCCTTTGGCAACCTGAGTGACGGAAACGAGGTGCGCAATCCCTATTTCAAGGGCTGCATCGGGCATAAAGACATCACCCTGCTTGCCCATACATTCAATGAGTGGCAAAGCGGTTGTCTGGTTTTTGAGGGCTTCATGGACTTCCTTGCTTATATGACCCTCGTCAAACAGCAAGATAGATGGTTTGTCGTTGAAAGCCCATGCGACTATATGATACTGAACTCAGTCGCCAACCTCAAACGAGCATTGCAGTACCTTGACCGTTACACCCACATCCATTGCTTCCTCGACAACGACCAGGCAGGACGCAAGACGGTTGAGAGTATCAGCAATGTATTCGAGTACAGGGTGACGGACGAGTCCTTCAGGTATGCCGACTACAAGGATGTCAACGACTATCTGATGAGGAAGAAACGAACGGCATCTGAATGACATTATCAAGACGAAAACATCATCATTTGGTGTAAAAATGGCTCAAATGCCTTGAATTTGCATATCAAATCAGCACTTTTTCGCCAAAACATGCCTGATTCTCGTCTATTATCATTATCTTTGCACTGTTTTCATTAGTAATGATAATCGTGCAAATATGATTAAAACATGAACAAGGCAGTAATTATAGCAGGCAAGACTATTCCGATGCGGCTTAAGACTCGGAAAGAACTGAAAGGTGTGTTTACCGATGCACTGCTGATGTTTTCGTTCTATGACATAGAGTATATGGGAGCCCAGTTTGTAGTGTTGGAAAGCAAAGCAGCTGTGCACCTCACGCCCGCGCAATGCAAGAAGTTGACATCAAACCTGTCTGCGGTCTTGGGGAAGCCATGCGTGATAATGTTCGACCAACTGGCTTCATACGAGCGTAACAGGTATATTGAGCAAGGCGTGTATTTTGTGGTGAGCGGCAAGTATGTCTTTCTGCCGTTCTTCCTCATCAACGCAAGGGACAGTGCGCCAATCAACAAGGAACGGCTGCAACCTGCCGCTCAATACCTGCTGCTGTATCATCTTCAGCGCAAGAGCTTGGATGGCTGCACCCTGTCGGACATGGAAAAGCTGCTGCCCTACAACTATCTTGCTGTCAGCCGTGCAGTCCGCCAATTGAAGGCAACATATTTGGTTGATGTGGAGGTGAGCAACAACGGGACCAAGCGCATACACTTTGAGAAAGAAGGCAAACAACTCTGGAAAGAGGCTGAACCGTTGATGCAGAATCCTATCAAATCAGTATGGTACGCTGACGAAGAAGTGGCTCAGGGTGTGGTTGGAGGCATCAACGCCCTGTCGCATTACTCGGCTCTCAATCCGGAACGGATGCAGACGAAGGTCATCTATGATCCAGAGTTCAGAAAATCCAAAGAGGCGGGCACACTGCCCGAACTGAACATTCTGGACGGTGGCACCAGAATAGAAGTGTGGAAATATCCCCCAGTCATTGAGAAGGAGGATGGTTTTGTGGACCGGCTTTCTCTTGTACTCTCATTGAGAGAAGACGATGACCCGAGGGTAGAAAAAGAAATTGAATTAATGATTGACAGATTATGGTTAAAGGAATAGAAAAATTCAGGGAGACATTCAGCGCTTTCTCTGATAACTATGTGATTATAGGTGGTACCGCCTGCGATGCAGTACTGAGCAAGACCATGGTGGAACCACGCGCCACGGTAGATATTGACATGATACTGGTGGTTGAAAAGATGACGGCTGAGTTTGCGAATGCCTTTTGGCAATTCGTAAAGGAGGGTCAATACAGGAATGGCAAGCGCAAGCGTGGGGAAAACAAGGCACCGGCATACGAGTTGTACCGCTTTGAGGACGGCAAACCGGGATTTCCAGCCAAGATAGAACTGCTTTCAAGGCACTCCGACCTGCTTGGGGAGCCTTCTGGCTTCCATTTGGAGCCGATACCCACAGGAGAAGACGTGTCGAGCCTCAGTGCCATCATGATGGATGAAGAATACTATGAGCTGACCGTGAACAACAGCTATGTGGAGGACGGTCTACGCTATGCTTCCCATTATGCTCTTGTCTGTCTGAAGACTAAGGCTTACCTCAATCTGCTGGCAGAACGCGAGGCTGGACGCATGGTAAACACCAAGGACATCAAGAAACACCGCAATGACGTGTTGAAGCTGATTGCAGGAGCAGATTTCTCAGAGACGTTGGCAGTGGTCCCGTCTGTTTGGGACACTATACAATCCTTCGTCCTGCGTATTGAAGAAGAACTGTCAGCCAATTCCAAGTCATTGAGAGACGCATTAGGTAGAACGGAAGAACAAATACGTGTGTATTTAGACATCCTGCGCAATACGTTCATAAAAGAATAGCCAATATGAAGATACAATACGCATCCGACCTACATCTGGAGTTTGCCGACAACTGGCGGTATCTGAAAGCCCACCCCTTGGAGGTGACGGGCGACATACTGCTGCTTGCCGGTGACATCGGCTATCTCGGTGATGATAACTACTCCAAGCATCCCTTTTGGGACTGGGCATCGGAGAACTACAAGGAGGTGCATTGCTGCATGGGTAACCATGAGTTCTACAAATACTACGATGTGGCAACACTGCCCGACGGTTATCTCTTGAAGATACGTCCCAACGTGTTCAGCCACTACAACGGTGTTGTGAGGATTGGTGACACCGACATCATCCTCTCCACCCTTTGGTCGAGGATTCCTTTGGAAGACGCTTACTTCACCGAGCAAGTGATAAGTGACTTCCGCCGTATATTATATAAAGGTGAGCTGATAACCCACGCCCAATTCAATGCCGAGCATGGGCGTTGCCTCACGTTCATCAAGGATGCTGTGGCACATTCGCAAGCAGCCCATAAGATTGTCGTCACCCATCATGTGCCGTCGTTTCGTATGCTCCACCCCAAGTTTCAAGGCAGCAAGGCAAACGGGGCGTTCACCGTAGAGTTGGAGGACTATATCGCCGACAGCGGCATTGACTATTGGATATACGGACACTCGCACACCAACATCAATGCCAGGATAGGCAACACCCAATGCCTGTCCAACCAGTTGGGCTATGTATTCTCCAACGAGCATCAAGACTTCTCCCACGGCAAGTATCTGACCATATAGCCATCCACATTTAGCATTCACCCTCTTTACAGGCTCTTCCCTATCGGAAGGGCTTTTTTTGTGCCTTTCGAGTTTGATTTTTGAGTATGATTGCGAGTGTAATCAAAATTAGAGTTAAGATTTGGCTCTGCAGAAAGGCATTTCAGTTTAAGATTGAAGAAAAGGTAGTTCCTTTGCACTGGCAATAAGCCAAATCATAGTAAAATCAAACTTGAAAATATGAAGTCATTTGTAATATTCGCCATTGTCGTGACCGTAATCTATGTCATCTACTATACGGTCATCATCGTGCAGGATCTGTACGGAAAGCCCAAGGACGAGAAGTCACAGGGCGAGTCGTTTGATGTCAGTGACATGACCAATGAAGAAGAGTCGATAGCGGTCAGCGAGAGCGACGGCGGCTTCAGCGTAGGCGATAACCAGTATGAGACAGCCTACGAGGAGAAGCAGCTTGCAGAGCCTACAGAGGAGGCAGCCGCCACTGCGGAAGAGAGCAAGCCTCATGTGCTTGAAAAGATACAGAGCGCAATCGAGAAGAAGATGGAGGAAGTGAATACCACTTATTCCGACCCCATGTTTTCGGAAGAATTGATAAACACCATCATCGCCCGTGGCCTCCGTCACAATGGTCGTGAAATGGTCAAGGTGGAATCACTCAATAATGAGATATGATGTCAAAAACAAGAAGTGCATTTCTATCATTATATGCCGCTTTAACCCCAGCTCTGGCCAGTGCTAAGTGTGGCAATGTGGACTACAGCTGGGGAGCGGACGCACTTGCGAGTGCCCATGATTATGCCGTGACGATGATGCTCTATATCGTTTATATGTGCTATGCAGTGGCGGGCATCGTGGTCATCGTCAGTGCCTTGCAGATATATATAAAGATGAACACGGGAGAAGAGGGAGTGAAGAAGAACATCATGATGCTGGTGGGAGCCTGCCTGTTCCTCATAGGAGCGACCATCGTCTTCCCCGCTTTCTTCGGCTATCAGATTTGAGATACAGGTGATACGAGATAAGATAACTCAAAGTGTAACAAATTAAAAGGTAAAAAGAATGTTTGAAAGGATTAACAAGAAGTTGAAGGGACTCTTCTCTTCACATCGCATGAAAACGCTCGCCCTGATGCTGCTTGTCGGCACCACCGCAGCAATGGCACAGAACGCAGCCGGCGATTACTCAGCAGGCACGACCGCACTTACCACAGTGACGGAGGAAATTGCCAAGTATGTGCCTATCGTGGTGAAACTCTGCTACGCCATTGCAGGTGTCGTTGCTATCGTCGGTGCGATCTCAGTTTACATCGCCATGAACAACGAGGAACAGGACGTGAAAAAGAAGATCATGATGGTCGTCGGCGCATGTATTTTCCTCATTGCAGCAGCCCAGGCACTGCCTCTGTTCTTCGGTATCGGAGGTTAAACGCAGCGTGAGATTGTGAGTATGTAGAACGTTAAAACACTGACAGTTATGGCAGAGACAAAGCAAGAGCGATTTCCGGATTATCCCATTTTCAAGGGACTGCAACGTCCATTGGAGTTCTTCGGGTTGCAGGGACGCTACATCTACTGGGCGGCAGCCACCGCAGGAGGATCCGTTGCGGGCTTCATCCTCGGCTACTGCATCTTCGGTTTCGTGGCTGGACTCGTACTGCTTGTCCTCGCTGTGGCTGTCGGTGGCGTTCTCATCGTCATGAAGCAGCGTAAGGGCTTGCACAGCAAGAAGAGTGACAACGGCATATTCATCTATGCCTATTCAAAGAAAGTGTAAAACAAGAAAAGAGAATCCATTATGTCCAAGTGGAATGTCATCAGAGATTGTAAGTGAATGAAGGTGGGGGCATCACGTATGAGGGTGCGCCCGCCTTTTTGTGATTAAAAAAGAAAAGAACAATGACCCTATACATCATACTCATATTCTCAGCCATCTGCATGGGCATGGCCATCAGTGTCAAGGCATTCGGCACGGGAGGCAAGCGCAAGCGCATCTTCCAGGACATCTACTTCTCCATCGAGGAAGTGGATGGCATCGGCGTGCTCTATACCAAGACAGGCGAATACTCCGCTGTGCTGAAGATGGAGAACCCCGTGCAGAAGTATTCCGCCAACATCGAGGCCTACTATGAGTTCACCCACCTCTTCGCTGCCCTTGCCCAGACCTTGGGCGAAGGCTATGCGCTGCACAAGCAGGATGTGTTTGTGAGGAAGGCGTTCAAGGAAGAGAGTGCGACTAATCATGAGTTTCTGAGCGAGAGCTACTTCCGCTATTTCAACGGCAGACCGTTTACCGACAGCGTCTGCTACCTCACCATTACACAGGAGAACAAGAAGAGCCGCCTGATGTCGTTCGACAACAAGAAATGGCGCGACTTCTTGGTGAAGATACGCAAGGTACACGACCAGCTGAGGGATGCAGGTGTGAAGTCCCGCTTCCTCGGAAAGGCGGAAGCTAACGAGTATGTGGACCGATTCTTCTCCATGAACTTCCGTGACAAGGTGGTGTCGATGACCAACTTCAAGGTCGATGACGAGACCATCGGCATGGGCGACCGCCGCTGCAAGGTGTATAGCCTTGTGGATGTCGATTGCGCCAACCTGCCGTCGGTCATCCGTCCCTACGCCAATATCGAGGTGAACAACACCAGTATGCCCGTTGACCTCGTGAGCATCGTCGATAGTGTGCCCGGAGCCGACTGCGTGGTGTTCAACCAGATGGTGTTCGTGCCCAACCAGAAGCGTGAGCTTGCCCTGCTCGACAAGAAGAAAAACCGCCATGCCTCCATGCCCAACCCCAGCAACCTGATGGCTGTGGAGGACATCAAGCGTGTGCAGGAGGTGATAGCCCGTGAGAGCAAGCAGCTCGTCTATACCCACTACAACCTCGTGGTGGCAGTGAGCGGCGACACCGACATACAGAAATGCACCAACCATCTCGAAAACTCCTTTTCGCGCATGGGCATCCATATCAGCAAGCGGGCCTACAACCAGTTGGAGCTGTTCGTCAACTCCTTCCCCGGCAACTGCTATGGCATGAATGCTGACTACGACCGTTTCCTCACCCTCGGCGATGCTGCCACCTGCCTGATGTACAAGGAGCGCATCGTGCATAATGAGGACACCCCGCTGAAGATATACTATACTGACCGCCAAGGTGTGCCCGTAGCCATCGACATCACAGGAAAGGAGGGAAAGGAGAAGCTGACCGACAACTCGAACTTTTTTTGTTTGGGTCCTTCGGGCAGCGGCAAGTCGTTCCACATGAACAGCGTGGTGCGCCAGTTGTGGGAGCAGAACACCGACATCGTCATGGTCGATACGGGAAACTCGTATGAGGGACTCTGCGAGTATGTGGGCGGCAAGTACATCGCCTACACGGAGGACAAGCCCATCACCATGAACCCCTTCAACATCAGCAAGCGGGAGTTGAACATCGAGAAGATTGACTTCCTGAAGAACCTGATACTGCTGATATGGAAAGGCTCGGAGGTGCAGATACCTGAACTGGAGTTCCGTGTGGTGGAGCAGCTGGTGACGGAGTATTACGACTTCTACTTCAACGGCGTGCAGCCCTATCCTTCCTCACAGAAGGAGACCCTCCGCAAGAACCTCTCCACGATGGAGAAGCGGCGCGGCACGGAGCTAACTCAGATACACGACAAGGTGGAGAAACTCATCCACGGACTGGAGGAGCGGCGCATGGCATTGGCAGTGAAGACCCTGTCTTTTAACTCGTTCTATGAGTTTGCCTGTGAGCGTCTCGACCAGATATGCATTGAGAACAACATCACCACCATCGACTGCGACAACTTCGCCTATATGCTCCAGAACTTCTACAAGGGCGGCAAGTACGACAAGATTCTCAACGAGAACGTGGATAGCACCCTGTTCGACGAGACCTTCATCGTCTTCGAGGTGGATGCCATCAAGGAGAACAAGCAGCTCTTCCCCATCGTGACGCTCATCATCATGGACGTGTTCCTGCAGAAGATGCGTCTGAAGAAGAACCGCAAATGCCTGGTCATCGAAGAGGCATGGAAAGCCATCGCCTCGCCGCTGATGGCCGAGTACATCAAGTACCTCTACAAGACCGCACGAAAGTTCTGGGCGAGCGTGGGTGTGGTGACACAGGAGATACAGGACATCATCGGCAGTCCCATCGTGAAGGAGGCTATCATCAACAACTCCGACGTAGTGATGCTGCTCGACCAGAGCAAGTTCCGTGAACGCTTTGATGAAATCAAGGCGATACTGGGTTTGACCGATGTGGATTGCAAGAAGATTTTCACGGTCAACCGACTGGAGAACAAGGAAGGACGCAGTTTCTTCCGTGAAGTGTTTATCCGACGTGGATCGACGAGTGGAGTGTATGGTGTGGAGGAGCCGCATGAGTGCTATATGACCTACACCACCGAGCGAGCCGAGAAGGAGGCGTTGAAGTTGTATAAGCGAGAACTGAAGTGCAGCCATCAGGAGGCTATCGAGCGGTATTGCAGGGACTGGGATGCCAGTGGCATCGGAAAGTCGTTGGCATTTGCGCAGAAGGTGAATGAGGCGGGAAAGGTGCTTAATCTGACGGATAACTGCCCGACAACAAAATTGTCGGGAACGGTGGCTGAGTAGTAGATGCTATCAGTAGTGAATACTATCAATAGTAAATACTAAAAGTAGTAAAGTAGTGGAATAGTAAGATAGTAGATACTCGAAGTAGTAGATACTCAAAATAGTGGAATAGTAGAAACTGAAAGTAGTAGAAACGTAAAGTAGTGAAGCAATGAGACGTTTACACCTTGTTATAATATATATGTGTCTGACGCTTGTCGTGGGAAAGGTTCATGCGCAGTATTACAGCGTGAACTATGACAAGCAGACCGTTGCCGCCATGGCTGCCGCATTCGGTGCTGGAGCTATGGCAGAGAGCTATTATAACGAGCAGGTGGGCGAAATCTTGAAGCACTACAATGCCGCTGAGGTTGCCACTGCCGGCATCTTCGCCGCCAAGTTCCTGGAGCGCAAGGCATTCACCGACCTTGGCATCTGGAGCAGCAGTACGGAGAACTACTATTACCGCCGCATCCACAACATGGTGGCGAACAAGATTATGCCCAAGATCTGGACGGTGGCAGGCATGATGCTGAAGAGTCCGCAGACCGCCCTCTACTGGGGCAGTTATCTGATGAAGATATGTGCCGATACCAAGTCGCTGTGTATGCAGTTTGAGAGTGTAGTGACCAACAGCAGCCTGACCTTTGCCGACATCCAGTTTTTGGAAATCAACCAGGAGATAGCCGCCATCCTCAAGCTGTCGGAGATTGGCAATGTGGACTGGCAGCAGCTGTTGGATGACATCGCCAGCGTGCCTGGCAATTTCACTGTAGAAAACCTCACCGCCGACATCGAGACGCTTTACAACATGGGAGCATCGTTGGCTACGGCTGGTATCAATGGGGCATCAGACGCACTCTTGCAGCAGAGTGCCTTCAACGACCTTTTCAATGGCAAGGTGAGTAAAATCATCGACATCTATGACAACTACCATGACCTCTATGAACAGGCAGAGAACGGCATCGGCAGCACCCTCCTCAGTCTGGTGGGTGGCGAGGATAACGTGGCAGCCCTCTTCGACCTCTCTAACTACAACATCACCTCGTGGATGACTGACTATCTGAGCGAGACGCAGGGCAACTACTACACGCAGCGTTGGTACATCGCCCGACGAGACCAGGGCAGCGTGAGCCTCTGTGACTACTATCCGCCCACCGATGACAACAGCATACTGAACGGCGATCATTGGTATCGTATCAATACCTCCGACCCCAACTTTTACCCTAACAGCACACAGCGAGAACAGATACTGACCAACTCGGAGAACCATGCCGGATGGAGTCGCAGCCGTGTGCAGCAGCTCAACGCACAGAACGACGGCTTCACCTATACGATGAACTACTGGATGTCGTCGTATATCATCAGCCGTGGTGGCAAGCAGACCAAGAAGGCCTACGCCTACGAGATACACGTCTCCAAGAGTTGGAACAACGTGGAAGAGGTGTATGAGGATGTATTCGATTCCTACAGCATGGACTTGAATACCTTCAAACGCCAGTTGCAGGCACGTCTCTCGGAGTACAACGACAACGAAGAGGGCTATGTCTATTACATCGGCAGTGATGCACGCCGCTACTACCAAGCCACCGATGCCGCCAAGCTGAAGGGCGTGGAGAGCGTGACCATCAGTGTCACCTGTTCGGACGGTGTCACCCTCGGACAAGGCAGCACGCAGTACAAGTGCCGTGAGTGCGGCGGTTCGCTCAATGCCCACAGCAAGGAATGCGCCATGAGGACAACCGTATCAGAAAACAATCTCGACCTCTCGGAACTGGACGAGAAGGAACGTGAGGCAAACAGCAAGATAGCCCTGTTGGAGGCGCAGATAAGCCAGTTGGAGACGGAGAACAAGAACCTGCTCACGCAGATAGCCAATGCCTCCGTGGAGGAAGCACCTGCCTTGCGACAACAATACAATGCCAACAAGACAAAGATAGACAACCTGAAGAAGGAGTTGGCGACATGGCAGCGGCAGTTGGCAGACATACAGAATGCCAAGAGCGAGGCGGCTAATGACAATGCCACAGCCACCGATGACTACTACCGCATTCCTGCTATCATGCAGGATGTGAAGTCAGCCTACAACCTCACGTGGCAAGGAGCCGGTTCGTGGAACGGCTATACCTACGTGCGCACAGCCACCATGCCTAACATCAACGGCATCATCACCTTCAAGGCAACACTCTCCATAGCGAGGAAGCCCAAGTACTTCCTTGGCATCAAGATACACCGTGCGATACTGCAAATCTCGTGGGAACTGACCTCGGAATACACCGACACACAGGTAGTGGATGTACTGACCCTCGACCCGAATGCCTCTGACGAGGAGAAGACGAGGCAGGTGAACAACCGTATCTCGGAGATAGCACAGGAGTTCCCGTCGTGCAGCATCACCACGGAGTATGCCAAGAGTGAGGCGACACAGACCGCAGACAATGACGATGTGATACACCTGCTCTGGTCGAGCGACCGCCTGGAGATAGCCCGTGAGATAGATAGCCGTATCACCAAGATATACGCCGACTTGGTATCATTGGAGAAGATGATGCACTACAAGCGCAGCATCATTGACGTGCTGAAGGACATACTTCCCTCGATAGACGCAGACCAAGGTCGCAGAAGAACACTCATAGAAGAGTGCTACGAGCGATGGAGGGAGAATGCCGACCCAAACAGAGGGGATGGTGACGAAAACGAGAATGAAAATTGAGGGAGGAACAAAGAATGAGACATACCATCATCATAGCTCTCCTGCTGATTACCCTTTTCCCCAAGACAGCCTTGGCGCAATGGGGTTTCGATGCGGTATCGGTGGAAGCATACATTAACGACCACAAGAAGCAACGAAGTCTCTTGTTGGCACGCAGCACCTTGGAATACAGCAACCAACTCTTGCATGAATACAGCAGTGAAGAGGTGGGCAAGTACAAGGAGCTGAATGTGGATTTGGACAAATACACCCGTGCCTTCGATGTCATAGATGTGATGTACCAGTCGTTGCGCACGGTGCTGAATGTGAAGAGTACCTACCAGACGGTGAGCGACCGCATCAGTGACTACAAGAACCTGTTGGAGGACTTCAACGAGAAGGTCATCAAGCGGAAACACATCGAACTGGCAGACACAATGCTCATCACCATCAACAAGAAAGCCATCGAGAATATTTACAACGAGGGAAGCCAACTCTATCATAGCGTTAACGACCTCGTGCTGTATGCCACAGGAGCGGCAGCCTGTTCCACCTCCGACCTGTTGATGGTATTGGATAACATCAACAACTCGTTGGACCTGATAGAGAAACATCTGAACCAAGCATACTTCCAGACATGGCGGTATGTACAGCTGCGCATGGGCTACTGGAAAGAGAAGGTGTATCGCACCCGGACGAAGGAAGAGATACTCGAAGATGCCTTCAGCCGATGGAAAGTGGCAGGAAAACTTGACTATTGACGGATTGCAAACAAAAGAAGAATGGATATGAAGAAGACAATGATACTCATCATGGCGACAGCAACCACCATCACAGCCACAGCCCAGAGCGTGACCTACAACCACGACTCCTCCAAGCAGAACCAGATAACGGTGATGGAGACGGGTGGCGGTTCTCTCACCCCTGAGTTCTATTATTGGCTGTTGCACAACAGCTACAAGAAGACGGCGGCTGAGAAGAACAAGTTGGGATTCCGCACCCTTGCCGGCATCAACCTATACAACCAAGTGGATGATGCGGAGAAGATAGACTCCGCCCTGACCAAGCGTGCGGAGGTGGAAGCCCTGAATGTAGCCGACCGACAGATAGACCTCGCCTGGCTTGCCGAGAGCAGCAAAATCAATGGTCAGTTGGACAAGCTGAAGGCGAATATCGACTATATCATCCCCACAGGAGGCACCATCAATGACAAGCGTCGGTGGGAGGAACTGTACAATATGTACCAGTGTGCGGTGAAATCCACCAAGGATGCCTATATGCCCAATGCGCAGAGGAAGCGACAGTATCTGAGCATCTATGCGGATTTGACGGCACAGAACGAGACACTACTGAAATACCTCGTACAGCTCAACACCCAAAACCAGACCACCGTCCTTCTGGCAGCCACCAACGATCGTGTGGTGCAGAAAGGCAGCATCATCAGCGATGCTAAGAGTCGCTGGCAGGAGAACATGAAAGGTGTAAGGAGCACGACAGGCACTGAAGGCGATGATGCCAACGGTGGTGATGGTGAAGAAAGTGTAAACAGATAAATCAGAATGAATTATGAAACAGAAAAACGAGTTTAACGTCCCTCCTCCATCAGAAGACGGAACAAGGGAATTGAGGAAAGAGATTCAGAAGATGAAGCGTGACAATCGCTTCCTGAGAATGAGACTGGCAACGAACATGGCAAGAAAGCAGGTTCTGCAAGATACTTTGCGGAATGCAGCTGCACTTATCATACAGGTAGGTCAAACACCAGTCGTGAATGCTGCGGATGAAACATCCAAAACGATGTATGGACTTACGGCATGTGCCCGTTCGTGTGGCACCTCCCTTGGCAGACTATATAAATGGTTGCAGTATGAAGGTGTGATGCACAGAGAAGGTGACCTATGGGTAATTGACGAGCCGTATCAAGACAAGGACTACTTTTTCTACCTTTTCGGACTCCGAAACTGTTTCAGTAGATTGTATCTGAGAGTCACCCCCAAGGGATTGGAGCTTATTAGGGAGATACTGACACGTCACCCTATAGAAATACGATATATTCAAGAAAACAAAAAATAACTGATGGCAGACAACATACTCAGCGATTTCGGCATCAACATCCTCGAAGAGGAGATTGACGATGTGATATTCCAGACCAACGAGTTCCTTACCGATGCCACCTTCACAGGCTCGCAGGGGTCATTCTGGTGGATCCTCCAAATGTGTATGGCATTGGCGGCACTGTTCTCTATCATCGTGGCGGCAAGCATGGCTTACAAGATGATGGTGAAGAACGAACCGTTGGACGTGATGAAACTGTTCAAGCCATTGGTGGTGAGTATCATCCTCTGTTGGTGGTACCCACCTGCTGACACAGGCATGACAAACAGCGGCAGCAGCTGGTGCGTATTAGACTTCCTATCCTATATCCCGAACTGCATCGGCAGTTACACCCACGACCTCTATGAGGCAGAGGCGACGCAAATCTCCGACAAGTTTGAGGAGGTGCAGCAGTTGGTCTATGTCAGGGACTCGATGTACACCGACCTCCAGGCACAGGCAGACGTGGCGCATAAAGGCACGTCAGACCCTAATCTGATAGAGGCGACGATGGAGCAGACGGGCGTGGACGAAGTGACCAACATGGAGAAGGATGCCAGCAAACTGTGGTTCACCTCACTGACGGCAGGGGCTGTGGTGGGCATCGACAAGATTGTGATGCTGATAGCCTTGATTGTGTTCCGCATCGGTTGGTGGGCGACGATATACTGTCAGCAGATATTGCTCGGTATGCTCACAATATTCGGTCCGATACAATGGGCATTTTCATTGCTGCCCAAGTGGGAAGGAGCGTGGGCGAAATGGCTGATACGCTATCTGACAGTACATTTCTACGGAGCAATGCTCTACTTCGTCGGCTTCTACGTGTTGCTGCTTTTTGACATCGTGCTCTGCATACAAGTTGAGAACCTGACGGCGATAACAGCCAGTGAGCAGACGATGGCAGCCTATCTGCAAAACTCGTTCTTCTCGGCAGGTTACCTGATGGCAGCGAGCATCGTGGCGTTGAAGTGTCTGAACCTCGTGCCCGATCTTGCGGCATGGATGATACCAGAGGGCGACACCGCCTTCTCAACCCGAAACTTCGGCGAGGGTGTGGCGCAGCAAGCCAAGATGACGGCTACGGGAGCCATGGCGACAGTGATGAGATAACAAGTGAGTGTGCGGTGAGACACCGCATCTCCTATTGAAACAATAAAAAGTATAAATTATGGTAATCAAAAACTTAGAAAACAAAATCAAACTGGTGGGTATCATCTGCACCGCCTTTTTGATTGGCTGCATCATCATCTCGGTGTCGAGCATCTGGACGGCACGCTGCATGGTGACAGATGCGCAGCAGAAGGTGTATGTGCTGGATGGCAACGTGCCTATACTGGTGAACCGCACCACGATGGAAGAGACGCTGGATGTGGAGGCAAAGAGCCATATCGAGATGTTCCACCATTACTTCTTCACGCTTGCTCCCGATGACAAGTATATCCGCTATTCGATGGAGAAGGCGATGTATCTGGTCGATGAAACTGGTTTGGCGCAGTACAACACGCTGAAGGAGAAAGGTTTCTACAACAACATCATGGGTACGAGTGCCGTGTTTAGCATCTTCTGTGACAGCATCAAGTTCAACAAGGACAAGATGGAGTTCACCTACTATGGTCGGCAAAGGATTGAGCGAAGAAGCAATATCCTGATGCGTGAGTTGGTGACGGCGGGACAGGTGAAGCGCGTGCCGAGGACGGAGAACAATCCTCACGGACTGCTCATCACGAACTGGAGGACACTGCTCAACAAGGATATTGAGCAGAAGTCGAAGTCAAACTTCTAATATCGTAGCGGTATGAGTGTAAAAGGAATCAGACGGATGCTTGTGGGCGAGGATATGCCCGACAAGAACGACCCCAAGTACAAGGAGCGGTATGAGAAGGAGGTGGCGGCAGGACGCAAGTTTGCAAAAAACACGAGGATAGACCGTGTAGCGGCTAAGGTGCAAGGCTTCGCCAATGCCCACAAGACGCTGTTTCTCGTCATTGTCTTCGGCTTTGTCGCCATCTGTTTCGGCATCAATATCTATAGGATGGTGCGGTACTACGATCATCGAACGGAGGCGAAGAGTGCCATCGAGCGGCAGGAAGGGCGCATGAAACAGATGATGGATGCCGCCCACTGCACGGTTCCTCCCGGGACGCATCGGGCCGACAAGGAGGAGCAAGACAAGTCAGTAACATCAAAAACAGACAGCGATGAGAATAACAGATAAGATAAACTTCCGCCAGCCGAAGTACATGCTGCCAGCCATCGTGTACATCCCGTTGCTTGCCACAGGCTATTTTGTCTTTGACATGTTCAATACGGAGGTGGCGGAAAAGCAGGACAAGAACCTGCAGACCACCGAGTTTCTGAACCCCAACCTGCCCGGAGCGCAGATCAAGAACGGTGACGGTATCGGCGGCAAGTATGAGAACATGGCGAAGTCGTATGGTCGCATAGCCGACTATTCGGCAGTGGATAACATTGAGCGTGACAACGAAGAAGAGAAAGAAACGTATGAATCCAAGTACACAGAAGAAGACCTTGCGGAACTCGTCCGCCAGGCAGAAGAGAAGGACGATGCAGCCGAAGTGGCCGATGCCAAGGCGCGAGAAGCGGAAGCACTCGAAGCACTCAACAAGGCACTCGCCGAAGCGAGGCTGAGAGGTCAGTCGGCTGTTGCTCCCGTTGCAAAGGACACCATACAGGCTGAGCCTCCCAAGGAGCAGATTGAGGTGAAAGGTCAGATTGCCGAGGACAGCAAGGCGGTGAAGGCGTTGGATGAGGAGGACAAGGCACAGGAGGTGGTGAAGAAGGTGAAGGTAACTTCGGACTATTTCAACACCCTGACGCAGAACGAGCATGAGCCGAAGCTCATCAAGGCCATCATTGACGAGGATGTAAAGGCTACGGATGGATCGAGGGTGCGGTTGAGACTGCTTGACGACATCGAGATTGGTGAGACCATGGTGAAGAAAGGATCGTACCTCTACGCAACGATGAGCGGTTTCGGTTCGCAGCGAGTGAAAGGCAGCATCAACTCCATCTTGGTGGATGACGAGCTGATAAAGGTGTCGCTTTCGCTCTACGACACGGATGGACTGGAGGGCTTGTATGTCCCCGGCAGCCAGTTCCGTGAAACAACCAAGGACGTGGCGAGCGGTGCGATGCAGAGCAACATGAACATCGACCAAAGTGGAGCGAACAACAGCTTCTCGCAATGGGGAATGCAAGCCGTGACCAATGCCTACCAGAAAACGAGCAACGCCATCAGCAAGGCTATCAAGAAGAATAAGGTGAAGCTGAAGTATGGGACGTTTGTGTATCTGGTCAATGGGAAAGAGAAGAGGAAATAGACACTGCCCGATGACAAAATCATCGGGAACGGACGGAGCAGCGAGAGGAGAGTTTCAAGCTTGCTTGGACTATCCCGAGTCGCGACGGACGAAGGCAGAGCCAACGGTGGCTCATCAAGTATAAACATCAATAATATCAACAATTATGAATATCATTCAGAAGATTAACGTATGTGCATTGCTTTCGCTGAGCATGCTTTCAGCCAAGGCACAGACCACCTACATGGAGATGGAGCAACTGACGGTCAACGACCAAGTGACCACCGTCATCACCGCCTCCGAACCTATCCGCTTTGTCGATATATCCACAGACAAGGTGGTGGGCGACCAACCCATCAACAACACCATTCGCCTGAAGCCCAAGGACAACGTGTATGCCGATGGCGAGGTGCTGGCGATAGTGACCATCGTGACGGAACGCTACCGCACGCAGTATGCACTGCTCTACACCACGAGGATGCAGGAGGCTGTAACCGACAAGGAGATAGAATGCTCGGAGCGCAATGCCTACAATAACCCGGCTGTGAGCCTCTCCACTGCCGACATGACCAAATATGCGCGTCAGATATGGTCATCGGCTGCCAAGTATCGCAATGTGGCGACGAAGATGCACCGCATGGTGATGCGTCTGAACAATATCTACAGCGTGGGCGAATATTTCTTCATCGACTTCTCCGTGGAGAACAAGACCAACATCCGCTTCGACATTGACGAGATGCGCATCAAACTGTCGGACAAGAAGCAGAGCAAGGCTACCAATGCGCAGATAGTGGAGTTGACCCCAGCCCTTGTGTTGGACGATGCGAGGACCTTCAAGTACGGTTATCGCAACGTGATTGTGGTGAAGAAGATGACCTTCCCCAACGACAAGGTGCTGACCATCGAGCTGTCGGAGAAGCAGATAAGCGGACGCACCATCTCGCTCAGCATCGACTATGAGGATGTGCTGTCAGCCGATTCGTTTAACCATATTCTGTTGGAGGAGGAATGATGAAAATGAAGAGTGAAGACGGGTTGTTGAGCGTATGCGAAAAATGTAGAATGAAGAAACAACGTTCGGCGGCCAAAGGGAAAGCCAATAGGCTTGCGCATACATTATTGCTGATAGCCATCTGTTTTATGGCAAGCATGACTCCGGCAATAGCGCAGCAGAATAGCGACCGCATATCCTTGGGATTCGGCTGCCTGTATGAGCGAGGACTGGACGTGACGCTGTCCTACGAGCATGAGACGAAGTACCACAATGCGTGGGAGTATTTTGCCAACGGCTACATCAAGTGGGACGAGTGCGCCTCGTGCGGTCATGTGTGTCCTGAGAGTTTTTGGAACAGCTACCGCAGTTATGGCTTTGGCTTCGCCTATAAACCCTGTGTGGCAAGAGGACGCAACCATCATGGCAATATGCGCATCGGAGCATCGGCTGGCAGCGATACCGACAGGTTCTTGGGCGGCATCCACCTCGGTTATGAGCATAACTATACGCTCAGAAACGGCTGGAAACTGTTTTGGCAGGTGAAGACCGACGTGATGATTAAGGGCGAAGACCTGTTCAGAACGGGTATTGTCCTGGGTGTGAAACTTCCTGTAAAATGACTATGTGTATGAAGAAGCTATTATCAATACTTGCAGTTGCGGCAACGGTGTTGCTCACTGCCTGTGACGAGCATCAGGACTTTCCCGACACCGCCATGAAGGTTACTCATATCTTGACCACTGATGGCAAGGTGATGCCCTACGAAACCTATGAGCAGTCGGGCAAGCAAGCCATTGCTGTGGTGTTCAACATCAATCAGAGGGAAGATATGGAGGGTAACGGATATGCCGTCTATCTGTGGGACATCGTCCCCGAAGCCTTTGCCGACAGCATCGGTGTAGAGCAGGACACATCCTGTGACCTCACCGCCTATGACGGCAATGCCAACACCTTTGCCCTTTATGGCACGACCGATGTGAAGTCGCCCTTGGCAGAACGTGTCTTCGACATGTGGCGTTACGGTCAGAGTGCCTATATACCGAGTGTGGCGCAGATGCGTCTGCTCTATCATGCCAAGGACATCATCAATCCCTACATCCTGAAATGTGGCGGCACGCCCATCCCCGATGAGGATGATGACTGTTGGTATTGGACTTCAACGGAAGTAGAAGGACAAGCGACTGCCAAGGCATGGCTCTCCCCCCTTGGCAGCGGTGCCATACAGGAGACTCCCAAGTGGCAGCCGCATAAGGCGAGACCCATCATTACGATTATGGATTAGCCCATATACAGACATCAAGTATCACCCGTATCATCATCATAGTACAACAATTAAAAAAGAAAAAGCATGAAAAAGAATTTGTTTCTAATGTTGGGACTTGGAGCCATGCTCCTCACGTCCTGTGACCAAGACATCGTCAATGAGATTTACCTGCCCGGTGGCGGCGGTTCTGTGGTCGTGACCGACAGCACATCGACCAAGCAGCTTCAGGTATTCACCAATCTGGAGATGCTGCAACCTGCCGTCTCCACACGAGCCGTTGACAACCAGTGGGAACTCAATGATATGATTGGCATCTCTTCCACAGGGATGATCAACAATATGAAGTTCACCCGAAGCGGCGGCACGAATCAGTTTGTGTCAGCCAACAAGGTGTTTTTCACGGACACAGACACTCACGCCTTCAATGCCTACTATCCCTATACGGCAAATCCTACCAACGACCTCATAGAGTTCCAAGTGCCGGAGGCAGCTGTACAGAGTGAGCAGAAGGTCAATGATTTTCTGTTTGCCAGTGGAGCGGCATCATACGCCAATCCGAGCCTTACATTGAACTTCACCCATCAGATGGTGCGTGTCATCATCAAGGTCTATACCTCACCAGAATACGGTTTCACCACCAATGATTTTGCAGGAAGCCTACTCACGTTCGTCGGTTATTTTGACAGCGGTACTTTCAACATCAAGACCGGAAAGGTGGAATGCAGTGACGAGTCGGTGACGACCTATTATTTCGGCGACCCACAAAGTGACCACATGGAATATACGCTTTATGTTCCTGCACAGGTTATGCCGGACATGACATTGCAACTGAGCAATGGGGAGAACTTCGTATTCCTCACAAACGACACGTGGAAAGCAGGTCATTCCTACAGCTATTCATTGAAGCCAGTGCGTAACACCTTGGAGGTCATATCTGCAACTATCTCTCCGTGGACAGTAGAGTCTGAAAAGACCATCAACGGCTACGAATAAAACTCAAAAGAGGATTGGAGGGTGTCCACCGTGACATCCTTCTTCCTTTTGTCGAATACCACCAAACATCATCGTAAAGTAAATGGAAGAAAGCAAAGAGTTACAGGGTTTTTACAAGATATTCAGGGCGGTGATTTACATCTCCATCCTGATGGAGTTCTTCGCCTACGCACTGGAGCCGGAACAGTTGGACTTCTTGGGCGGCGTGGTTACGGACATCCACACTCGCATCAAGCGGTGGATGATTTACCATGACGGCAACCTCGTGTACAGCAAGGTGGCTACGTTCCTGCTGATATGTATCACCTGTGTAGGAACGCGCAACAAGAAGCATCTGGAGTTTGACACTCGCAGGCAGGTGCTCTATCCGCTGTTGTCGGGAGTGCTGCTGATTGTGCTGTCCGTATGGCTGTTCGGTCATTCGATAATGCCCCGTCTCTACACCCTCCGTTTGAACACTTGGCTCTATATGCTCACTTCCATCGTCGGTGTAGTATTGGTGCATATCGCCCTCGACAATATCTCCAAGTTCCTGAAGGAGGGACTGCTGAAAGACCGCTTCAACTTCGAGAACGAGAGCTTTGAACAATGCACGGAGTTGCAGGAGAACAAGTACAGCGTGAACATACCCATGCGCTATTACTACAAGGGCAAGTTCCGCAAGGGATGGGTGAACATCGTCAATCCGTTCCGTGGCACATGGGTTGTGGGCACTCCCGGTTCGGGTAAGACCTTCTCCATCATCGAACCGTTCATCAGACAACATAGCGAGAAAGGCTTTGCCATGGTGGTGTATGACTACAAGTTTCCCACCCTCGCCACCAAGCTATACTATCACTACTTGAAGAACAAGAATGCCAAGGACAGCAAGATGCCCAACGGCATGAAGTTCAACATCATCAACTTTGTGGATGTGGAGTATTCGCGAAGGGTGAACCCTATCCAGTTGAAGTACATCAACAACCTTGCCGCAGCGAGCGAGACCGCCGAGACCCTGCTTGAATCCCTGCAAAAGGGGAAGAAGGAGGGCGGTGGTGGCAGCGACCAGTTCTTCCAGACCTCTGCCGTCAACTTCCTTGCTGCCTGCATCTATTTCTTCTGCAACTATGGCAAGGAACCCTACGATAAGGACGGAAAGATGCTGATTGCCGAACGACGTGAAGACCCGAAGACGAAAAAGCTGATACCCACAGGACGGGTGTTCGACCATTCGGGGATGGAGGTGCAGCCCGCCTATTGGTTGGGCAAATATAGCGACATGCCGCATATCCTGTCGTTCCTCAACGAGAGTTATCAGACCATCTTCGAGGTACTTCAGACCGACAACGAGGTAGCCCCCTTGCTTGGTCCGTTCCAGACAGCCTTTGCCAACAAAGCTATGGAGCAACTCGAAGGAATGATAGGAACCTTGCGTGTCTATACCTCCCGACTTGCCACCAAGGAGTCGTACTGGATATTCCACAAGGACGGCGATGACTTTGACCTGAAGGTCAGCGACCCGAAGAATCCGAGTTATCTTCTGATAGCCAACGACCCTGAAATGGAGAGCATCATCGGTGCGCTGAATGCCTTGATTCTCAACCGCCTTGTAACGAGGGTGAATACAGGTCAAGGAATGAATGTGCCTGTCAGCATTATTGTCGATGAGTTGCCTACCCTGTATTTCCATAAAATCGACCGACTGATTGGCACAGCCCGAAGCAACAAGGTGAGTGTGGCACTTGGCTTTCAGGAGTTGCCGCAGTTGGAAGCCGACTATGGCAAGGTGGGTATGCAGAAAATCATCACCACCGTAGGCAATGTGGTGAGCGGTTCGGCTCGTGCCAAGGAAACCCTCGAATGGCTGTCGAGTGACATCTTCGGCAAGGTGGTGCAGCTCAAAAAGGGAGTCACCATCGACCGTGACAAGACCTCCATCAATCTGAATGAGAACATGGACAGCCTCGTGCCGGCAAGTAAAATCTCCGATATGCCCACAGGATGGATATGCGGACAGACCGCCCGCGACTTCGTAGCCACCAAGACCGGCATGAACGGCTCGATGAACATCCAAGAAAGCGAGGAGTTCAAGACCTCCAAGTTCTACTGCAAGACCGACTTCGACATGGCGGAAATCAAGAAGGAGGAATCAGAGTATGTCCCTCTCCCTAAGTTCTATAAGTTCAAGTCTAAGGAAGAGCGAGAGCGCATCCTCTACAAGAACTTCGTTCAGGTTGGGGAGGACGTGAAAGCCATGATTACGGAGATACAGCAGTTTCGCACACTTACCTAACAGTAATCATCAAAAGCAGTGAGAATCATTATAACCATCATCTCATTCGTCCTCACCATTGCCGTGGCTCCAGCACAGAGTCACGGCATTTATAAATTATCCCCATTCGAGCGGGCAGTCTGTTGCATCAAGTTCTTCGAGGGGCTACACCAAGCCCAGGATTATCCCTATATCGGCTATGGTCACCGCATCCAGCCTGGTGAACATTTTCGTCTTCCTCTCACCCGAAAGCCAGCCGATGCATTGCTTCGCTATGACCTCCGCAAGCTCTGCAAGATGTTCCGCTCATACGGCAAGGACAGCCTTATCCTTGCCACCCTTGCCTATAACGTCGGTTATGGGACGCTCATGGGCAACGCCAACCACCCCAAGAGCCGCCTCATTCAAAAGATAGAAAGCGGCGACCGCAATATCCACAACGACTACATCCGCTTCTGCCGTTATAAGGGGAAAGTAGTCCCATCTATCAGAAAGCGAAGAAAGGTGGAATTGCTACTGCTATTTCACACATAATGGAGCTGTTTCCCATAAATATTTGCCTTATTCGCAAACTTATTTATAGATTTTTGAATAAATATGCTGTAATTCCAAAATAATTTCTTACCTTTGTGCCTGTAACAAGACAATTTGCATATTATGGCATCTAATAAAGACATCAACAGGCTGAAAGTAGTATTGGCAGAAAAGAAACGTACTGGTAAATGGTTGGCTGAGCAACTGAACAAAGATCAGGCCACTGTTTCAAAATGGTGTACCAACAATGCACAACCATCACTGGAAATGCTGCTAAAGATAGCAGAGGTGCTGGAAGTGGATGTAAAAGAACTACTTTGGTCTTCACGTGATGATAATGCGACTTACATAAAGTTGCCTAAGGAGTTTACGTTATAGATAAAAAGGTAGAACAATGGAGCAGCCCAAGTTAATAAACAATATCACAGAGAGAGTGGTTGATGACCTCCGTCAGAGGTTATCAGCGCAATCTCGTGTATCTATTGCGGCCGCCTCTTTTTCCATCTATGCCTACGAAGCTCTGAAGACAGAACTGGAAAAGATAGATGAACTGAGGTTTATTTTCACCTCTCCCACCTTTATCAAGGATAAGGCGAAGAAAGAAAAGAGGGAGTTCTATATCCCCAAACTCAACCGTGAGCGCAATCTCTATGGCACCGACTTTGAGATTCGTCTGCGCAACCAACTTTCGCAGAAAGCCATCGCCAAGGAATGTGCCGAGTGGATAAGGCGAAAAGTGAAGTTTCGTTCCAATTTCTCTCAGGAGCAGATGGGTGGTTTCCTCCATGTGCAGGGGCAGGACACGTCTCATGTCTATCTGCCGTTCAATGAGTTCACCACCACACAGATTGGATGCGAAAGGGGCAACGAAGTCTATAACATCGTGAATGTCCTTCCATCTCCAACCGCGGAGGCTTACCTCGCTATATTCAATGAGCAATGGGAGAATACGGAAAAGTTCTCCGACGTTACCGACCGTGTGTTGGAGTACATTGATACCGTATATCAAGAGAATGCCCCGGAATACATCTATTTCCTCGCGCTCTACAATATTTTCAATGAGTTCCTGGAAGACATATCTGAGGATGTGCTGCCCAATGAACGCACTGGTTTCAAGAACAGTGTCATCTGGAACAAGCTTTATAACTTCCAAAAGGATGCAGCGCTTGCCATCATCAACAAACTGGAACGATATAACGGATGCATCCTTGCCGACAGTGTGGGACTTGGCAAGACTTTTACTGCGTTGGCGGTGGTGAAATATTATGAAAACCGCAACAAGTCGGTGCTTGTGCTCTGTCCGAAGAAATTGAACGACCACTGGCAGACCTTCCGTGCTAACTACAAGAACAATCCCATTGCCGCCGACCGCTTGCGCTACGACATCCTCTTTCATTCCGACCTTTCCAGAGACCGTGGCACGAGCAACGGACTGGATTTGGAGCATATCAATTGGGGCAACTACGACCTGATTGTGATTGATGAAAGCCACAATTTCAGAAATGGAGGCAATATTGATGATGACGATGAGGAAGAGACGGGATTCAAGAAGGAAAACCGTTATCAGCGTCTGATGAACAAGGTAATCCGTTCGGGTGTAAAGACCAAGGTGCTGATGCTCAGTGCCAATCCAGTCAACAACCGTTTCAACGACTTGAAGAACCAGCTTCAACTGGCCTATGAGGGACGCACGGAGAATATTGATGTCGCACTCGACTTGGACCGCAATGTGGACGAGGTATTCCGAAATGCGCAAACTGCCTACAACAAGTGGGCTAAACTTCCGTCGGAACAGCGTACAACGGAAAAGCTTCTTTCAAGCCTGCACTTCGACTTCTTCCAGTTGCTCGATGCCGTGACCATTGCCCGCAGCCGCAGTCACATCGTGAAGTACTACGACACGAAGGACATTGGCGAGTTCCCCAAGCGTCTTGTCCCGCTGTCACGCCGCCCGAGTCTTACCGACCTGGACAGTGCCATCAATTTCAGCGACATAGCCGAGCAGCTCAATTCTCTCAACCTCTCCATCTACACCCCATCGCTCTATCTCTTTGACAGTGCCAAGGGTACCTATTCGATAGACTATGAAGGAGAAGGACTCTCCATAGACGGCAGGGAGAAGGGACTGCGCAAACTGATGGCCACCAACCTGCTGAAACGCTTGGAAAGTTCGGTCAACTCTTTCCGCCTCACACTGACACGTATCAGTGAGTATATCCGTGAGACCATCCGCATGATTGATGAATATGCAGAAAAGCATGGCTCAGCCTCTGTGGATGCTTTTGGAATGGTGGCAGAGGCGGATTTCGAGTATGGCGACACCGATCCCTTTGCCACAAAGAAGTCAAAGATCAGTCTTGCCGACATGGATTATGTCAGTTGGCGCAGGGATTTGTCGGCAGACCTCGAATGCTTAGAGCTCCTACTGCTGATGCTAAAGGACATCACTCCAATGCACGACAGCAAACTACAGATGCTCCTCACTGACTTGAAAGACAAGTATGAGCGTCCCATAAACGGAGACAACAAGAAGGTGTTGATATTCACAGCCTTTGCCGACACTGCCAATTATCTATATGAACAACTGGCAGGCATCATCAAGAACGACTGTGGATTGAACACGGCATTGATTACGGGTTCCACCGAAGGACGTTGCACCATCAATAAGTTTCCATTGAGTTTCAACAATATCCTCACCTATTTCTCGCCACTTTCCAAAGACCGTGCAGCCATTTATCCTGATGCCAAGGACGAGATAGATGTACTCATTGCCACCGACTGTATCAGCGAAGGACAGAACCTGCAGGACTGCGACTATCTCATCAACTACGACATCCACTGGAATCCCGTCCGCATCATACAGCGGTTCGGACGTATCGACCGTATCGGCTCGAAGAACAAGCAGATACAGTTAGTCAACTACTGGCCCGACATGGAACTGGACGACTATATCCAACTGAAGGGACGTGTGGAGAGCCGTATGAAAGCCACCATCCTCACGGCTGCCGGTACGGGCAACCCATTGAGTATTGGTGAAGAGGCAGACCTTGAATACCGGCTCGGACAGTTGAAGAAACTGCAGAATGAGGTGATGGACATTGAGGACATGGACACAGGCATTAACATCATGGACTTAGGACTCAATGAGTTCCGTCTTGATCTGTTGAGCTACCTAAAGGAGCATCCCGATATAGAACACGCTCCTTTCGGCCTGAATGCCGTAGTGGGCAGTTCGTCTCTTGCCAAGCCAGGAGTGATGTTTGTGTTGAAGAACAGAAACAATTCCGTGAACATCGACCACAAGAATCTGCTTCATCCGTTCTATATGGTTTATCTTTCTGACGACGGCGAGGTGCTTTGCGACCACCTGCATCCCAAGCAGTTGCTCGACATCATGCGTGCCGTCTGCCGTGACAGGACGGAATACGACCACGCACTTTGTGCCGCCGTAAACCGTGAGACAAAGGACGGACGTGATATGAAGCATTATAGCCATCTTCTACATGCTGCAATTGACAGCATCGTAACCATAAAACAGGAATCAGACATAGAAAGTCTTTTCTCCGAAGGCGAGACAACAGCCCTAAGTGGAGAGATTAAAGGTCTGGATGATTTCGAGTTGATAACTTTTTTGATAATAAAGTAGCGAAATATGACATACGAGGAATTACAGATATTGATTCAAAATGACGAGCACCGCCAGTTGGAGTTGAAGAAGACTACGGGCGAGCTGAAAGACGGCATGCATTCGGCTTGTGCCTTTCTGAATACCGAAGGTGGATGGCTCATCTTTGGAGTGACACCTTCGTCCTTGAAGATAATGGGTCAGGAGGTGACGGACAACACCCAGCGTGAGATAGCACAGGCTCTGAGTTATTTGGAGCCACAGGTAGATGTACGTGTGGAATATATTGACATTCCCGACCGTCCAAACCAGAAAGTGATAGCCATGCACTTTGATGCTTGGTTGTGGGGAAACATACCCTATACCTATCATGGCAGCCCTTATTATCGGGTGGAAAGCACAACCAAAGAGATGCCTCGTGATATGTTCGACTTGCGCCTTCGCCAAAGTAAGCCCGACTTCTTCGCATGGGAGCGTCAGCCTTCTGATTTTAAGAGTATTGACTCACTCGACGAGAATCTGATTCGTGGTGTGGTACGTCTCGGCGTGGAGCGTGGGCGTATGCCGGAGAGTGCCATGACCGAACCTATCAAGGACATTTTGGACAAATGGAAACTGCTTGACGGCGACAAACTGCTGAATGCTGCAACGGCACTGTTCACTAAAGAGACAGGCTTGTACCTGCAACTCTCCATCAGTCTGGCACGTTTCCGTGGTACGGACAAGAACGAGTTTATCGACTCCCAACAGGCAGAAGGTAATATCTTCGTACTGCTCAACGAGGCGATGAACTTCTTTCGCAAGCACCTCAGTATGCACGGTAAGGTAGTAGGTCTGCTACGTGACGAATGGTTGGAAGTGCCTGCCGAGGCGTTGCGCGAAAGTCTCCTTAATAGTTTGTGTCACCGCGAGTGGGGACGATATAACCTGCCTATCTATTTGGCTATCTACGACGACCGCATTGAGATCACCAATACAGGCTATCTCGTGCCTCCCCTCACAGCTGAAAACATCACCCAACCGCATAGTTCAAATCCCCACAACAAACTCATTGCCAATGTGCTCTACAGTACCTCATACATTGAAAGATGGGGATCGGGCGTGAAGCGTATCACCGATGCCTGTGCCTATCGTAATGTGGAGACTCCCACATGGACAACGGACGGTTATTTCGTGACTGTGACATTCAAAAGGCCGGATTATAATGCGAATGTCCCAATAAATGTCCCAATAGATGTCACTAAAGATGTCCCAAAAGATGATACAATAAATGATACACAAGACAATAACCCAATAAATAGCGATTGGAGTTTTGTTGCACTTGCCGAAAGATTGCCGAAAGATTGCCGAAAGGAAGTTCTTGACACTCTTAGACTTATAGTAAATAATCCATCTATCAAGCAAAAGGAAATTGCCGAAAGGCTTGCAGTTTCCGAAAGGACAGCAGGAACGTATGTTGCAGAATTGAAAAGATATTGCATAAAACGTGTCGGAGGAAATACTTTTGGGCATTGGGAAGCTAAATAATATGGTAAAGTTAGATGAAGTAAGCAATAAGTAAATATGATACAAGACCTCTTCCCACCCTCAACGAGGGTCAACAGGATAGTTCCCAAGCGGACTTTCATAGACAAGTTTGGGGCTAATGCACGGATGAAAGAACACTTCACCCGTGATGTGGTCAGCATAGAGTGGTTTGCCAAACTGGCACCCTCTACGCTGAACATGGCCGATGGGCTTGACGTTCACGAGATAGCCGTTTTTTTCGTACCTCTGAAGACTAAGGAGTGTCCTGATGACATTTTTGTCTTCATCGACAAGATGATGCCTCGTCACCTGCTCTTTATCCTGCAATACGAGGACGAGGTTTGTATGCTCATCAACTACAAGCAGGCAGTAAGCAGTAATTCCGAACTGCAATACAAAGTCGTTCGCACCTATCGTTCGCAGTGGATGTCACCACAGAATCTGACCATCAATCTACATCATCACACGATGGATGGTCTGTATGAATCGTTAGTTCGACAAATAGCCGGAACGCTCATTACTTCTGATGCCGCCAAACTGGAAGAGGCCATCGAGCAGACTTCCCGAAAAGAAGCCCTGCTGAAAGAAATCGCAGCCTTAGAAAAGAAGATTGCAGTTGAACCATTTTGGCACAGTTGCAAATATCCGTGGCTTATTTTTGTAGTATAGGTCTATATTTTCTT
>ERZ780141.479-NODE-479-length-30240-cov-2.977572_pt1 | contig 30240 bp, 23 predicted proteins | sample MGYA00433080_ERZ780141 | MGnify/ENA primary metagenome ERZ780141 (study PRJEB29588, sample SAMEA2154047) | human gut metagenome | biome: human gut; feature: human-associated habitat; material: faeces | place: Denmark | collected 2008/2010 ... | reverse complement strand
ACTGAGCATGTTCACCGAAGGAAATGAAATATATGTAGCCGCCAATCCGGTCAAGGAAGTAGAAAACATCCGACAGGAAGCACAGCAGCTACCCGACTTCGAAGTAAAAGACACCTATGTCATCGACACGCTGCTGGCCGACAACCAAGGTGCCTACGAAATGTGCTTCACCCTTCAGCCCAATGCGGCAGATATTTCCGGCTTCAAGCTCAAGAACTCCAAAGGAGAAGAAGTAAACATTTACCTGGACCAGAAAGCCGGCAAGGTGGTAATGGACCGTACCCAAAGCGGTATTGTAGAGTTTGGCAAGGACGCAACTCTGCATCAGAAGGAAACGGAAAACATGGGAGCCAAGAATGCCGTCAATTATATAGACAACTTTGCCTTGGCAACATGGGCTCCAACAAAGAAGAGTTCTAACCATCAATTTCGTATCTTTGTAGACAAATGTTCAGTAGAACTGTTTGTAGATGGCGGCAAAATAGCCATGACAAACCTGGTATTCCCGAATGAGCCTTACAACAGCGTGGAATTTTATAACGACAAAGGTTCATCGACAATCAAGGACATGCATATTTATGAATTGAAACTATAACAATAAAATATAATGATTTATGGAAAATAAAAAACCTGTAATCGTAGGTATAGGCGAACTTCTGTGGGATGTTCTGCCTACAGGAAAAAGAGCCGGTGGCGCTCCGGTGAACTTTGTTTATCATGCTACTCAGCTCGGTGCTGAAGGCTACGCTATCAGCGCAGTAGGAAATGACCTGGCAGGAACGGAAATCCTGCAGGAACTTGACAAAAACGGTATTGGCCACAGCATCGCGACGGTTGATTATCCGACGGGCACCGTGCTTGTTGAACTCAACAAGGGCATCCCGACCTACAACATCGTGGAAGGCGTTGCCTGGGATCATATTCCTCTGACGGAAGAAGCTATCAATATCGTAAAGAAAGCCGATGCCGTTTGCTTCGGCACATTGGCACAGCGCAATCCGGAATCCAGAAAAACCCTGAACACACTGCTTTCTTATGCGCCCAAATCAGCCATGCGCTTCTTCGACATCAATATCCGCCAGAAATATTATTCAGAAGAACTGATCAAAGACCTGCTGCAACAGGCTAATGTGTTTAAGCTGAACGACGAAGAACTCGATATGTTCCGCCCGATGTTCAAGCTCGAAGGCGATGAAGATACCTGCTGCCGCCACATTCTGAAGGAATACAACCTGAAATACCTGGTTCTGACAGCCGGAAGCCGCTACAGCACGATTTATTCTGCCGACGAGAAATCGACCATCAAGACACCGAAAGTAAAGGTGGCCGACACGGTTGGAGCCGGTGATTCTTTCTCGGGTGCCTTTGTTTGTTCTATCTTGTCAGGAAAGTCTTTAAAAGAAGCTCACCAGACAGCCGTCGAAACAGCGGCGTTCGTCTGCACCAAAGATGGAGCCTGGCCTGTTTACCCTAAAAAATAAATAACGTCATGAGCACACAACAAAAAAGTATGATCTGGATGCTGATCCCGGTGATGTTCTCATTCTTCACGATGGGATTTGTCGACCTGGTAGGCATCGCGACAAACTATGTCAAGGCAGATTTCCATTTGTCGGATACATTGGCCAACCTGTTGCCATCAATGGTATTCTTCTGGTTCCTGATCTTCTCTGTTCCGACCGGAATGCTGATGAACAAGATCGGCCAGCGAAAGACGGTTTTACTCAGTATCGTCGTAACCGCTGCCGCCCTCTTGCTGCCCTTGATCAACTATTCATTTGCCAGTATGCTGATTTCCTTCTCCTTGCTGGGAATCGGAAATACGCTGATGCAAGTATCATTGAACCCGCTTCTGTCGAATATCGTCACAGGAAACCGCCTGGCAAGTAGTCTGACATTAGGACAGTTTGTTAAGGCCATCGCTTCCTTCCTGGCTCCCATCATTGCCGGCTGGGCTGCTGTTTCGTGGGGCAACTGGAAGCTGCTCTTCCTCATCTTCCTGGTCATCGCAGTTATCGCCTGCGTCTTGTTGGGCATGACACACATCGACGAGAGCTCGTCGGCCGAGACCAAGAGTTCCACTTTCGGCGAATGCTTTGCCCTGCTGGCCGACAAGGTCGTATTGATTTCATTCTTAGGTATTGTCTGCCACGTAGGTATTGATGTAGGCTTGAATCTGACGGCCCCGAAGCTGTTGATGGAACGTCTGGACATGACACTTGCCGGAGCCGGACTGGCCACCAGCGTTTACTTCCTGTTCAGAACCATCGGTTGTTTCAGCGGTGCCTTTCTGCTTGCCTACTTCCCGATGAAGAAAGTCTTTATCGTCAGCGTGCTGATGATGGTAGCCGCCATGATCGGACTGTTCACGATGCAGTCGCTGGCCGCACATTATGTATGTATCGCTTTGGTAGGATTAGGTAACTCGAACATCTTCTCCATGCTTTTCTCACGCGCTCTGCTCCACCTGCCGAACCGCAAGAACGAAGTATCCGGCCTGATGATCATGGGATTGTTTGGAGGAACGATCTTCCCGCTCTTCATGGGTATCGTATCCGACTGGATGCAGTCGCAGATCGGAGCCGTTGCTATCATGAGCATCGGTGTTCTTTATCTGCTCTCTATCATACCGGCTATCCGGAAGGACTGATCTGAAATAAGACAAAACAAGAAACCCGCCATCCGATTCACTTTCACACATGAAAGGATTGGATGGTGGGTTATTTTTATTTCCATTCATTACTCCTCGCCGGCGTCTTTGCCTAAAAGAGTAAAAAACAAAGAGAAGTGATCTTATTCGCTTTCCAACAGACGGATCATATCAAAGTAATAACCTTCGGCTATTTCCACACCCTTTTCTACATTGCCCGTTGCGATATCATATATATAGATACAAGGATTGGCATCTTGGGTATTCACGCCAATATAGGCCTTTCCGTCTACAATCACCGAACGCTGCGCGAAACGGCCGGCGCTATAAGGGATTTCCGCACCCTGATAACTCAAACGGCTTCTCTCACCAGTAGACAGATCTATTATCGTATAGTAATGGCTGAAATCATCTATATCCGTTCCGGCCGCATCATTACGCGCATAAGCCAAAGCCTTCCCGTTACCCAGATTCTGGATGGTAAGCAATTTGCCGTCAGCATTCGGATATCCCTCGTAACTGGCATCAAAATCTGTCTCACCCTTTTTGATACGAAGCAAATGACCTTTCTCTATATCATCTTCATCGGAAAATGCAGCCAGATACAAGTCGCCGTCCTGATACAAGACGATGCTTTGCAATAATTCACCGTATGCACTGCCAGCCATCTCATGCGCCAAGCTGTTCACCTTATTGCTCTCGACGGCCATAGTGGAAGGATTAATAACAGCCGTCAGGAAATTGGACGTAGCCTTTCCATATCGTCCCGACTTATCTTTGGCAAAATAGAAATAGAACAATTTTCCGGTAACCTCATTGTAAGTCAATATGCCAGAAGCGTTAAAGACTTGTGAACCTTCAGGAAGAGGCAGGTCCAAGGTCCCTTCATCCAGGATACTCATGTTATCGGCGTTCAGTTTGGTCCATATGATCTTATCGGCATCACCGTTAGCAGCCATAATGATCAACACGTTATCATCCACCCACGCATGGGTATAGCTTCGTGACTTATAGGTATTTTCCACAAAAGGCTGCTCTTGGATGACCTTTACCGAATTGCCCGCCACCCGCAATTTGGTGAAACGGTCGTTCGAGGTAGGAACCTGATAATAATATTTGCCTTTCACGATGGCCTCCATAGAATAGGTCACGTCTTCCGAGCGGAATTCCACACCATCATTCCGTATATCAATCATCGGCTGTCCGGCATCTAATGAACTGACACTTTTAACAATGGTCCCGTCACCCCGGTTCATGCCACCATGCTGGCCGATTGTCATGAAGATATCAAAATGACTGCCAGGCCCTTCAACCTGCTCGTTATTGTCATTCCCGGTTTCGGGTAATGGATCGTCATTATCGGAACAAGCGCCGAACGAAAGCGTCATTGCCGTAGCGGCAAACAAGCAGAACAGAGATTTTAATTTTTTCATTTCCAAAATATTTAATATTAATGAATAGCCTTCCTGTTAATCAATGAACAGCCTGAACTTGGCCATAAAGGCACGCCCGGGCTTCTGAAGCTTGTAGTTATCATAAGCCAACTTATCGAGGAAGTTGGTACATTCCACAGACACGTTGTAGCGACCGTTATGCCAGGAATAGGTGATATCAGCATCACAGATGTGCTGTGTAGGAATTTTCGCCTTACTCTCACGGGCCCCATAAGCTTCCCAGGTAAGGAAATACCAATGTACCCACTGATAATCCATGCCGATGCGGAGATGGCTTCCGTGCAGGAACAGGTCATGGAACGTGTACGAGGCCTCGGAACTGCTGAACAGCCAGGGACGGTTCGGAACACGGTTCATATAGGTGGCCGATGGTTTCCCGTCGTCCTTCAGCTTGCGCTGGTCACGGGCGTCCTGATAGCTGACATTGGCCGAAAGCTGAAGCCTGCCGTCAAAATCATAGCGGACTTCCCCTTCCATCCCCTTGATATTGACCGCCGGAACATTCTCATATTGCATCATTCCTTCTTTTTCAGAAACAGTAGCCTGAATATAATCATCCACAAACCGGAGGAAACCGTTCAGTTCATACGAAAGAGTATGCGCACCGGCGGGATGCCATGTACCGAACAAACCGAGGTTCACATTATCACTCTTTTCCGGTTTTAAGGCTACATTGGCATACACCGTCGTTCCGTTGCCTAACAATTCGCGGGCTAATGGAAGGCGTACACTATGTTCGAAGGAAGCTTTGACAGCCAGCGGCTGAAAAAAATTATAGCGCAGTCCGGCTCCATATCCAGGATAACTTTTGGTACTGGAACCCTTTACTTCATCCGAACCGGTCTGCCAATACAGATCGGTCTGGCGGATATTCAGGTGGTTCACGTAATTCTTCACGAAAAAAGAATTTTCCATCCGTCCGTCCCAAAGCGACTGATGGTAAGCCAGTCCCACAATATGTTTGCAAAGCACGTCGTTTGCCGCTTCAAAATCGGTATCCAGCTCATCATAGCGGTTGTTTCCGGTACGGTTCAACATATAATTCAGATTGATGCTATGAGATGCACTAAATGCATAGTCCAGATTACCCCGCACTACCGTAAGCGGACGATTGTAATGGCGTATGGAACGCCCTCGCCCCGTGATCTCATTGCGTGAACTTTCTATGTAGTTTCCGTTCCAGTCATATTTGCGGTAAGCCGTATCGACTGTTATCGAATAGTCCCAAGTATGCGAGAACAAGGCATTGAACCGCAGCTGGTCCAGCAGGAAATGATCCTTCTGATAGCGTGCCGAAACATTCCAGGCATCACTCTGACGTTCAGCCATTCCATAAACCTTACTTTGCACGGATCCGGTCTGTAATTCTTTATCTACCTTTGAATACGATGCTGAAACAAAGAAAGCATCCGCCCACGACTTGTTCCGGAATCCGGCTTCCAGCTGTGTCAATACGGAGAAATAGCCATCGTGGAAACGTCGGCGATCGGAAGGCACATATTTGCGGCTGTCCTCATCCCAAACCTCCACTCCTTTCATCATATAGTCGTTCAGGGAATAACTGATTCCGACTGTGGAATGGACAATCAGACCAGTTCGCTTCTCCACGAACTGAGCGTTCAAGTCAGCCTTGTGGGTATGAAAAGACCCAACGCTATAGGAAACATCCAGGTAATTCTTCTGCTCCTGGCGGGTAATGATATTGATAGCGCCTCCCAATGCATCAGTTCCCAGGCTGGCCGGAACCACACCCTTGTAAATCTCTACACGATCAATAATATTTACAGGCAGGTTGGAAAGCGAGACTCCGCTTCCCTTGATATCCAAAGGAACTCCGTCGATGAAATACCGGACGGAATTTCCCGACATACCGTTGATAGACAAGTCATAATCGGAACCTACGCCTCCTTCTTGGCGGATCTTCACGCCCGCGCTGTGGTCCACTAATGTCGTAAGATTGTTCAAGGAGTTGACTATAGGCTTCACGTCCAACGCATTGACAGAAAAAGCCCCTTCTCTTATTTTCTGTGAGCGGCTCTTCCCGTAGACATTAACCCCATCCAAACTCACGGAACTCTCTTTCATCACAAAGTCTCTCGTCATATTCTGGTTCAGAACAATCGTCTTTTCCAGGGTTTTATACCCCAGAAATGAGAGAGACAAGGTATAAGTTCCTGATTCCAGGCGCAATGAGTATTTGCCATCGGCATCGCTATAAGTGCCCAAAGTTGTTCCCTTGACAGAAACAGTAACCTGTGGCATGGCACTACCGTCACGTGCCGTTATTTTCCCCGACAGGATAAAGTTATGCTGGGCAGCCGCTTCCAGACCGACAAACCACGAAGCCAACAGCAAAAACAGACAAAAAGAAAATTTCATCTTCATTTATTTCATTTCCTTAGTAACATCCTATATGCTTAGGGGGTAAAAGAAGAATGAAGTCTCTTTTTTATTGAAAGAAAAAAGATAGAAAATCAAATCTGATATTTTAATAGCCTTATTCCCCGAAAGCATCAAAACAAAACTGTCACTGGCAGGTCTTCTGACTTGTTCCGTTCCAAGAAGCCTTCCCATCCGGCATTCGGACAGTGGCATAGAGTTTCTTAGAAGCAAATAAAGGAACTCACAGCAGCGGGTCTGTTCCGGATTTGCACCGGATTCCCTTTTCATCACCTAATCTTCGGAAAAAGAGCGGTGAACCAATAACGCAGGCAAAAGTAGAAAAAAAATATGAAATGTATTCATTTCGTGTTTAAAATTTATTTTAGCTGTAGAAAAGCCTGGATATTATAAGAAATCGTCGAGTATGTTTATTAAAGGCTATAAATTTCACGTATATTATTTGCTGACATTTCATCTACTTCATCCATAAAAAGATTGAATGACAATTTATTTTTATTTCCAATCTCAACTCCTCCCCTCCACTTTTTCTGACATAAAATGGTAAAGCAAAGAAAAAGTTTATATCTTTGTGATGCTCTTAGTATCAGAAAGTTGTTATTAGGATATGACAAAGAAAAAATATCAACAATCATCAGACAAACCATCCTCTATGAAAATGCAGGATTCTAATGTTGTATATCAACAAACAACTCCTTATGTGCTTACTGAAGTTGAGCATGATCTGGTCATGCGTTCAGAAGAAGATTACAAGGTGGGGCGTATATATACACAGGCAGAAGTAGATAAAATGGTAGCGACATGGCTGCATTAAAGATTGTTTGGTCTGAGACTCTGCAAGTAGAGTGTGACGCTCATTAAAATCCGGAAACATTTTCTTTCTGATCACTTTCATCTGTACAGAGTGTTGTGGCTTTTGGGTATTTTACTCTGAACTTTTGTAAAACAGGCTAAATAATCTGGTTTTATAAATCAGTTCCTTCCTTTTCTTGATATTAGCAATTTACTAACAGGAAAGACTGATAGGAAATTAAAAAATAATCCCTAGTAAACGCTTCACTCATTTTGAATGACAGGCTTACTAGGGATAGGGATAAAAAGGGATCATTTTATCCACAAGAGAATCATTCTAAACTATCAAAATTCTATACCAGCTTTGATGGAAAAACCTCCCATGTTAATTCCATCTGATTTTTGTGCAGAATAACCAAATGACAAGTTAATGGCACTACGGTTTCCCAACATAAACTTCACACCTGCTGATGGTGCTGCATAAAATCCTTCACCGTAAAAGCCATCATCAATCGAACATGAATATCCCAATTTTAAGCCTATGAAAGGAACGACTGGCCCTTCTAAAAAGTTTCCTCGTAAATCGGCAAAGAATGGTATGAGTGGAGTATTTACTCCTTGTACATAATAATGAATACCAGTACCTATACCGGCAAAAAAGTAAGGATTAAACTGATAACCATGAGAAGTAGTCAATTCAATGCGTCCAACTCCATAATCACCTAATCCAACTGTATAACCAAAATCTACAAAGCCACGATAACCTGTAATGTTGCTATCTTGAAAAACAGAAATAGTCCCAGAAGTGTTCTTACTCGTTTCTTTTGTCATTTTTTCCACTTCATTCATCTGGTACACAAAGATACTGCCATCTGCTGTTTGTACTTTAATAGACTTGTTCGGGACTTGTTCTATTACCGTACCCCGAATCACACTTCCATTTTTCAAGTAAACAATTTCTTGTTGTTTTTGGGAATAAGCAAATTGTCCCATAAGCACAAAAGCAACTAAAAACAAAAATAGTTTTTTCATTTTTCATTTGTTTTTTCCCTTCCCAGTTCCTAAAAGAGTGGTTGATAAAAACACAAAGCGTGGAACTGCAAATGCCCACGTCTTTGTCGAAGGTCCTGAGAAAACCTAAAGTATACAGATATGGAACAACAGCCCCACGCATATGCGTGAGAACCGTTACACTAATCCTTGTATACTTTGTCTTAAATTTCTCAGGTTCTCGACAACAAGTTAAGCATAACGCTTCGATAAATCTAATATGTAAGGAAAAGATAAAACGCTTTTCACCTTCCTTGCCGCAAAGGTATAAATATCCCCAATAAATACCTACTGTTTTCACAGGAAATATCTATCGGGGATAAAAACGGGGCTATTTAGGCTACAAGGCTATTCGTCAGAGGACGAACTGTCGGCTGGTTGTTTCACCTTTACCCAGGTCCCATCTTCTTGTTTTTGTAACAAACCTTTTTCTTGCCAGTAAATTAAAGCCTTTTTCCACGTGGCCTTCTTCTTTCCATACGCTATGCACAAATCTAAACCTTGGGTATATTTGAAACTATCCGGCAACTTCTGTGTGTAAAACTTATCGCGCCAGTCGGGGCGTGGTTGCATCTTTGGACGTCTATCGGGTACGTTCAAAATCCCTTGTAACGTAATGGTATGCTCAAGGCTGGAACAAACGATGTCATAAGCCGTACGAAAGTCCATGTCACCTATGAACAGTTCCCCCGTAGGAGAAATGGCTGGGTAGTTTTGCTCATCATACATACGAACCACAGCTAAGATCGCTGCTACTCGGATAACCTTTGCCCGCATACGGATAAGGGAACTCCCTTCCCACACCAAACCGGAACATTCTTCCAACTGTTCACACATCAGTTTGTTTAACTCATCAGTCTGTTCCTTAGTGAGAGCCCAGACGGTCTCCATTTCACTGTACAGCTGTGCACTAGCGATCGCCTCAAAACGTTGTTGCAACGCTGTAATCTTCTGCTCCTGTTCGGGATCTAGCTCCGATACACAAAGCAGTGGTTTATACACAACGTGGGGAGGCATCCGGTATCCTAAAAGACGACTGGCAAGTCCATTCTCGTTCGTTTGGAACGCATTAAAGAACTGTTCAGGCGTTCCAGTAAGCAACATCGATAATTTGGGATTATCCACAACAACGTGTCCGGCTATTTTTGTATCACGCTGAATACATTCACCCTCGTAGGCTTTGTTCAGCACGAAATCAAAATCGCCTGTATCCCGGTTTTTGTTAGCTACTGCCATCGCGTTCATTTCACTGTTCACCATCAACAGCGGAAAGCGTCCGTTATCACGTAGTTGTTCAACCATGGCTGCCAGCGTGACGTTTCCCCCGATTCGAAAAGAAGGAACTTTCTCTTCCGAGGAAAAGTGCGTATTCATAAATTTTTCCCATGTCTTTGACAAGAACTGTACGGACATGGCTACCCCTTTACCTGAAGCGGGTTTACCTACGATAACACTGTAGATGGCTGGATAAATCTTCTTCCCTTCATATACCTTAGTGGCCGACAAGGTAGATGCGATCAGCGGAAGCAAAGCGAGGAGGGCCGCATCCTTTTCATGGGGACGTAGTTTTTCGATCTCCATCATGTCTTTGAAAAGAACCGGCAAGTTGTCATATACAGTGGGCGGAAATAAGGGTAGTTCGATATCATCTTCTCTTATTTGAGTAGCCTCATAGCCTTCGTAGCCCTTTTTGCTATGAGGCTCATCTTTTTTTGACCCGTATTGTTCCTCATAACGCCGATAAATATATGCGAAAGTGTCCTGAAACTTTTGTTTCGTCACGCCACATTCTGTTCCATATAGCTCCCATGTTTCTGTGTAAGCTTCTTCGTAAGGGATTCCCCAGCTATTGCAAATCCCAGCCAATGCAGCTACCAAAGCAGGTGTACTACCACCGGCTTTTTCCTCCTTTTTGCGGTCAAACCATCCCCGCAGACCTATTATTCGTGTCCTCGCCGTATCGACAGAGGCTACACCTCTGCGGTGTTTCTTTTCCTCTTTCCCTACAGGGGAAGTTACTTTATTACGCACTTCATCGCTGATTTCGATGTTCGTTGCCTCCCAGTTACAAAACAGATCTTTGTCGGTATTTAAGAAACATTGGCGTGATACATCACTACAAGCTTTGTCTAACTTATCGGCAACAAACGAAAAGTCGTGTTTTATTTGCTCAAACACGAATGGAAAGTTCTGTTCGAACGATCCTTCATCGGGAAAACTAGCGACTATATGTACCCCTTCATCAGACACGCTTCGCCATGCCATCACTACGTAAGGCAACTGACGCGATTTTTCCAACACATTCTGTATCTCTTCTTTCGTGAGATGATCAAAGTCGAATAACCCTAAGCCGTTTTCTGTACGTGGTGCATTTTTCCGACGCTGATTTTGAAATTCGGCAGCAAATGTTACACAGGGTAACTGTTTCTTAAACTGTTGAGCTAGCTTTTCTTTGCCTTTCGATTTCAATTCACGGACCTTTTCAGTAAGGTTCGAGATTTTCAAGGCATGATTACTAGATTCTGGCCGGGCTATTAGACCAGCGATTTGTTCCAAGAGTAAACTCCGTGTAGGAGTCTTTTGGGTTACAACCTCAAAATAAGATATTCTTATTGAGGACAAGCCCTGATTGATTATAATCATAATTGTATAATTATAAATTTAACAAAAAAACTCCTGGAGAAACTGATATAAAAAGAAGTATCAACAAGAAGCGAAGCGGCCGCTTAATCAGTATTATTAATAATATTATTTGTGGTGACAATAAAAATGATAGCATTATTAAGGAGATCTAGAGAATTAGCATTAACGTCACCATTATATCAATGATCAGTTTCTCCTAAAGGAGTATCAACAAAACTATTTATTAGCTATGCTGATGATTCAAATATACAACACGAAATTAAAAAAGCAAGAAGAATATGTATATTTTATCTTTGTTAACAGATTGGATATTACTATCTATACTTAAAGAAATAACTATCTATTTAGAAATAAGTACCTACCCATTACGGTTCTCCTAGGTACTCCACGATACGTAATACTTGAAGTGGGGTTAATACATGTTGGCCACGTTTCCATCCGGCTTGTTGTAAAGCGTTTGTCAGTTCTTTGTTTTTTGAAACCCATAACGTAAGTCTTTTTACTGCTGACACAGGGATCAGATCCGGTGCATACAGAACTGCCAGTTCTTGCCATCCATAAGAACGAATTTTGAAATCATTTATCTTCATAACTATTTTATTATCAATATAAATATATGAAATATTCTAGAAAAAAACAACCTTATGCGAAACTATTTTCCTATAAATATCAGTTGGTAGAAACAAGTTTTTCCGGCACCCTACCTTTGTAATAAATAAAGGGCAGGACCGTAGAAAGTCAGTGAAATGATATCCTGCCTAACTTGAAAACTTATGGATTAACAAACTAAAAAAGGAGGTGTATATGTCACTCACGTATCATTTAGTACAACGGCCCGACAAGAGTGAGGGTGCATTGGAAGGTAGCAAATTGTATTACGGGCAGATCAAAATCAGGCAACAAGTCGATTTTGATACCTTGTGCGAACGAATTGCCGATCGTTCGACGGCGTCTAAGGGAGATGTGATGGTAGTTATCGATGGATTGATCAGGGTATTAACTACTGAACTTCAGGCTGGAAACAGCGTGCAGATGGGCGAATTTGGGAATTTCCGTTTGAGTGTAGGTAGTTCGGGTGTAGCCAATGCCGAAGATTTTAATACGTCGTTGTTCAAGAAAGGGAAGATTATCTTCACGCCTGGTAGCCGGTTGAGAACCATGAGTGCCAGTCCTAAATTTGAACGTATTGAGTTGAAACCGGCAGAGTAGAACCTTGCCTAAAGGTATCTGATAAAATAAAAACAAGTTGGCACAGGTACAAAAGCCTAATGCCAACTTGTTTTTTTTATTTAATAATCTACATCTAATGACTAAAACCTACCGAACATTTCCTTCCGTTCATTGACAGAAATTCGTTTATAGGCAAAGGCAAACTGAAGGTGTTCGACCAACAAACGACGTATAGCTTCGTAGTCGCTCAAACCTTTGACCTCCAGACTAACCTTGAATCCGGCTTTTTCCAAACCTTCCCGCCATGAGGCAGAGACACGGTTTTCGTTGGATTTGATCAAGACAAACATAAAAGGCAGTAACGTCACTTGTTTATATTTACCTGCCTTGAGCTGACCAATGACTGTCTCTAAAGTCGGGAAGCCTTCGCGAGTCCCGACGAAATAGTCTTCATGTCCGGACACTTGCAACATATAGCCCAATTTGGCATAAGCCGAATTACTGGCATGATAGGTTCCGTTGGCGATCAGCAGCTTGGCACCGGCACGAGAAGCCACAGCACTTCCGGCCAAGGCTTTTATCACAGCCTCATAGTCGGCATCATCATACAGCAGCGGGTTGCCGATACGGATTTCCTTAAACAGTCCTTTCCGGAGCTCTACATCGCGGCGCAGGGCTTCCATCTCCACACCTTCTATCACAATTGATGGCTGCACCACCACATGCGTATAGCCTTCTTTCTTCAGAGAGATCAAGGCATCCGTCGTATGCTCGATCCAGATGCCCTGGCGACGTACACGGTTGACAATACTGCGGGCACTGTAAGCCTGTCGGACTTCGACTTGCGGAAATGCCTGACGTACCTGATCATTCATCCGTTCGAGGGCTTCGCGGGCTTCCGGATATGCGCTCCCAAAATGGACCATCAGAATAGCCAGTTTATCGCCTTTCTGCATCGTCTCACGGATATCCGAAGCGACAAACTCCCGTCCTACCTTGGCTTGAAGCGTGTGCCAGCAAGCCAGGCAGGCAATCAGCCCGATTATCATTCGAAGGAAACCTCGTCTGCGCATCACTTATTGAATTTGACCAACAAACTGACGTAGTAAGTACGTCCGGGCGTCAAAGTCGCATAGTTGGAATTATAAGGCCGGTCATCCACATAATTAAATAAGTTCTCCACGCCTACGCCCGGTTCAAGAATAAAATCCTTCAACACAAACCGATGCGTCGTATTCAGGTTCCAGAGAGAGAATTTCGGCGCATATCCATAACTCTGAGAGAAGCGTTCTCCCTGGATACGCCCGTTGAAATTCACATTCAGGGTATATTTATCCCAGGTATGATTCCACAAGGCAGCCACTACTCCACTGTGTTTTACACTCTTGTCAACCGGCCGGTCGTTGGTGTTATCTTTCGCATCTACAAACGTATAGCCACCGTTCATCAAGAATCCGGCACCGATATAAGCATCAAAACGGACATTGAAGCCTTTGATCGTCGCATTCTGGATGTTGTCACGGATCTGGACACTGGCAAAATCCGTTCCGTTTTCCTGATTATAGCGGTTGGTTTCTTCTTGACTGAATTCACGGTAATTGATCATATCGCGGATGTGGTTGTAAAATCCGGAAGCTGATATCGAGAAGTTACGGTTTGTATATTCCGCACTCAGCGTCAGGTTATCACTCTTTTCCGGTTTCAGATTCACATTACCGATAGTCAGCCGCGAAGTCCGCTTGGATTCAGAGAAAGTGTACAGTTCAGCCAAGCTGGGCGAACGGAAACCCGAGGCATACGAACCCCTGAAATTAAAGCCGCCTACTTTATAAAGCAAAGCCACATTGGGAGTTGCATAACTGTGGAAATTCTGGTGATAAATATACCGCAGTCCGACAACTCCTTGAAAATGCTTGCTGAAGTTCACTTCATCCTGGGCATAAAAGGCCATTGTTGATACTCCTTTTCCGGCAATATTATCCGTCTGGCTGCTCAGCAGCTCACGAATAAACTCGAAACCGCCAGAAAGCTTGTTGTACTGGCCCAACTGAAAGATTCCCTTCACATTCAGGTTATGGTGATGAATACGTTTGGTCATCTCGTTGGTTCCCTGATTATCTCCGGTGAAATAATCTTTATAAGTACTATGGTTATCGGAAAAATAATCCGCATTCAGATACGATTTCTTATTGATCATATACTGTGCACCCGCTCCATAGGTAAATGTTTCGTGCCGTATGTCATAATTGGTGGTATTGTCGCCCATCGGCATGGGACGGTCCGTTTTATGCGTATAAATATTTCCTCTCAGATAGAATGAAAGACGGTCGGTCGGATCGAAGGTAAAACGCTGGCTGATCGTATTCGAATGAAAAGCCGTCGAAGCCTGCTTGTTTGTTTCCACTAAATTGCCATCTTTTCCCTCCGTATACGGATTCAGCTGCCAGCCATCCGACTGCTGACGCTGGTAAGACGTAAACGAACCGAATTTTCCGGTCTGGAAATCCGCATTTACCGACTGAGTAAACTGGTTCTTGCTGCCATAACGCGTATTACTGGTTATGTTGGCCTTATTCTGGGCATCATCGGTGATGATATTAATAACACCGGCAATTGCATCACTTCCATACAACGCTGAAGCCGCACCGCTCAAGACTTCAATACGTTTGACATTTGCCATATCGATACGCGCATAAGTATCATCGCCGGCCAGGCGTTTTCCGTTCTCCAAGACCAGGATGTAACGCTCGGTCAAACCGTTCATGCTCATGGTTGTTCCCATACCGTTGGTCATGAACGAAATACTTGGGTTGAGTTTTGTCATAGCTTCCTGCACATTCGTTACGTTGGCAGTCCGCAGGTCCTTGGCCGAATACACCTGTACCGGTATGGGCGAGTTATCCATTCTCCGGTGAGTACCGGTACCGGTAACTACCACCGGATTAATGTTCACATACTTTTCGATCAGGCGAATCTCAATGTTCTGGTCCGTATGTGTTACATTATACGACTCCGGTTCATATGCCAGATGCGAAATACGAATCCGGTCAGCATTATCAGGCAGGCTCAACTGGAAATACCCTTCATTATTCGTTGTACATCCTGTCAAGCTTTCTGAAACCCGGATATTGGCACCCGATACCGGGCGCCCCGTTTCTGCATCAATTACTCGGCCTGTTATCACACGGTCTTGTGCGAAAACACTTTGTGCACAACCTGCAATCAGCAAGGTTGCCAACATCTTTTTTGTTTCCATGAATAAAAATGTTTGTGTACTAATACTCTTTACCTCCCGAAAGAGCGTTCATTCTCACTAAAACATATTGGCAGGTTTCCTGACTTGTTCCTAAGGAAAGAACCTTCCCGTCAGCCTGACCATGACGATCCGGCAACAGTGGCAAAGCGGTGATATCCTATAGCTGCTGCTCCATGGAGCAGGGAATTTACAGTAGCGGGAACTGTTCCGGATTCACACCGGATTCCCTTTTATATTATCTCTGGGATCGAGAATAATATCACCAATACGGCGGCGAAGGTACATCTTTAATTTGAAATAAACTATCATTTTGTAACTTTAAAAAAGAAGAAGTATTTTCCTATATACAACAACTGCTTGCAGAAAGAGATAATTTTTTCAGAAAACAGATAGTATTTCCAAAATTAAATTTATCTTTGCAGCGTTGAGGTGAGATTCACAACCTTTCGGTGTGGACTTGAAAAGGGAATCCGGTGTAAATCCGGAGCAGTACCCGCTACTGTAACACCTGCGAATGAGAAGAATACACACTCCGTGCCACTATCTTTCAAGATGGGAAGGCTTTTCTTCTTAAGGTGAAGTCAGGAAACCTGCCTGAACAGATTCGATTAATATGGAATGTTTATTCCGGGAATTGAATAAACTTATAACGAATGTTGAGATATATTTTACATTTAAAACACCCTTGGATATGATGAATCTTAAAAGACTATTCATCGTGTGCGTAACTGCGGCCTCTGGAATGCTGCATCAGGCTTATGCCCATACGGAAGGCAACTACGTCCCATCGAACCTGTTTGAAACCATGCAGGCAGACGATAAGGCAGCCTTGTTGCTCGTTCATTTCGGGACTACGCACGACGATACCCGGGCATTGACCATCGATGCCATCAATCAGAAAGCACAGGAAGCTTTCCCTGACCTTGAGTTCCGCGAAGCGTACACTTCACGTATTGTCATGAACCGCCTGGCAAAACGAGGGGTTTACAAGAAGAATCCGGTAGAAGCATTAGCCCAACTGAAGGCTGACGGATTTACTCACATCCTGATTCAGTCGACCAACATCATCGACGGAATCGAAATGGAATCACTCCGCAAAGACATCGACGTCATGAAAGATTTGTTTAAGGAAATCCGCTTGGGTACGCCTCTGCTGTACACTCCAGAAGATTACCGGCAAGTCATTTCCATCCTGTCGCAAAAAGGGAAGGATAAAACCATGACTGTACTTGTCGGTCACGGAACTTATACACCGGCAACAGCACAGTATGCGATGCTTGATTATATGCTGGAAGCCGAAGGACACCCGGATTTCGTTGTCGCCACCGTTGAAGGTTATCCGACTTTGGATGATGCCGTCAGAAAAATCAAAGAACAAAAGAAAATCAAGCAGATCCAGCTCTTACCATTCATGTTCGTGGCCGGCGATCATGCCAAGAACGACATTGCCGGTGATATCAAGCAAGAACTGGAATCTGCTGGATATCAGGTAAGCGTCTTGATGGAAGGATTAGGACAAAACCCCGAAATCCAAGATATCTTCATTGACCATGCCCGGTTCATGACCCAACACAGACTTATCGACATCTCCGATAAAAAGAAGGCATACGCTGCCGACAAAGAATAACAAATCATCCAACAATTTTTATACGCTTTTTCTGCCCGGAAGAGACTCATTTTCTTCCGGGTAAGGAGAAGTATGTCTTATTCAAAAAACATTTTATATGAAAAAAACATGGATTATCTTACCTCTCGTAAGCTTGACATGTGGCATTCATGCCCAGGAGAAAAAAACGGTTTCACCTGCAGCCGACACAACTTATAATTTGCAGGAAGTAGTCATTCAGACAGCCAGAAAAGCACGACCTCAGATTACCAAGCTCGATGTTCCCATGAAATATCTGCCGCTTTCTGTCAATGGAATCGAGTCGAAGAGTTTGGAAATCCGAGGAATCAGAAACATCCAGGACGCTGTCCGCTTCATGCCGGGAATCCGGATACAGACTTCCTACGGAGCTTTCCAACAAATCTCTGTACGTGGTTTCGATCATGCCGTACTGATGATCGACGGAGTACGAGACGAGCGCTCTGCCATCAACAATTCCTATCCTGTTCCGGATCTTTCGGCCGTCGAATCCATTGAACTACTGAAAGGACCGGCCTCTGTCTTATATGGCCATTCGGCTGTTGGCGGTATCTTGAATATCGTCCGTAAAGCACCGACTGAACGGCAGACACTCAATGCCCGGGTTGCCTACGGCAGCTTCGAGAACAAGGAAGCGACTTTAGGTGTAGGTGGCAAGTTATTAGGGCCTGTCAATTACTATGCCAATGTCAATTATGCCGACCAGACAGGATGGCGCGACAATGGGAACAGGCGCTTCTCCGGTTATCTTGCCCTGAATGCCCAATTAACCTCCAACGATTTTATCGATATCCGTACGGGTTTCAATCGGGATTACTATGGAACGGAAATTGGTTTGCCCGACATCATGACGCAAGACATTTACAACACATCCGACAACCAGCTCTATCTGCATAAAAACGATATGTTGCCCGGACTGGACAAGACAGCCCGTTACAACAACGAATCGGATTTCATGAGAAACTACAGCTGGAATATCTCCGGACAATATACACATCAATTTTCCGAAAGCATGAAGCTGGTAGACCGTCTGTCTTTTACCAGTGACGACATCAATTATTTCGGTACAGAAGAACTCGATTATCTGGAAAGTGACGAGCCGATCTATAACCATTATTACTGGAAAAGTCCGACCGAAAAGAAATATATCTGCCTCGACACCGTATATCTCTCCTTCCCACTGCGCTTTTCCCACATAGCCAAGACCGTCAGTAACTCCTTGGAATTAAACGGACATTTCTATACAGGCGAAGTCAAACACAATTACATGGGCGGGTATTCGTTCGTTGCCCTCAACCGGACAAGTTATTCGGGCTATAATTTAGGAGAAGACGTACAAGGACCCGGACTGTATTCGCATGTTTCGGTGTACGACCCGCACAGCATGGGATATATGGTCAGCCGCTTTTCGGAAGCTACGGTTACGCATCATTATGCCAACAGCATCTATCTGCAGGACATGATCGAACTGAATGATCAATGGAAGATTCTGGCTGCACTCCGGGGAGATTTCTACCGGTATCTGTCGGCCGAGGCTACAACGCCGACCGGCAAACGTGAATACGAAAACCACGGGTCTTTCAACCGGGTACGCAACAAGGCGCTCACCTACCGTTTCGGAGCCGTCTATCTGCCTCATCCGAATACATCTTTATATGCGTCTTTTGCGTCTTTCTTCAAACCGATCCGTACCTTCTACAGGGACAATGTGATCTATGTCGACGCGAATGGAGAACGCTTTAACCCCACTCGCAACGAAGAAGTATTCAAACCGGAAAACGGATATCAGGCGGAAGTCGGGATCAAATATGACCTCAGCCGTTTCCTCCAGGCCAATGCCAGCCTCTTCTACATCCGGAAGATGAACAGTACCGCTACGCTGACAAACAGCTATCAGACAGAGGTAGACGGACAGACGAAGAAGCTGACTGTCATCGGACAGGTCGGCGTACAAGACTCTAAAGGATTTGACTTCGATGTGACCGTGACTCCTTTGCCAACCTTGGTATTCACCCTGGGTTATGGATTCAATGATTCGAAGATACGAAAGATGAAGGAAGTGAAAGACCCGGAACTGGCCCAAGCCATTTACGGTTCTGACGCACAGGCGGCGAAAGACAAACTGAACAGCCAGGAAGGGAACTGGCAGGCGAACGTGCCGAACCAGACATTTTATGCCTATGGCAGTTATACTATTCCCAAAGGCTGGCTGAAGAACCTGGAGTTCCACATCAGCAGCAGCTATACCGGAAAAGTCTATCGGAATACAGCGAACAGTACCTGGTTCGATCCGTATTGGATAACCGATCTGGGAGCGTCATATACCGTCAACAACCATGTTCATCTGACTGTCAATGTCAATAACCTGTTCAACAAGAGCTATTACAACCAGGCGTTAGGAAACCAGCTTGTTCCCAGCATGCCCCGTAACTTCCAGGTAGCTCTTTCGTATACGCTCTAAATAAATGACGCATGCATAAACTACATTCATTTATCTTGGCAACACACCGGATACTGGGCACCTTGCTCAGTATCCTTTTCTGCATGTGGTTTCTCTCCGGACTGGTCATGATTTATCATACCTTTCCCCGGGTAAAACAGGCTGACAGATGGAGCCGAATGAATTATCTGGAAGTAGATTCTCTTCCGGCCTGGGAAGAAGTACAGAAACGGCTTCCGGCCAACGAAGAGATCCGGCATATTACGCTTTGTCAGAGTTTAGGACAACAGGTTTTCCAAATCCGGACAGACAACGGATCACATGAACTGACCACCGACTTTTCAGAAAGAACCCATATCGATGCTTCTTCCATCAGGCAGGTGGCAGCGAGCTGGAATTCATCTCCGGTCGAACGGATTGATACACTTTACACCTTGGAGCAATGGATTCCTTTTGGAGCACTCAGGCAGCATTTTCCGATCTATAAATATTACTTTGCTGATAAAGACAGGCACCAATTATATATTTCGTCGAAGACGGCCGAAGTCTTACAATATACCAGTCGGGAAGAACGCTGCTGGGCGTGGTTGGGAGCGATTCCTCACTGGATTTACTTCACTACTCTCCGGCAGGATATCGACCGGTGGATAACCGTGGTCGTCACACTTTCCGGTATCGGCTGTATTTTCTGTCTGACAGGCTTGTATCTCGGAATCCGGGATTTCCGGAGAGCACGCCATCAGCACAGGCTTTCGCCCTACAAGAAGTTCTGGTACAAATGGCATCACTTAGCAGGTGCTGTTTTCGGTCTGTTTGTGTTGACGTTCTGTTTCAGCGGGATGATGTCATTGGCCAACGTAGAAGACTTCGGCATCCGCTCCCGGCTTGACTTTAATCCGTCTCAGCAATTGAAGCAAATGCATCCGGAAAATTATCCGCTTGATTACCGGAAAATCATCCAATGCCATCCGCATCAGCTCCGGCAATTGGAATGGACTCACTTCGGCCTGATTCCGCTCTACCACGCTCAAACTGACAGCGGACCCATGACCTGGGATGCGCGTTGTACCGATTCCCTGAAGCCATTAAACCTCACCCCCGAAGATATCCGAGACGTACTACAGTCCATCCACGGGAAAGAGGCCAATCTGAAAATCGAATGGTTGAATGAACAGGATACATATTATGTTTCCCGTAAGCGGAAACTGGCCCTGCCCGTCTGGAAAGTACAGATAGATGATGCGGATGCCAGCTGTTATTACATTCATCCATACAGTGGAGAATTCCGGTATGTGAATCGTCCTGCCCGATGGCAGCACTGGGCATATCCGGCATTGCACAGCCTGCAGATACCCGAACTGACCACTCATCCGCGACTGTGGTATCTGATCATGTGGATACTGATGTTAGGCGGGACATTTGTTTCTCTGTCCGGATTCTGGCTTGCCATCCAGTATCTCCGAAGAAAAATTAAGTCCAGACGATGGAAATAAAGACATCGGTTATACAGAATTCTGAATATACTCGTATCTTTGCTGACGATAAAAGAGAGTTTATTATTAACTATTTTAAACAAAGGAAAGCATGAAGAAAGTATTTCTCCCTGTAAGCCTGGCATTACTGGCAGGACTCACTGTCAGTTGTTCTACGACAGAATATAAAAAATATGCCGGCGATGAAGCCAAACAAGTGGCTTCCATCTTGCGAGAGAATGGCTGTATGGACTGCCATTCGGCAAATGCTCCTCTTCCATTCTACGGTAATTTCCCCGTTATCGGTTCAGTCGTGAAAGCCGATATGGTAGAAGGAACGCGGTATGTAGACTTTACAGACATGCTGGATGCTTTGGATAACGGCAAGCCAGTATCGGAAGTCGATTTAGCAAAACTGGAGAACACGGCAATGAGTGGTTCCATGCCTCCTGCCAAGTTCTCGTACATGCCTAATCACTGGGGAACAAGTCTTGACAAAGACGAAAAGGCCGTGATTCTGGCATGGGCAGCAAAGGAGCGTAAAGCTCATTATCAATCTCCTACGGTAGCAGAAGAGTTCGCGAACGAACCTTTGCAACCGTTGATGGAATCCATTCCGGTCGACTCTGCCAAGGTCGCTTTGGGATGTGCCTTATACAATGACACGCGTCTTTCTGCTGACAACACCATTTCCTGCGCGTCTTGTCACGGACTGGAAACAGGTGGTGTAGACCGGAAGCAATACTCAGAAGGTATTAACGGACAATTAGGTGGTGTCAATGCTCCTACGGTTTATAATGCAGCCCTCAACTTCGCCCAGTTCTGGGATGGCCGTGCTGCCGACCTGAAAGAACAGGCTGCTGGTCCTCCATTGAATCCGGTAGAGATGGGACACAAGTCATTTGACGACATCTGCGCTGTACTGGCCGAAGACAAAGAATTTACCAAAGCATTCACAGCGGTATATCCGGACGGTTTCAGCCAGTCGAACATCACAGAAGCCATTGCTGAATTCGAAAAGACATTACTGACTCCTTCTCGTTTCGATAAGTATCTGCGAGGAGATAAATCAGCCTTGTCTGCCGAAGAAATCGAAGGTTATGACTTGTTTAAGAGCCACAAATGTGCAACCTGCCACGTAGGTATGAACATTGGCGGACAGTCTTACGATTACATGGGTATCAAGAACAGTTACTTCGATTACCGTGGTACCGGTCTGACAGATGGTGATAACGGACGTTATTCTGTCACTAAGAAGGAAACTGACCTGCACAAGTTCAAGACACCGACCTTGCGTAACGTCATGATTACTTACCCGTACATGCACGACGGTTCAGTCAAGACAGTAGAAGATGCTGTACGTATCATGCACGAATTCCAGATTGGTACAGCCATATCGGATGCCGACATGACCAAGATCGTAGCCTTCCTGCATTCTCTGACCGGCGAATATAACGGAAAGACATTGCAATAAGCAATTCATAGTATAAAACATGGAGGTGCGTCTAAATGCGCACCTCCATTTAAACAGAATAAATTTACTCAACATAAATACAGGCTCCCTCCTTTCACAACTAACTTATAATCTACAACGATAAAGATAAAACAAAGCTTGCTGCCAGGCAGGATTTGACGTTCCTTAGCAACGTATAATTAACTGGGGTATTAGGCTTCCCTAAACGTATTTGAGACAAAGGGATAAGCCCCTGATTTTGCCGAATGTTCAATACTGGAGTCTGTTTATAATTTACCAAGAAGAATTGTACAAGATCTTTTGCCTATCTGCTCAAAAAACACTATATTTGGCATATTATTTTAAGGGATAAGAATATATATTGTCAATTTAGCATAATATATTATGAAATATAGTTTTGATGTTTTCGACAAGAATCCTGAGCGTCTAGCAAAAATCTTGGCTGAGAATTGTCGTAAGCGCAGACTTGATAAAGGTCTGAGCAGGCGTAGCCTCTCTGAAATAACAGGCATTCCGGAAGCGACACTCGAACGTTTTGAAACTAAAGGAAAGATTTCTCTTGAGGCATTCCTGAAATTGGTTGTTGAATTTGACTGGTTTGACGAAATGAGTGCCATTATGAGTAAAAGCAAGTTCACTACAGGTGAGGAACTTGAAACTATAAACCGGAACCAAGGAAGACTGAAAGGACGATGAAAGATATTTTAAAAATCATAGTTTCATTAGATGAACGTACTGTCGGCACTTTGCAGATGACACCTGAAAGAGATCGGTGTGTGTTCGAGTATGACAAGGATTGGATCGCGAATGGTTTCTCGATATCGCCATGGGAACTTCCACTCCAGACAGGACTCATATACTCAAAAGAAAATAGTTTTGGTGGCGGATTTGCCGCATTTGAGGACAGTATGCCGGATGGTTATGGCCTCTACCTGCTTGACAGAATGCTTCGTCGTGAAGGCTGTTCTTTGGGCGAACTATCCCCTCTTCAGAGACTGTCTCTGGTTGGCAATTCCGGAATGGGAGCACTTTGCTATAAGCCAGAAACATTAAAAGAGCATATTGCTGCCATTACAGACCACGACTTTGACGAACTTCAGCGTAAAGCTATTCATGTACTCTCCGATAAAAGTGATGCGGATGCATCCTTCCTGTATTACAATAGCCGTAATTCTGGTGGAGCAAGGCCAAAGGCGGTATATAAGGCTGCTGACGGTTCAGACTGGATAGTAAAATTCAGACATATATACGATCCTTCAGATATGGGTAAGACAGAATATCAATATATGCGAACAGCTAAGAAATGTGGAATTGACATTCCTGAGATCCGGCTTATTAATGACCGCTACTTCTCAATTAAAAGATTCGATGTCAAAGATGGTCATCGCATCCATACTCTCACCGCGGCAGCTCTTCTACAATCTGATTTCCGCACTCAGAGCATAGATTACGTAAATCTTCTTGCCCTGACCGGTTACCTTACACAAGATCCTGCACAAGTGGAGCAGATGTTTCGCAGAATGGTTTTCAATATCGTATGCGTCAACAAAGACGATCATGCCAAAAACTTCAGTTTCCTCTGTGAAAACGGCAAATGGACACTTGCCCCTGCATACGACATTACTTATTCCCCGGATGGTACTAGAGGCGAACATGCAACGTCTGTCAAATATTCTGGCAATCCAAACCTTGAAGACATCATTTCTGCCGGCACAGGCATCCGCATAAGCAGAAAACGTTGCATTGAAATTGTCGAAGAAATCGAAGCTGTCTGCAACGCAGAACTTGATGTTGATAAAATAGTAAAAATCAAGGGCCGATAAAATAACACCCTTGCTATTGGCTGTATGATTCCCGCTATCAGGGCTCATTGGGAACTTACACCCATTAGCTAATACTCATGCCAAGAACACCTTGCTTTATTTAACTTTAATACTGCCAATTCCTGAATCCGAGTTATATAACCGTTGCTGCTGATAGCGTTTCTGTTGTACTTTGTTCTTGAACGTGTATGATATTCCGATCATCGGCATCAAATAGCGGTCGGTGAACTTTTGTACTGAATGATAATAATAACCTGCATCTTTAATCGTCTCTTCAAGGTGGTTATCTCCGGCAGCAAAATAGCGTAATCCGGCCGTCAATGCCCAGTTCTTAGGCAGGTTCCAGGTAAATATCATTTCTGATTCCGGTGTCGAGAATGATTTACTGGTTTTTGAGTAACGATATCCACCATAAAATAGATAGGCATACAGGGATACTTTCTTGTAAAACAGATTCAAAGACGCGTTTGCTCCCCAATTGTTTCCGCTGAATGGCATTCCTTCGATAAAGTCTTTCTGATAATAAACGCTCATATTCAGATTACCGAAGGTTGAGAGGTTGAAACGGGTGTTTATTCCCGTACGCAATTGCTGCAAGTTGTCCAGATTCTCATAGGTCTGCACATACCGGTTTCCTTCCATGTAACCGATATCCGAGATTTGCTTGGCAGAATAATCATACAGGACAAACGGCGAAAGATAGATGCCTTTATGATTCCAGGTATAAGACAAGTTCACCGTATTATCCACATAAGGCTTCAGATATGGATTTCCCTGAATCAGCATCAGGCTGTCGGCAGATGTATTGCGTGGATTCAGCAAGCTGATGTCCGGCGAAGTACGCTGGCGGGAAAAGTATAACTGGAAAAATGATTTTTGGTTCAGATTGTATGTCACCGACGCTCCTGGCACGAAAGTGACATACCGGTTGTGCATGCCGTCCGCATTGGTAAAAACAAAATCAACACCCAACGATAACTGATATGACAAATTGGGTAAAACGGAATGCGACAAGTCTCCGAAAATATATTCCCTCAAATCCTTGTAATGATAAATGGGATAATTGTTGCCCACGTCTTTAATGGACGAATGCTGCATATAAGTATTTGCCCCGAAGTCCATCTTCAGTTTGTCCGATAACTGCCAGTCGTAGTTTATATCTACGTTCAGAGATTTCTTTTTGTTATCCAAATCTACAACCGATTTATAGCTGGACAAGGCAGACTCTTCTACACGGTCGCTTTGCGCTCCCGAACCGAACCAACCGAACCCGCCTTTTATTTCCAGGTAGTTATCAGTCGGGAAGGTATGTTTGTAATAAAGATTATACGTATTCATATAATAATGATTATCCGTGGACTGCCGTGCGGTGAGAGGAGCTGATTCATCTGCGGCCAAATCAGTAATTGTTCCAGAAGAAGTCTTGTTAATATCATTCGGATTTGTGACAAACGAAACAGCCCAGCTCAAATAGTCCTTGTCCGATATTACCCAATCCCCACCGACATTGGCACTTATCATGTTGGTATTAAATCTTTGCTGTTGAGATAAATCACGAATGATGCCACTTGTTTCCGTATATTCTTTAAAATCCACATCATCATTATGGAAATAGAACTGCTGTGCCGTGAGATACAAGGAATATTTGCTGTTACCGGCACCTAAAGAAAGTCCCGAAACACCATATACCGCTTCTACATTATGCCGGGAATAAAGATTGCCATTCAGATAAGATTTCTCCTTTTCACGCTTGATCTTTATATTCAGAATCTTACTTACGGCCTGCTCTCCACGGTATTTTGCCGAAGGATTTTCTATTACTTCCACTGATTCTATCATTTCCGGATCCAGGCTGTCGAAATATCCCGGACGGTTCACTCCATTAATCAGTATAACCGGCGTCTCGCCCGAACTTAACCGGATGGTACGGTTACTTTCATCAATAATCAGTTGAGGAATTTCGCGCAAGGACTCATACGCCGATTTGGCTTTCAGTGCCTGAGAGGAAAGGGTATATGACGTATATCCGGCACCGGCTTTCACTAAATCCCGGCGATCGGCTTCTACCGTCAGTACGTCCAGTTCCTCAGCATCTTCTTGCAAAATAAAAGAATATGCCTGCTGCTGTTGCGCCAAGTCTATGGAGTGTTCCTGCATTTGATAACCCAGCATGGATATGATACAGCGACATTCATTCTTCGGAAGATTCTTCAATTCGAACAGTCCTTTCGCATCCGTGATAGTTCCTCCCATCAACGAATCAGCAGCATAAAGCATGATTGTTGCTCCCGGCAATACTTCTTTCTGTGGATTAACTACTGAGCCGGAAAAATTATACTGCGCATAAATCAGTGTGTGGAATAATAATCCGAATGCGCATAACATGTATTTACACCGATTCTTTTTCATGGTATTATCCTCCCAATTTTTATTACAAAAAAAACACGTATATTTCAGTATGGCATATTCACCGTAAATAAAGTAACTATTATTAAAAACAGCAAGCATTTATCTATTAAAATGAATGTTTTTATAGGCGTATATGATTTACAGGTGAATAATTATTGCCATAAAAGTTTACAACATCACAATGATTGGATTATCATCTTCTTCAACTTGAAGATACTCTTTCAATTCGTCTGAAAGTTTCTCAGGAAGAAGTAAGGCGCAAAATTTACCATTATTAGAAACATTCCGGATTTGTAATGGCTGATTGAATTTGGCATCAATCCATTGATCGCTATCCATGACTTTAACTTCTCCTGTCTTTTTCTGGTAAATACCACAGTAGACCTTTTGATTCTCCGCATAAAGACCTGTATGGAAATGGAAATAAAGCAGATTTTCGTTCTCTAATACATAGTCAATACTTATTTTATTTTCACAACCGGCTACATGCAGACGATCTTGATAATCCCAATGCCAATTACCCAGATTAAATATCCAGGAAGGTTGTAAACGATTCTTCTCGATTGTATAGATTGTATCATTAAAAGCCTGTTTAACCCGTATTTCTTGTTGGTATTTCCATAAAGAAGGACTATTAATGGCCGTGTAGAATTTCCTGTCTCCTGAGAATATGGCCATTTGCAAATCTCCTCCGTAGGAAACATAATTCCCTAAAAGATTTGAGATGGATAATAATTCATCTAAGGGAAGTACATCTTCTTTTAAGTCCGGGATTATCTCTAATGATTCTGATTTACAATTGTAGGTAAATAACGTAGGGGCTGAATGATCAATACATAATTTATTCTGTCCGTAAATTGTATCTGCAGTAATCAGGAAACATGCTTGTGCCAGATTACAATGCAAATCATCACCCACAATAATTCTATTTATATAGTTATTTTCCACATCGTAAACCTGCCAGTCGTTTTTCCATCCTAAAACATAGATGAGATTCTTTTGGCTATCTATCCAATAATTTACTTTCCCCCATGCATCTTTGGCATATCCTTGCGGATCTATACCTATATGACCAATCGTTGAAAGAAACTTTCCTGTTATCCGATCAAACAATTTCAGACTCTGATTCGCCGAAGAAACTAAAATATAGTCATTGAATACGCGCATATCTGCTTGTTCTCCAATTAATGAGCTATCGGTTGTTTCCAATGGAATGTAAGTAACATCCGAAGTTATTTCTGAAAGCTGAATAGTTTCAACCGAATTCATGGCACCTTCCAGATTAATGATACTATCTTTTATCGGTGTATTTTGTTTGTTGCATGCAAACAACGCACCTATGATCAAAAATAGAAATATCTGTTTCATAATTATTATATAGTTGTATTTTACAATAAATGGTTTCTGTTTCCTATTATGATTGATATTACTTAAATGTCAAAAGCATATAGACATTATTCCCGTTTTCCCGATCAATCTTTTCCATCAGTTCTTTTAATTTACCTTTTAGCCGACCATCGGCGTATGCTTCTTCCAATTCAACCAAATCAAGTACGACAAGGCCATGCCGAGAGGATGAGGTTAGTATCTCCGGAGCAATTTCTACTTGCTTACCTTTGAAGTCGTCCATCTTGATCTCCTGTTCATAGACAGTACCATCTTTCTTGTTTTGCATCAGATACACCGAAGGTAATTGTCCATTTTGAACTTTTACGATTATTTTCCGATAGAATAAGTAATCAGCAGCTTCCACAAATGCATTGACATAAATCACCGGATCCATGGAATGAATACTTGGTTGCTTGATCAATACGGGCATTAATTCTTTACTCTTATTAAAGAAGAAAACCGTATCTGTTGAATAGTCCGATAATAATAATCCATCTTTATAATTCACGATCTGGTTTTGCGTACTGGCTATTACAGATACCCTTTGTTCATCCTGATTTATGGCATACAGTTTTACCTTTTCACCTGATGACACATCAAGGCGTTTTAGTTCTGAGCCATCAGCTTTGGATATTAATACAAAATTATCAGAATCAAACAGTAAGAGTGAACCATTATCATAATTAGCCATACTTGTGATTCGTTTATCATCCGACAGCAGTAAAGCGATCGTTCGTTTGTGTACACCCGATGAAGAGTAAACAATCAACCTTTTTTCTGACAGTATGTATAACTCATCATTTGCTTCATCATACACTACTTTTGAGAAATAATCATATTCGTCAGGTCCGTTCCCTTGATGATTGAATTTAGATTTCGGTTGTCCGTCTTTTGTAAAGAAAAGAAAACTGCCTTCCGAATAAAAGACGAAAGTATGATCTGATACATATAAAGGGTTTCCACCATATATGTAATCGTTTCCCTCATTCATATAAACATACTGTATATCGGCTATTTCAGATAAAAGTATTTCTTTTTTGGGATAGTCTTTTGACAGGTCTATTGTTGTCAGACCTTTTTCTTGATCAGTACTTGTACACGAACAACCAAGTAAGACAAATTGTATCATCCCAATAAAACAGTAACCGAATATTTTCATTCTTTGTAGCATGTCATTCTTAATTTTTAATACGTTTGTTTTCATAAACATGTCATTTTACTATTTCACTTCTTCGGCTTCACCAACATAATCACCCGATTATCATCTTCACCCAATTTTGCGGCGGCATCCTTCAGTTTACCTTTTAACTTTCCTTCTTTATAATCCTTACCAAGATCGAAAGCATCGATGGTAGCACATAATTCGCCTTTGGCATTTATGGGAGCGAACATAACCATATATAATTCCTTTTTATAGGAATAATCGCCATTGTATATGATGTAACTGAAAAAATCCTTTTCCTGGGTATCATACACAAAATAAGTCCTCGGAAATCCTTCATCTTTTCTAAAGTCATACACATTCTTTACGCTTTCCATGAAATAATAACGATCGGAAACCATCCTTAAAACCGGATATATTTCCGGATCCATAGTGTGAATAGGCGGTGTTCGTACAATAAAAGGATGTAAACTCAAATCAGGCATTAATGTGTATATCGTATCTGAAGAGGCCTCAAATAGAAGCCAATTCTTTCCTAAAGGGAATATACTGCAATACGGTCCAGGTCCTGCGGATGCTGTTACAACTCCATCAGGTTTTCTTATAACTATAAAAAATAATTTCTTCTCTTTAAATGGGACTTTAATCTCTTTCGTTATACTTCCATCTTGTTTCGATACAAGCAAGAAAGGTATTTCAAAATTAAACTTATCATAACAAATCAAGTTTTCCTTGTCATAATCAAATATATCCACATAAAACGAATTGTTCACACTTTTTTGAATAAGGGCTCGTTTGAAATTTCCTTCCAAATCATAGACTTTTATTTTTTTTGCATAGCTATCATTTATAAACAGTTCTTCATTTTCTTCATCCAAGGTAACACCACCACAGTAAATGTATTCTTCCCCGCCTTGTCCTTTTCGGTTTATCTTACGAATGGCTTTTCCTTTCCGATTGTACACAAAAATATCACCGTCATTTCTATAGTTTGTTACTATTATGTATTTT
>ERZ780141.475-NODE-475-length-30392-cov-8.986024_pt1 | contig 30392 bp, 28 predicted proteins | sample MGYA00433080_ERZ780141 | MGnify/ENA primary metagenome ERZ780141 (study PRJEB29588, sample SAMEA2154047) | human gut metagenome | biome: human gut; feature: human-associated habitat; material: faeces | place: Denmark | collected 2008/2010 ... | reverse complement strand
CGTGGCGCTGTGGCTTGATACGCCGCTGATTGAAATGCTGCATGGTGAAGGCACTATTGCCAAACGCATTCCGGGTATGCTGCGTATGTATGCTAAGTTTGGCATTGACCTGCGCAAGGAGCCGATTTTGATTTATCCGACGCTGCATTACCAAAACGGCGGTATCCTGATTGATAAGGATGCGGAAACAAAGCTGCCGGGCCTGTTTGTTGCCGGTGAAGCTGTTGGCGGCATTCACGGCACCAATCGTCTGATGGGCAACAGCCTGCTGGATATCATCGTCTTTGGCCGCATTGCCGGTACTAAGGCTGCCGAAGCAGCGAAGTCTGTTAAGCTGGGCAAGCTGAGCCTGGAGCATGTACGTCGCTACTCTGAGGAAGAAAAGGCTGCTGGAGTGCATGGTGAGTTGTCGCCGAAGCTGCTGCCGGTTTATACTCATGGCAGAGATGTAAGGTAAAAACAAGATATAAATAAAAAACATACAACGGCAAACTTCACAGCTTGTTCGTTGTATGTTTTTGTTTTATATGCTAAAATATGTTTTAAGACAACCGTTTACGGGTTGGCATTGCCGAAATTCTCTAAGAGAATCGAGGTGATGTCTATGAGGAACGATGATTCCAAAGACCTGATGGCTTTTGGCATGTTCATTCTGGCATTGCTGACTTTTATCTTTCAGTACAGCAGATAGTCTAGACATAGAAAAACCGCCTCTGTAATTTGCTGCTACAAGGCGGTTTTTCAAACCAAATTAAACGGCAACCCACCTTTGCGGGTGCATCCAAGAAGCAAGTCCGTAGGACGCTGCTGATTGGTTTATGCACGCCATGCAATAGTGCCCCAAGAGGCGTAAGCCGATTGGAATGGCACGAACTGCTTGGGCGGTTGTCTTCTTTATCTATAATATAACATAAAGCATAGTTTTTTCAAGGAATTACTTGTGAACTTTTAGGGGCGGCGTATCATGATATGGTGCGCCGATTTTTTGTATATGATATAATGAGAACAGATGGGAGGGATAGGTAATGATTATCAGAAATGCAATCAAGTGTAAAATATGTGGCGATATAATAGAGTCATTTTCTGTTCATGACTATAAAGTTTGTTCTTGTGGCGCTTGTGCAGTAGATGGTGGTCATGAATATCTAAGACGTTCCGCAAAATCATTCGATGATATTATTGAGTTGAGTGAAATTATTACAGTTAACAGCAGTAATTAATCTGCATGTATAGAATTTGCAAAATATGGTATAATGAAATAAATAATATAGGTTTGGAGGATTAGCGATGAAAAAGGTATTTTACATATTAGTATTATTATTTTTGGTTTGTAATTTAGCTATAGCTCAACAACAAGAATGGGTTGATAAAAAATATAATTTTTCTTCGGTAAAGAACGTTTTTGTTGATTATGAAGTTAATGAAAAATTAAAGAATGGCATTTCTGAAAAAGAAACAGAAGAATTTTATCAAGAAAAATTTTTCGATAAATTGGTAAAAAAATTATCCTCAAAAGGTTACGTATTTAGTAATAAAAAAGATTTACCGGAATTTTCTATAGACGCAAATGAACAAAGGAAATGTTATATTAAAGATAATTTTGATGTTATAATTAATATAAAACTTGAAAACTATACTGTTGGCTCTCAGTATGCGGATGGATATACATATACTTTTCCCGTGACCACTCAGAATTCTATTTATACAACTAACGGTCCTGTTACTGTAACTACAACTAGCCAGCAAACCAATTATGTTAGTGGTGGCATTTTTCCTACAGTCTTGGTGAATGTTAGGTTTGATGTTTATGATACACAAACTGGGAAAGCCGTTTGGTCGCGAATTGATGATAGATCTAGAATGAACAGAGATGAGTTTGATAATACAAAGCCAAAAGATGTATTCGGTAGAATTTTGAAAGATTTTGATAGCGCATTGCAGAAAAAATTGAAACCTGCTATTGATGAAGAATAAGTATAATGAGTACAGTAACTGCATTGCTTAAAACTAAGTAATGCAGTTATTTTATAATATAGTATGAAAGGATGAATGTAAAATGGGCTCTATACTTACCCTTTACCATGGAAGCAACGTCATTGTAAAAAATCCTAAAGTATTGACCAATGGCTTTTATAAAGATTTTGGCTACGGCTTTTATTGTACCAATTTAGAAAAACAAGCGCAGCGTTGGGCGTTGACTAAGCGTAATAAGCATGTAGTGAATATCTATAACTATGAACCTGACAGCACACTGAATATCCTAAAATTTACTACTATGACTGATGAATGGCTGGAATTTGTTGTTGCCTGCAGGCGTGGCATTGAACACCATTATGATATTGTGGAAGGGCCAATGGCGGATGATACGATTTGGGATTATATTGAAAGCTACGTAGATGGCAGTATAACAAAAGAAGCCTTTTGGGTGTTGGTAAAATTCAAATATCCCACTCACCAGATTGTTTATTGCACAGAGCGTGCTCTGGTAACGCTGCAGTTTGTAAGGAGTTATGCGTTATGACAAATCTTTACTTTCCTGACGAAGAAATAACAAAAAATGATTTGTACTTTATGTGTTACATGGTGGAGCGTGTGGCCCGTAAGCTAAAGCAACATAACGCTTATGTAGTTAATACCATAGGCGAGGCTGATCTGCGTCATTTAATTAGCGTGGCCAACGTGCTGCACAGCGTTAATCCTATGCAGGTTGAAGCTGATTGGATTACAGATTATCACCTGCAGCAGGGTACTTTTGATATCACTGCAGTTGATAAGGATTTATGCGAGCAGATTCCGGCGGCTACTGCGATGGGCAAGGTATATATGCGTCTTATTCTTGCTACATTGCAGCCTGATGAGGATTACGTTCAGGGCATGCTGCGGGTATATAATAATCCTATTTGTGAAGTGATTGATAATTATAATGCCAGTGCTTATTATGAGCCTTCGTATGTAATCGCAAGAGCTTATAATGATGGTGGTTTTTAAGAAAGGAGCTTTCCTATGCAAAAACTTTTAGCGTTCTTCCTGGCGATGCTGCTCAGCGTCAGCATAATTGCCGGCTGCGGCAGTAACAGCCCCAAGAGCAACGATAAACAGACAACCCAGACAACAACTGTTAATACAACCAAGAGCAACAATGGCCAGAGCACTGCGGCCAACGTCAAGGCCAACAGCGGCAAAATCAAAATCAGCGAAAGCGCTGCCTACACCGATAAGGAGCACGTTGCTGCCTACATCAACGAATATAAGCGATTGCCGCACAACTATATCACGAAAAACGAGGCCAAAAAGCTGGGCTGGCAGACAAAAGGCACCCTAGACAAGGTTGCACCCGGTAAATCCATCGGCGGCCGCTACGGCAATTACGAGGGTAAGCTGCCGAAGAAAAACGGCCGTAACTGGAAGGAATGTGACATTGATTATGTGAAGGGTAATCGTAACGCGAAGCGCATTGTCTTTTCCAACGATGGTCTGATTTACTATACCGGTGATCACTACAAGTCCTTCAGCAAGCTTTACGGAAAATAAGGAGATTATTATGAGAACAATCACATTAGACCTTGAGCGCATGACCTCTGTGCCTGCGCTGCATAAATATCTGCGCAGCGCACTGGCATTGCCTGCGCATTACGGTGCCAATTTAGACGCGTTGTATGATTGCCTGACAGAAATTGCCGAGCCGACGCAGATTATTGTGCCTGCTGATATTACCGACAATGAAAAGCTGGGCTGGTATGGCGAGCAGCTGCTGCAGGTTTTGCAGGACGCAGCAGAGGAAAACGAAAATTTACAGGTAACAGTGAAATAGCAATACGAAGGGCGAGCCTTAGCGGTTCGTCCTTTTTACTTTTATCAGCAGGCGTGATATAATTTTAGAGTGTAAATTTTTTACAGGGAGATAAGTAAAATGATTTTAAGTGCAGAGGATTTGTCGTACAGCTATGGCGACAGATTGTTGTTTGAAAATATTACATTTAACGTAGAGGAAGGCGACAAGTACGGTATTATCGGTGTCAATGGCACCGGTAAAAGTACCTTGCTGCGCATGATTGCCCATCATGAGGCCGGTGACGGCAAGCTGACGATTCCCGGCGGCGTGGTGATGGAATATCTGCCGCAGGATCCGCCGTTTGAGGCAGACGCAACTGTTCTGGAGCAGGTTTTTAAAGGCGATTCGCCGCTGATGGTGCTGTTGCGTGATTACGAAAGTGCGGTGGAGCAGGCTGCAACGGAGCCTGATAACAAAAAGCTGCAAAAGCATTTGCTTGATTTGCAGCAGCAGATGGATGATAAATATGCCTGGCAGCTGGAAAGCGAAGCGAAGGCGGTGCTTACGCAGCTTGGTATCACTAATCTGCAGCAGCAGATGGGCGAGCTGAGCGGCGGCCAGCGCAAGCGTGTGGCCTTGGCCGGTGTGCTGGTGCGTCCGTCGGACCTGCTGATTTTGGACGAGCCTACCAACCATATGGATAACGCCACTGTTGCCTGGCTGGAGCAAAAGCTGTTGGCGCGCAAGGGTGCGCTGCTGATGGTAACCCATGACCGTTATTTCTTTGATCGTGTTGTTAATCGTACCTTGGAGATAGACGGCGGCAAGGGTTATGTTTACGTCGGTAACTACAGCCTCTTCCTGCAAAAGCGTGAGGAACGCCGTATTGCGGAGGCCTCTGCTGCGCAAAAGCTGCGCAACATTTACCGCCGCGAGCTGGCCTGGATCAGCCGTGGTGCGGAAGCACGCCGTACCAAAAAGAAGGACCGCGTGGAGCGCTTTGCTCAGATTGAAGCGGAAGTGAAGAATGTAAAGACGGAAGCAAATCTGGAAATGTCCTCCGTCAGCAGTCGTCTTGGCAAAACAATCATCGAGCTGGAAGACATCGGCATGGTGTGGGACGGTAAGGATTATATCAAGGATTTCAGCTATATCCTGCTGCGTAATGACCGCATCGGTATCGTCGGTCCTAATGGCGCAGGCAAATCAACGCTGATGGATATCATTGCCGGTAAGCTGCAGCCTACGAGCGGCGAAATGCGCGTAGGCCAGACTGTGAAGATTGGCTATTTTGCACAGCACAGCGAGTTTCCGGACAGCAATATGCGTGTGCTGGAATATATCAAGGAAGCAAATAATTACATTGAAACGGCCGACGGTCAGCGCATCAGTGCGGCACAGATGCTGGAACGCTTCCTCTTCCCGCCGGAGCTGCAATGGGTGCCGGTGTCCAAGCTCAGTGGCGGTGAAAAACGCCGCTTGTATCTGTTGCGTGTGCTGATGACGGCACCGAACGTGCTGCTTTTGGACGAACCGACAAATGACCTGGATATCCCAACACTTTCTGTTTTGGAGGATTATCTCGACAGCTTCGCCGGTGCGGTTATCGCCGTTTCCCATGACCGTTACTTCCTCGACCGCTTTGCGCAAAAGATTTTCGCATTGGAGCAGGATGGCAGCATTAAGCCGTATATCGGCGGCTACAGCGATTATGTAGAAGCTCTGCAGGAGGAAAGTGCGCAGCAGGCGCAGCCTGCAAAGGCTAAGCCGGTGGCTGCAGCAAAGCCTGCCGAAGAGCCAGCCAAGAAGAAAATGACCTACGGCGAGCGCCTGGAGCTGGAGCGTTTGGACCAGGAGATTGCGCGCAGTGAGGCAGAGCTGAAAATGCTTGGTGCGGAAATCAACCAATGCGGCAGTGACTTCACCCGTCTGGCAGCTTTAACTAAGCAGCAGGAGGCTGTGCAGCAAAAGCTGGATGAGATGGTGGACCGTTGGGCTTATCTTTCCGAATTGGCAGAAGCAGAAGACTGAGCTTGACAAGCAGGCTGCTTATTGTTAAAATTAAATCTGAAAAATTGTTGTGGATTTTTTCTGATTCAATAGTCATCTTTTCGCCACACGACTGTGTTTGCAGCCGTGTGGCTTTTGTTATATTAGGGAAAATGGGAGTAATGATATGCTAAAAATTTTACACAAGGATTATAAGGATAAGGTTAAGCGTCTGCTGAGCGTTATGTTGCCGATTATCGGCACGCAGATTGCGATTATGGGCATGAACTTTTTTGATGCCAGTATGTCCGGTCAGGCGGGCGATGCGGATTTGGCCGGTGCTGCTATCGGCGGTAACATTTGGATGCCGGTGCAGACCTGCTTTGCAGGCATTCTACTGGCGGCGATGCCTTTGATTGCCAACCTTTTGGGTGCAGGCGAAAAAGAAAAAATCTCTACGGTAGTACGACATGGCATGCTGTTGGCTATAGCCTTTTCTGTGCTGATAATTGTCGGCGGTGTTATCTTTCTGCCGCCGTTTTTGCAGGGCATGAGCTTGGCACCGGAGGTTTATCACATTGCGCTGTGGTATATGGCAGGACTTGGCATAGGCGTGCTGCCGTTCTTCCTTATCACACCGCTGCGCAGCCTTGTAGATACTTTGGGTTATACCAAGCTGTCGATGAAGATTTATCTTTTGGCGCTGCCTGTCAACGCCTTCCTGAACTATGTGCTGATTTTCGGCAAGCTGGGCTTACCGCGCCTGGGCGGCATTGGCGCCGGCGTAGCAACGGGCATCACCTTTTGGCTGCTTTTGGTGATGTTCGCGGTGGTGGTGACGAAGCTGTCACCATTCAAGCAGTATGATGTGCTGGGCTTTGTGCGCCCAGTAAAGCATCTGGTGGCAGAATATCTGCGCATTGGTGTGCCTATGGGCGTGGCCATTTTTATGGAAACGAGCATCTTCGGCGTTGTGGCGCTGTTTATTGCCAAATTCGGCACAGAGGTTATTGCTGCGCATCAGGCGGCACTTAACTTCTCCTCGCTTATTTATATGTTTCCTATGAGCTTCTCGCTGGCGCTGACGATTGTGGTGGGCGTTGAATATGGTGCGAAAAACTATCAGGGAGCGCGCGATTACACGGCATTGGGACTGGAGATGAGCCTTTTTATTGCTATGGTTTACATGGCGCTGGAGCTGGTGACGCGTGAGTATATTGCGCTCATTTATACAACGAATCCGCATGTTATTGAGCTGGTAAAGGTGTTTATTATCTACGCTATTATGTGGCAGGGAGGCGACGCAGTCGCGGCGCCGATACAGGGAATTTTGCGTGGCTACAAGGACGTTAATGCTACATTTTGGTGCAGCATGCTGGCTTATTGGGCAATTTGCCTGCCGGTGGGTCTGCTTTTGGATTACAAGTTCAATAATGGTGCCTTTGCTTATTGGCAGAGCCTGGATATCGGCGTAATCTGCAGTGCTGTTGTTTTGTCGTTGCGTCTTGTTTTGCTGCAGCGCAGGATAAAGAAAGATGAAGAATAGATAGGGAGCGGCTTAAGCTGCTCCTTATTTTGCACTTTAAATGTAGTTGTATAGTAGAATAATGTACGCGTATGATATTCGTTAGGGAAAATGATAGAATATTAAACAATGCCAATAGTTTAGAGTTTGGGTGAAAAACGCCTAAAGGCACTTCCAGTAGCAGCTAAAAAAACAAATTTTAGGTTTTATATGCCGTTTTCAGTAAAATATTTTCTGAAATAAGCTTATAAAATTGATTTTTGGCGTTTTTAATGTTACAATGAGCATGAAAGGAGTTGATTTCATGCTCTGTCAATTTTCATTTAAAAATTTCAAATCATATAAAGATGAAACAGTTTTTGATATGCAGGCAGCTAATCTGCCTGAGTTTGCCGAAAATATTATTTACTGCAAGCTAGCGAGTAATCTTTTACCTGTAGCAGCTATCTATGGACCTAACGGCGGCGGTAAAACAAATATGCTGCAGGCTTTAACCTGCCTTATCTCCACCGTGGTAAAACCTATCTACGATATGGAAAAAACTCGTACTAAGCTTATAGTACAGCAAAAAGTATCTTGCACGCCCTTCCTGTTTGATGAAAAAACCTCTAATGAGCCTACAGAATTCCTGCTTTACTTCCGTACTAATGGCTATGAGTACCGCTATTACCTTTCTATGCTTCATGATGAAATCATTGCCGAAGCACTGGACAGAAAAAAAATAGGCGGCAAACGCACCGCCCATATTTTTGACCGAGAAGGTAAGGTTATTATTTTAGGCTCTAGCATAAACAAGGCATCCATAAATAGAGATGTAAATCCCAAAATGCCCTACTTATCGTTCTTGGCAATCAACTATGATATCCCTGCTATCAACGACGCCCAAAAATGCTTTGAAAGCTGCATTATCCGCAGCTATGCTAATCCTGAAGCTGAATTACAGATAATGCTGTCTGATAACAAAACCATACGCCGGCAAATTATAAGTGCTTTAAATGATATGGGTATTGATATCAACGGTTATCGCTACGACAACGATAGCAAACAACTCATCATGCAAAGAACACTGCATGGAAAAACCTACGAGTTATCCTATAAAGATGAATCCGATGGTACTAAAAAGCTCATTGCAGCATTGCCGATACTACTGATTGCTTTAGCAGAAGGACGGCTGGCTGTTATTAACGAATTAGATGCCAAGCTTCATCCGAAGCTGCTGCGTTACATCATGGCTCTGTTTAAAAATCCTAAGCTAAATACGCATGGAGCGCAACTAATCTTCACCTCTCACGATATAGCAACTATGAAAAACACTGTTTACCGCCGTGACGAGATTTGGTTTGCCGCTGAAGGAGATAACCACAGCAGTGAGCTGTACTCGCTCTATGAGATCCGCAAAGAAAACAACGAGCGTATCAATAATACTGCAGCTTATGACAAGCAGTATCTTGAAGGACGTTACGGTGCAGACCCATACTTGCAGAATATGCTGAAGGATGGTGAATGGCAATGAGCTTAAAACCTCCTAAAAAAGGCGACTTGAAGAAATCCTGGCTTAAACCCAGACGTGACACTCCCAAAAAGATTCAGCCTGAGTATCATCTTATAACTACCGAAGGTATAAGCACAGAGCCGGCTTACTTCCAAGGTGTCAAAAACACTATCAACAGCAAATATCGTGGCAGAGTGCAGCTAGATATTATCGGTGTAGGTGATAATACTCTCAACCTTTTACAGAAAGTTAAGCAAAAAGTTGCCAAAAGCTCCAATATCTATAAGCATGTATGGATTGTCTATGATACTGACGATTTTCCTGCGCAAAACATTGATAAGGTTGTCGACCTTTGCCATACTTATAGTAACGAAGAAACTACTTATCACGCGCTTTGGTCAAACCAATGCATTGAACTATGGTTCCTGCTGCATTTCTCGTTTATTCATTCCGATTTACATCGTCAGGAATATTGGGCAAAGCTCAGTTCATGCCTGGCTAAATTAAACACAAGTGAATATAAGAAAAACAGGTCTGATATGTACCAGCTTTTGGAACCTTATATGGAGCAGGTTATTAGCAATGCCAAGAAACTTGCCAATATCAATAAAGGCAAGAAGGCTTCTCAATCCATGCCCGGAACAGAAGTATATCGCCTAATAGAAAAGCTGCTTCCGTATCTGAAATAATATAAGTTTGTACAGTATTATCCCCTTGGCATTGATTTGTCAGGGGGATTTTTAGTACGATTGGCATTGGAGAGAGGTAAACGGAGAGATTTAGTAGTGATTAAATTTATTCCTTAATGAAAATATCTGTTTTGACGATTGGTAGTTAATTTTCCCAATTCATTATTTTTACATTCAGAATGTAGTTGTAGAATAGAATAATGTACGTGTATGATATTCGTTAGAAAAAATGTCGAAAATTGCATTTTTCTTGACGAATGGGTGGACAGATGAAACTTTTTCACTTGTAGTAGTTCTTAATATTTGATTGGAAAAAACGAAAAGTGATTTTTTTGTAATCGTTTTTTCGGATGCAGTTTCTTGATAATTACTAAATAGAGTTTTTATAATCATAGTCAACTTGTGAATGAAAAGTATGGTATAATATACCTACTAGCGTGAGTGTTTAACAGGAAGATTGCTATTTGCTGATATGAGATATTTAGATAAAAAATCCAATATGAGGAAAATAAAAATGAGTAAAGTTACTGTAGTAGTTTTAACAAAAAATGAAGAAAAAAATATAGTCGCTGTTGTGCAGAATGCCAAGAAAGTGGCAGCAGAGGTGCTGATTGTTGATTCCGGCAGTACGGATAAAACAGTTCAATTAGCAGAAGAAAATGGTGCGAAGGTTGTTTACCGTGCTTGGGATAATGACTTTGCGGCGCAGCGCAATTTTGCGTTACAGCATGTAAAAACCGAATGGGTGCTGTATCTTGATGCAGATGAAAGAATGACTGATGATCTTTGCTGTGCTGTAGAAAAAGCAATGGCAACAAAAGCACAAAAGCAGTACAGCATTATGCGTAAAATACATGCCTTTGGTTTTACCTATAAGCATGGCATTTTTAAACCGGATGAAGTGTTGCGCCTTTTCCCTGTAAATAAGGTGCATTGGGAAAATAAAGTGCATGAAAGACCGGTATGCGATTTGCCGAAAGAAAAGCTGGCAGGTTATATCGAACATTATACCTATGATTCCTGGCAACAATGGTGGGATAAGGCAGGGCATTATACTACCATTTGGGCAGAGGATAATTTTGCCAAGGGAAAGCGTACTTCGCTTACAGCATGTTTTGCGCATTCGGCTTACGGCTTTTTGCGGGCTTATATACTGCAGCTTGGTTTTATAGATGGTTGGAGTGGTTTATATTCCAGTCTGCAGCATTTTATTTATACTATGATGAAGTATTTGAAGCTGTATGAGATGCAGAAAGCAAAAAGCAATTAAAGATTGCCATATAACAGATATAGAAAAAGCGAAAAGTTAGGAAGTAAAACTAACTTTTCGCTTTTGTTACGTTATTTTTCTATATCGTCTATAATGTGTAGTTTTCCTAAGTCCGTCATAAGCATATCTTTGGTATATTTGTATTGTGTGGATGCTAAGCTGTTGGATTCGTCATAATGATTTGATTTGATATCCAAAATACCGCAAATCAACTCATAAGCCAAATCGTTAGTCCAATATTTATCGCGGTTAGCTTTAAGCGCTGAATATATTTCAGGATGTGTACTTATATATTCGTCTGCAAGATATGTGAATAACGGAATTCGTACGGTAGCAAAACCACCAAAATTTGGCGAACGACGTTTATCCGGAATTGTAGCATGATCTGAGAAGTACACCATAGCTTGTAAATTTAAATGCTTGGCAGCGTATTCCTGAATCTGTTGCAAAACATAGTCAGTATAGGCAATTGAATCAATATAGTTTGGAATCAAATCGTAGGTATCAGGCTTGCTGAATTTAGCGCATTCCTGTGGATAGCGGTTAATAAAATTAAAATGATTACCTTTTAAATGAAAAACAATAAAGTTATTTTCATTAGCGTCAATCTGTTTTAAATAACCCAACAGGCTTTCGTCGTATTGTACCTGATTGAGATGCAGCTTAGTCCATTCAGCAGTATCGGCAGTATTTGCTACCAGCGTTACCGCAGTATCGGCAGCACCGATATGGCTTTGATTACTGAACCATGAAATCTTAAAGCCGGCTTTACGCGCTATATCGACAAAGGAGCAGGATTCGTAAAACTTTTTATCATTATATTGGTTAACTTCGGTAAAAGCACGTTCTAATGCGGGAACGGTTTGGTCTTTGCAGGCATAGGCGTTTTTATAGAGAAGAAAGTTTTCCGATGCTTGCTTTGATTTCAGCCAAGGCGTGGTATCATGCGGATAATCACAGAAGGCGCTCATATAGTCGCGGGATTCTGATTCACCTATTATCAAAATGAACGTAGCAGGTTTTTCACAGAACGGTGTAGTTTGTGTTACGTTGAGGTTGGCTACACGTTTGGCAAGGTTTGTTTTATATGATTTTGTTTGCTCAAGATAGTCTTTAACATCCAAGACCAATTCAATAAGACCGGTACGGATGAAAACACCTTTTTTATTATTCCATAAATAATAGGTTAAAAATAAAGTTACTGCAATTATTATTGCCAAATTCGGCAATAGCGGAGCGGTGATTGATGTTTCCGAGGTCAGATTGAAATACAAGAAGGCTGACAACAGAGCGATGTTAAGTATCAGAGTACCGATGCGCACAGCTAAAGGCATAGATTTTAAATATTCGATAACCTCATTAGTATAGGTTTCAAAAATCATAGTAACGGCACCGGTGCTTACACAGGTTCCGTAAAGGAGATAATAGGAGGCCTGAAATAATGGCAGTGCCAGCAACATATATTCCATTATAGAGATAAGAGATAAAGTGATTGCCGGGAAAATGTTAAAGGCTTGTACAAGCAGCTTTAAGGAAATAAGCCAGCCGATAATGTATAAGCCGAATACGGTGTCCAGATGAAAGCCGAAATCTGAGGATATTTTGTGGTAGGTAAGATAATAAAACAGCGGATATGCTGTTATCCAGGAAACACCTACCAAAAAGCTGAGCAGATATTGGGGCGAGAGTAAAGACTCGTTTACCAGATACATAGGTAATACAGCTAAAATAGCGCAGGGAATAAATCTGCGCAGCTGCAGGTATTCTGCTTTGTGGCCAAGGCCGTGGGAGCAGTTAACATAGAATGTGTAAGAAAAGATATAAAGAACTATAGTAAATATCAGATAGTAAGACATAATACACCTCGCAATTCTTATCTACTTTAGAATTATAGTAGATATTAGATGTTTTTGCAAATACTAAAGAGCATGATAATACAAGTTGGATTTGTTTTGTGGAGATGTTATAATATACACAAATATTTCGGAGGATTTATATATGAGCTTTTCAATAATGCATATGGTTATAGCGAAAACATGGGGTGGCGGAGAGCAGTATGTTTATGATGTCTGCGCTGAAATGAAAAATCAAGGGATTACTTCATATGTTGTTGTAGACGAAAAGAATTTTCAATTTCAAAAGAAATATAAGGAGGTAGCTAATGTTTTAACTGCAAACTTGTATTTTGCTGCAGGCTTGTTTTCTGTGCGTAAAATAGCCGGTTGGATAGAAAAATACAATATTAAAATTCTGAATTGTCATAGTGGGCATGCGATGCTTTTGTGCATGCTAATAAAAAAATTATCATCAGTAAGATTGGTTATGTTTAAACATAATGCTTTACCTTCTAAACATGACTGTTATCATAATTTTCAACGTAGATACGTAGATGCTTTCATATGTGTATCCCAATTAGTGTATAATTTACAGACAGATACGTTGCCTTCTTCAGAAAAAGAAAAATATTATCTTATCTATAATGGTATTAATACAAAAAGATTTAACAAGTATACAGGAAAAGAATTTAAAAGTCATGGTAAATATATTCTTGGTTACGCAGGGCGTATTGCGTCGGACAAGGGAATAGAAGTAATAATAGAAGCTTTAGCTGTGTTAAGATATAAGTATGATGATTTATATTTGCATATTGCCGGTACTGATGAAAAGGGATATATTAATGTTTTACGTAATTTAATGGGTAAATTAAATCTTCAAGACAGAGTTGTTTTCTTAGGACATATGGATGATATGGAAAAATTTTATCGTTCTATCGATGTTTTGGTTGCGCCTTCGGTAGTAAAAGAATCGTTTGGATTAGTCTTATGTGAAGCTATTTATTGCGGATTACCGGTAATAGCGACGAATAGTGGTGCACAAAGAGAAATTATAACCAAAAACCAGTATGGAACTATTATTGATAACCTTAATGCAGACAGTTTAGCAGAAGCCATTAGTGAAACGTATAAAAATAAAGAGAGAATTTGTATTAAAGGAGAGAACTACATTTCGCGTAATTTCAATATAGAAATTACAGCTAAAAAGTTGATAGAAGTTTACGAGTGCTTATAAAAAATAATTGCAGCAATTATCATGATTGTTGGTGAATAGTAAAAGAGGAGTATGTACATATGAAAAATATTATAGAAGAACCTTCTTGTTCTAATGAACATTCACAAAATGCGATACGCTCAAGTAATATTGAATTGTTACGTATCATTGCTATGTTTATGGTTGTCTTAGGTCATTATTATGTTAAAGGTGGTTTTCCTGATGACAGCTTAATGACGACAAGTAAGCTTGTTATGCAATTTTTAGGATCATGGAGTAAAATCGCTGTAGATATTTTTGTTATAATAAGCGGGTATTTCCTTGTTACACAAAAATTTCGCTGGAAAAAGATTTGTAAATTCTTTGGTTGTACTTATTTTTGGAGTTTAGCTACTTTATGCTTTGTTTTGTTTGTCCTAAATCAAAATGTAGAAAAATCATTGATAATGAAGGCAGTAAATCCTATTACTCCGTTAAACTGGTTTGCGAGAGCCTATTTAGTTTTATATATTGCGTTTCCGTTGATTAACAAGATGATAGAACGAATCAACAAAACGCAGTTAGGTGTGATTATAGCAATATTTACGACAGCTTTTTATGTTATTCCCAGCATTAGAGGATTATCCCTAGGCGGATATTTGAATTCGTTTTTTATGTTTGCTGATATGTATTGTATTGGCGCTTATTTAAGGTTGTACTCAAATGATAAATTTGAAAGGACAATTGAATTTGTGGGGGGGATAAGTGCCGTTATATTTTATGCAATAATATTGGTATCGGATTACCTTGGTGGTTCTGATCCTTATTATGCAGATAAACACAATGTGATGTATCATGCGTTTGTAGGATGCAGTATATTAGGTTTACTAATGGCGGTAGCCTTATTTGTTGTGTTTAAAAATTGGCATTTGCCACACAATGCTATGATAAATTCCGTGGCAACAACTACATTTGCTGTTTACCTTATCCATGATAATGGTGTAATCAGTGCGTGGTTGTGGAATGATATCATAAGAGCAGGCAGGTTTTATGATACTGTCTTTCTTATCCCGCATATGATTTTGACGGCTATGGTAATATTTACTGTATGTTCATTGATGGAATTTATGCGAGAAAAATTTTAACCTTTAGAAGCTGTTTGAGAAGAAAATGATTTTAGTTGACTCATTACACATTGAATCAATTTGAAAATGTTAAAGGTGAAATATTTATGTGGAGCTTGCAACAAGGCAGATACTGAGATTGAAAGCATATCACTTTTGCTGTAAAATACTTTAATAGGAATGATGCAATAATATTCTTGTCTAGGAGATTGGTTAAGAAAAGTAAAGCAGTAATTGTATTAAAAAAATAAACCTACAATACCGAAAATAATGACAGAGAGAGGAATGCTGGTGTACAGTGATTGATAAAGAAATGTTGTTAAAAAAACGAATAGAATTAAATCATTTGGATGATTATAACAATGTTAAACATATTGTTTTTGGCGTTGATAGTAATTATATAAAATACGCAGCTGTTACGATGCTGTCAATAGTAAATTACAATCAAACTACTAAAATAGTCTTTCATGTTTTTTGCGATGAAATTACTACTGAAGATTTAGATAAATTAAAGCGTATAACAGAGGAAAATATGTAAATCTCTATAATTGTTTACTATTTATCTAATGATATCATATTGGAATTTCCGCAAAATTCCAATTGGAATTTATCAATATATTATAGAGCAATAGCTCCGTATGTTTTACACGGAAAAATAAAAAGAGCATTATATTTAGATGCAGATATTCTTTGCTTAGGCAATTTAAACGATTTATTTATTATGAATCTGCCTAGTGTTGTTGGTGTTGTTGAAGATGGATTAGGCAGAAAATCTAAGAAAAAGTTATTATTAGGTTTGGGGATTCCTTCTCATGAAAATTATTTTAATTCCGGCGTGATGCTTATAGATATAGATAGGTATGTTGAAGAAGACATTTTAACGAAATTTATTGATTGTATAAATAAAAATGCTGATAAACTGAAAATGTACGATCAAGATGCTTTTAATATAATATTGGGTAAAGAAGTTTACTATTTAGATAAAATTTATAATTTACAAACTTTTATGCCGGTAGAAAATAAAAAGATAGTGTTTCTTCATTTTATCGGTTCGCTAAAGCCATGGTTTTTAAATGTAAATCGCCTAGGCAGTGATAAGTGGAAGGAGTTTTATCAAAAATCTCCCTGGTGCAATATACAATTAACTGATAAGCAAAATTTAGAATTTCACGATTATCGAATGATTAGCAAATACCTGTGGAGAAATGAAGAGTATCAGGATTCTATCATATGGTATCTCAAATACTTGAAAAAAAATTGGGGTGTTAAATTAGTTTTGATGTAAGCTTTTATAGCGAGCGTATTGAAGAATACGAGTATTAGAAGTATTTATATTGCAGCATAGGAGAAATTTTAACATAGAAATAACAGCAAGAAAATTCATTAAATTTTATGAGTAACTTGTAGAAACAACTAATAGGAGACGATTTTTGATGGATTTGTCTAATGTAAACAATATACAAAAAATAATGGCGATAGCAATGGGGATAGCTTTGTGCCTGCAAAGGTTATCAATGGCAATCGGCAGTATATGTTGGGGTGTAGCAATAGCTTGTTTCTTGTATTTGCTGTTTGCTGCATATAAAATGGGTACTTTAAAAGCAAAGATTGAAGCTTATAAACCATATTATAAGGTGATTTTGCTGATGTGGTTATGCTTTTTACCGACGGTCATTTTTGCGCCTGATTTAAAAACATCTATAAAAACATTTATTGAAATGTGGATATATCGTTTGATGCCGTTTTTTATGGTGACTTTGTTTTTGCAAAACAAAAAATATCTGGCAAAAATTGCAGTTGCTTTTATTATTGCAACAAGCTTGGATAGTTTGGTTGCATTAGCGCAGGTTCTTTTGGGAATGACCAGTAGAGGTTGGGGATTTGGCGGCCATATGCTGAATCTGGCATCATTGCTTTGTATAATGATACCAATGCTCTTGATTATAATTATGGATGATAGCTTTTCTATAAAAGCTAAAAATATAGCTAAAGCTGCAATTTTATGTTGTGTATTAGGCTTGATAGCCGGTAAGAGCAGAGGTGCTTGGTTGACTTTGACTATTGTTTTGCCGCTCGTCTCATTTAGATATATTTTTAAGAGCAAAAAAAATCTTACGATTGCACTGGCGATAGTTTTGATTATTGTTGGTTCTATTGCTTCTTCTCAAGAATATAGGCAAAGAGCAATGTCTATCTCCAATATAACCACGGATATTTCTAATGCGGATAGAATTAGAGTATGGGAATCTGCATTTTATATGATAAAAGATAACCCAATTGCAGGTGTTGGCTTAGGCGAGTTTAGAAAGATATATAATTCAGGATATAGAACAAAAGAAACTGTTCAAGATATGGTGCATTCTCACAATAATATAATTCAAATATGGGCTGAAACAGGAACAATTGGTATATTTGGCTTTTTGTATATGTCTTTGTACATTTTGATAGCAAATTTTAGAGAATGGTGTGTAAGCAAAAGTCCTTATTCGTTGATGATATGGGGCTCATGGTTTGGATTTATGATCTTTGGCATGTTTGACTTAATTATTGACCATGCTGCTATTACTAAGGTTTGGTGGTTTGTGTTAGCAATGCTCCTTTATTTAAAAAATTGTAAGAAAGATAATGGAGTACAGGGGTAAAAAATCAGTATAGCGGAATTCTGGTTGTATGATGACTTTGGATAAAGAAGTTTGTGCATACGGTGGAATTCCGCAAAATTCTTTAGCTATACTTTTTTTGAGTTTTGCTACGTTATGTTTTAGTGTGGCCAATTTAAGGTTTAATCTTTTTCAATTGTGTTGATGTCAGTCTATAGATTAACATTTGATCGTAGATATTTGATGCATGTGAATATCGTATGTTGACTAGATTTGTAGGCTAGGTGTATAATTTTTATAGACAATAAAGGAGTAAATGAATCATAAGACAATATAAAACAACAACAATTAAATATAACAAAAATTCATTCAATAGTTGCTGCGATAACAACTATTATTCTTAAAGGGAGCATGGATGTGTATAAGAATAACCAAAAAATCGTTTTAATATTTCTATTTGCATTGTTGGATTATCTGGCGATTGTGGCAGCGGAGCAGAGCGCAGTTTTTTTGCGCAATTTTTTCTTTGACACAACAAAACTGCACATTTCCTGGTTAAATTTTTGGGTAGTATTCCCCGTTCTTTATATGGTATTTCTTAATATGCGCAAGCTTTACAGCCGACGGATGCCATTTTACAAAGAGGTTGAGCAAATTTTTCATTCCTGCCTGTATGGTACGGCAGCATTGGTGTTCGTGCTTTATGTAGCGCAAATTGCGGCAAGGACCAGCAGGCTTTTTGTATTGCTTTTTGCCGTTTTGGTTTTCCTGTTTATTGCTATTTTGCGTTATGCAACTAAGAAGTACCTGATAAAAAAACAGCTGATGCAGATTCCGGTGCTGATTATAGGCGCCGGCAAAACGGCAGAGCTGCTTGCGCAGGCAATTAGTAGTGACGTTGGCATGGGTTATAAAATTATCGGCCTGTTAGAGGATAACAAGGTACAGCATGGTATTTTGGACCGGTATCCGGTATTGGGAGGCTTTGCTGATGCCGAAAAGGTTATTGCCCAAACCGGTGTGAAGCGCGTGTTTATTGCTGCGCCGGGTTTGCGGGATGAGGCTTTGGGTTTGCTGATTTACCGAATTCAGCCTTTAGTGGAAAACATTGGCGTGATTCCTAACTTCGTTGGTATTCCGACTGGCGGTTTGGAAATTGAGAGCCTGTTTAATGAGAAGCTTGTAGTGCTGCGCTTGAAGAATAATTTGGCAAGACCGTTTACCAGAATGCTGAAAACTGTATTTGACTATACGCTGACAATTATCGGTACAGTTGCGATTTCACCGATTTTGCTGTTTATCGCTGTTTGGATTTATAAGGACAGCCCCGGTCCTGTAATCTTTAAGCATACCCGTATCGGTAAGGACGGCAAGCCTTTTCCTTGCTACAAATTCCGCAGTATGTGTGTGGATGCCAAAGAAAAGCTGGCAGAGCTTTTGGCTAATGATCCTGCTGCGCGTGAAGAATGGGAACGTGATTTTAAGCTTAAAAATGACCCGCGTATTACAAAAAGCGGTGCTTTCCTGCGCAAAACCAGCCTTGATGAGCTGCCGCAGATTTTTAACGTGCTGAAGGGTGAAATGAGCCTTGTCGGACCAAGGCCTATTATTCAGGAGGAGCTGGAGCGTTACGGCGAATATGTGGGCGATTACCTGATGGTGAAGCCCGGTATTACCGGCATGTGGCAGGTGAGCGGACGCAGTGATATCGAATATCGCGAGCGCGTGCTGCTTGACAGCTGGTATGTGCGCAATTGGAGCGTGTGGCTGGATGTGATGTTGCTGTGGAGGACGGTGGCGGCAGTGCTGCTGAGGAAGGGGGCTTACTGATGCCTATTCCTGTTACTGTTGTTATACCAACATATAATGCAGGAGAAGCTTTTAGAGAAAATGCAGAAATGTTGTTAAAACAAACCGCCGATATAAAGACGGTATTAATTATTGATTCCTCTTCTAATGATAGTACTGTGGCGATATGCAATGACTATGGTTTTGCCGTTGAGGTTATTCCTAAAGAGGATTTTGGTCATGGTAAGACTAGACAGTATGCATTAGAAAAGGCTGATACTGATATTGTGGTTTTCATGACACAAGATGCGTTGTTAGCTGATGAATATGCCATTGAGAAGCTGGTTGGTTTTCTGATTGGCGATGAAGAAATAGCTGCAGTATGTGGTAGACAGTTGCCGTATCCTAATACAGGGGCACTGGGAAGTTTTGCGCGATTTTTTAATTATCCTGATAAGTCAAGGGTGAATGTGTTTGCGGATCGTAAGGGAAAAGGCATTAAGACGGCTTTCCTTTCTGATTCGTTTGCAGCATATAAAAAAACATTACTCATGAAGATTGGTGGTTTTCCGAAGGGGGTTAACTTTGGTGAGGATATGTATGTAGCTGCAAAGTTTTTAATGTCGGGATACAAGACCGGATATTGCGCTGAAGCGCAGGTTTATCATTCTCATGATTATTCAATAATGCAAGATTATGAGCGTAGCAAGATGATAGGTGCTTTTCACAAGCAGGAGCCGTGGTTGCTTAAAGCTTTTGGTAAAGCGGAGGGAGAAGGAGTTAAGTTTGTGCTTGCGGAAGCAAAATGGCTGATTCAACGAGGATTGCATTTGACTATAATTTCTGCGTTTGTGCATAATGTGGTGAAATTTATAGGATATAAGAGAGGTTTGTAGTCTTGGATTGTGTTGAGAATATGCCACGAGTAACTATTTTGATGGCGATATATAAACCTAATATTTTTTGGCTGATAGATCAATTGAAGTCTTTAAACGCACAGACATATAAAAACATAAATCTTTTAGTTTGGAATGATTGCCCTTCTGATCCGATAGATTACGAATGCTACTACAAGGAGTACATTACAAACTTTCCTTATGAAATTCACATTGGCACTAAGAACTTAGGTTCTAATGGGGCTTTTGAGGAGTTAACTAAATTAGCTAAAGCGGAGTATGTTGCATATTGCGATCAGGATGATGTGTGGCTGCCAGAAAAAATAGAGGTGCTTGTTAATGAAGCATTGAAAATCAAGGCAGACTTATTATGTAGTGATATGTATGTAATAGATGGTTCAGGCAAAGTGGTTGCAGACTCAATTGTTAAAGTGCGACCTCATCAAATACTTGATATTAAAGGGAACATATTTAAATACTTGTTGACGAAGAATTTTGTTACTGGATGCACAACCCTAGTAAAAACAGAAATGGCAAAGCAATCTCTGCCTTTCCCTAAAGAATTTGTTCATGATTGGTGGCTTGCCCTGTATATATCTGCTTTTGGTTCTATAAAGGTTGTAAAAGAATCGCTGATAAAGTACAGAATTCATGGTAGCAATCAAACTAGTATCTTGATTGGAGTCAAAGATAAACAGAGTTATTACAGGCAAAGAATTGCTGTATTGCAGCAGAGGTTAGATGTATTAACAGAAAGGTTTGGTGGAATTCAACAAGCTGATTGTATCCATGACTTTAGTAATTATGTCAATTACAGAATGGAATATTTTAATAATCCAAATCTGTTAAATTGTTATAGACTTTTCAAACTTCGCAGATTAAATAAAGGCACTACTTATTTTGAAATATTGTTGCCTTGGATGCCAAATTTTATATTTGGTTTTTTAATCAAGCAAATATGTAAAGGCAATATTTAAAGGAGAGATGCACATGAAAGGTATTGTATTAGCAGGTGGTAGCGGCACCCGTCTTTATCCGCTGACTATGGTAACTAGCAAGCAGTTGTTACCTATTTATGACAAGCCTATGATTTATTATCCTTTGTCAACTTTGATGTTGGCAGGAATCCGCGAAATCCTCATCATTTCTACCCCTCATGACTTACCAAATTTTGAACGCCTTTTAGGCGATGGCCGCCGTTATGGCTTGAAGCTTAGCTACAAGGTTCAGCCTTCTCCAGATGGATTGGCACAAGCTTTTACCCTAGGTGAAGAGTTTATTGCCGGTGATAGCTGTGCTATGGTGTTGGGTGATAACATTTTCTATGGCGCTGGGTTGACAAAGCATTTACAGGAAGCTGCAAAAAATGAAAATGGAGCTACTGTATTTGGCTATTATGTTGATGATCCGGAGCGTTTTGGCGTGGTTGAGTTTGATGCTAATGGCAAAGCTATTTCCTTGGAAGAAAAGCCTGCGCAGCCCAAGAGCAATTATGCAGTAACTGGTCTGTATTTCTATGACAACAAGGTTTGTGAGTACGCTAAGAATCTGAAGCCATCTGCTCGTGGTGAATTAGAAATTACTGATTTGAATAAAATCTATTTGGAGAACGATGAATTAAAGGTTGTAACCTTAGGGCGTGGTTATGCGTGGCTTGATACAGGAACTGTAGACAGCTTGCATGAAGCTGCGGAGTTTGTCAATGCGGTGCAGAATCGTGCTGGAATTCCTATTGCTGTATTGGAGGAAATCGCATACAACAATGGTTGGATTGACAAGGAACATTTGTTGGAAAGTGCTAAAGCCTATGGTAAGGCTCCATATGGTCAGTATCTGCAAAAGGTTGCTGACGGCAAGATTATGAAGGAAGTGTTTTAAGAAATGAAACTTACTAAGACTAAATTAGATGGCGTTGTAATTTTGGAACCAGATGTGTTTGGCGACCATCGTGGTTTCTTTATGGAAAGCTGGAGCCAGCGGAAGATGGAAGAGCTGGGCTTGCATTATGACTTTGTGCAGGATAATCATTCCAAGAGTACAGTTAAAGGCACTTTGCGTGGTATTCACTTCCAAAAGGGCGATAAGGCTCAAGCAAAGCTAGTGCGCTGTGTCCGTGGTGCAGTGTTGGACGTGGCAGTGGATTTGCGCCACGACAGCCCAACCTATAAACAATGGGTGGCAGTTGAGCTGAGCGAAGAGAATAAAAAGCAACTGCTTATTCCTCGTGGCTTTGGTCATGGTTTTGTGACTTTGACGGATGATGTGGAATTTTTGTATAAGGCTGATAACTATTACGCACCTGAGGCTGATGGCGGTATTCATTGGAACGATCCCGAGATTGGCGTAGAGTGGGGCGTTGAAAATCCTATTCTTTCCGCTAAGGATGAAAAGAATCCCTTGCTGAAAGATGCAGAGCCGGTATTTTGAGGTGAAATCAATGAAGGTGTTTGTAACTGGTGTAGGTGGTCAGTTAGGCTACGATGTGATGAACGAACTGGCTAAGCGTGGGCATGAATGCGTTGGTAGCGATATTGTGGATGTAGAAAAGATTGCACTTCCCTATGCTTATGAGCAATTGGATATTACAGATAAAACTGCGGTAGAGCAAGTTCTGTTCAAGCACCAACCTGATGCTGTAATTCATTGCGCTGCTTGGACTGCGGTAGATGCTGCGGAGGATGAGGAGAACCAAGCTAAGGTTTTTTCCATCAACGCAGATGGAACTAAACACATTGCAGAGGCTTGCAAAAAGCTGGGTTGCAAAATGCTTTATATCAGCACTGACTATGTTTTTGACGGACGGGGGGTGGAGCCTTGGACTGCGGACTGCAAGGACTATGCTCCGCTGAATGTATATGGCAAGAGCAAGTTGGCAGGAGAGCTTGCAGTGGCGGAGGCGTTGGAGAAGTATTTTATTGTGCGTATTGCCTGGGTCTTTGGCAAGAACGGTAGCAACTTTATTAAAACAATGCTGAACGTGGGGAAGAAGTTTCCGGAACTGCGTGTTGTGAATGACCAGATTGGTGCCCCAACCTATACGTTAGATTTGGCACGCTTGTTGGTGGATATGGCAGAGAGCGAAAAGTACGGCTACTATCATGCTACTAACGAAGGCGGTTACATTAGCTGGTACGACTTTGCTTGCGAAATTTTTAAGCAGGCAGGGTATGACGTAAAGGTTACGCCTGTCACTACGGAAGAATATGGCCTGAGTAAGGCTAAGCGTCCATACAATAGCAGACTGGATAAGAGCAAGTTGTTAGAGGTTGGATTCGAGCCTTTGCCTATCTGGCAGGACGCTTTGCAACGGTATTTAATGGAGTTGGATTGTAATTGATGAATAAATTGGCGGAAAGCTTTGGCTTAATAAAGTATCAATGGCTATTACAAGAACTGATTGTACGCGATTTGAAAATTAAATATAGAAGATCTGTATTGGGATATTTGTGGAGTATTTTGAATCCGTTGATGTTGATGGTTGTTTTGACCATAGTTTTTTCTAATATATTTAGATTTGATATTCCTAATTATCCTGTATATTTGTTGACTGGCCAGCTATTATTTGGCTTTTTTTCAGAATCTACTAATATGGCCATGAGCTCTATTCTTGGTGGAGCGTCCTTGATTAAGAAGGTTTATTTGCCTAAGTATATCTTCCCGATTTCTAGGGTTTTGTCAAGCTTTACTACCATGTTATTTTCCCTTATGGCTTTGCTGATAGTTATGATTGCTACCGGCGCATCATTCCATTGGACTGCTTTGTTGCTGCCCGTGGTAATGTTGTATATTTTAGTATTTTCCATTGGTATGAGTTTAATTCTATCAGTTATGGTGGTGTATTTTAGAGATGTGCAGTATCTGTATGGCGTGTTTATTACTGCTTTGAATTATTTGACGCCAATATTCTATCCTGCATCTATGTTACCACCATGGCTAAAGAATTTGATGGTGTTCAATCCCATGTATGATTTCATAGAGATGTTTAGAAAAATTATGATTTATGGACAAGTGCCAACTTTAGCAGAGCATTTGGTTTGTATTGGCTTTGCTGTTGGTGGATTGGTATTGGGCATTTGGGTTTTTAAGAATAACCAAAAGGATTTTATTTTATACATTTAAGGTGCAATAATGAAAAATGCTGTAGAAGTAGAGAATGTTTCCATGCGTTTTAATTTGGCAAGGGAACGAGTGGATAATTTAAAAGAATGGTTTGTGCGTAAGCTGAGAGGGAACCATACTGCAGTGGATGAGTTTTGGGCATTGCGGGATATTAGCTTGACTATTCCTAAAGGTGATTCGTTTGCGTTAATAGGTTCTAACGGTAGCGGAAAGAGTACGCTTCTGAAGATTATTAGTGGGATTTTGACACCAACAACCGGTAGGGTGGAGATTAATGGGTCAATTGCACCTCTAATTGAGCTTGGTGCAGGCTTCGACATGGAGCTTACCGGTAGGGAAAATATTTTCCTTAATGGTGCTGTGCTTGGGCATAGCAAGAAAATGATGCTGGAAAAATATGATGAGATTATGGATTTCAGCGAATTAAAAGAGTTTGAGGATGTTCCGGTAAAAAACTATTCTAGCGGTATGTTGGCACGGTTGGGATTTTCCATTGCGACGATTGTTAAGCCAGATATTTTGATTGTAGATGAAATTTTGGCTGTTGGCGACCAAGCATTTCAGAATAAATGTCATAAGCGAATGGAAGATATGATGAGTGGAGGAACGACAGTTATTTTGGTCTCTCACTCAGAGGCAGATGTAAAGAGAATTTGCAAGCATGCTGCATGGATTAATAAAAGCAGGCTTATGTTTGTGGGAGATAGTGAAAAGGCATTAAAAAAATATGTTTATGGCTAATAAGGAGAAAGATGTGAAAACAGTTAGTGTAGTAATACCATGCTATAATGATGGACTTTACATAGAAGAAGCGATAGAATCTGTAAAGGCCCAAACCTATGGTGATATCGAAATTATAGTTGTTGATGATGGGTCTACAGACAAAAGAACATTAGATGTTTTAGAGTCTTTTGATGATGAAATTATTGTTTTGCATTCAGCAAATAAGGGTCCTGCGGCTGCTCGTAATCTTGGAGTTCGTAAAGCGTGTGGCACGTATATATTACCTTTGGATGCAGATGATAAAATTGATAAGACCTACATACAAAAGGCTGTTGATATTATAGAAACTGATCCGAATATTGGAGCAGTTTATTGTTATGGTGAGCTATTTGGAGATGCTAATGGTAGGTGGCTGTTACCAGATTATAGTTTTGAAAAAATGATTATAGATAATATAGTATTTGTAACTGCTCTTTATAGAAAAGACGATTGGAAAAAAGTTGGAGGGTATAGTGAGTGTTTTAAACATGGTATAGAAGACTATGATTATTGGCTTTCTATATTGGAATTAGGAAAAGAAATATATCAAATAAAGGAGACTTTATTTTATTATAGGATTAAGAATGTTTCTAGAACAACAAAGTTTAATGACAATGTAACTGCGCTGCAAGAAACATATGATATGTTATATGACCGTCATAAGGGCTTATACCTTAACCATATAGATTTGTATTGTAAAAGTATGAGAAGAAAACTTATTGATAGGATTGTGTATGCTAGGCAACTGGAAAATACATTAGCACTAAAAAAATGCATAGATAAATTTCCTGTAATAAAAAGAATTGCAAAATATGTTTACAAAAAAGTCATGGGGGTTAAAAAATGATTATTTTTACATCTATCTGTGCAAATTACCTGCACAAAGCACGTACTCTTGCTGAATCTGTGAAACAAAATATTCCTGATGCAAAGTTTATTGTGTCTTTGCTAGAAAGAGAAGTAAAGGATAGTTACAGATTTGATGCGTTTGACGACATTGTTTTGGCTAAAGATAGTTGGGGGGATGGTTTTGAACGTTTCATTTTTAAACATACTATTGTTGAAGCCTCTACTTCTGTAAAGGGAAGGTTCTTTCAATACTTATATGAAATGTATCCTGAAGAGAATAAATTTGTTTATTTAGATCCCGATATTTATGTTTATTCTGATTTTACGGAATTAAGGCATGTACTTGATTCTAGACCTATTGTTTTATGTCCTCATCTATTACAACCAGGGAACATAGATATGGAATTGTCTAGTACAGCTCATGGCGTGTATAATCTAGGCTTTTTGGCAGTAAATAGATCTGAAGAAGCTAGGAAGTTTATAGATTGGTGGGCTAATAGGCTTAGTTTGTTCTGTTACGATGATATGGGGAGAGGGATTTTTACCGATCAGAAATGGGTGGATTTAGCACCTTGCTTTTTTGATGTTGAAATTTTTAAACATAGGGGATACGATTTTGCGCCGTGGTCTTTATTGGATTGTGGTATGTATGAAGATAATGGAAAAATGTATGTTAAAGGCGACCCATTGCGTTTTATACATTTTTCTGGATATGGAGCTAGTACGGAAAAATGTATGAGAGAATGGCTACCAGATGGAGATCATGCTTTCAAGAAGTTGTATAAAGAGTATTCTGTAATTCATGAGAGAAATAATTCTGACAATATTTCTAAAGAACCATGGTCATATGCATTTTATTATTCCGGAGAAAAGATTGAGGATAAAGTTAGATATAAATATAGAAGTTCATATGATTTGATGTATTTATGCAGTGATCCTTTTGAAAATTCTAACTCATTCTATAAAAACAAAAAAACTACTCCTAATTATAAGATTTATGTTAATAAGGCTTTAGATGTATATAATAGAGAAGGTCTTGGAGCTTTAACTCAAAAAATAATTAATAAGCTTTTTAGACAATAAACATTGCCGTTTAGGTAGGACTTTTACGAGTTGCTACTAATATTTTTGATATTTTGAACGAACATTATGGAGGATCTTATGACTATCATCGTTACCGGCGGTGCCGGATTTATTGGTTCTAACTTTATTTTTCACATATTGGAGAAATATCCTAACTACCGAATTGTTTGTTTGGACAAGCTGACCTATGCAGGCAATCTTTCCACCCTTGCAAGTGTTATTGATAAGCCTAACTTTCGCTTTGTAAAGGCGGATATTTGCGACAGGGAAGCAGTTGAAAAACTGTTTGCAGAAGAACATCCAGATATGCTGATAAACTTTGCGGCAGAAAGTCATGTGGATCGTAGTATTGAAGATCCTGGCATCTTTTTGGAAACCAACATCATTGGTACTGCTGTACTTATGGATGTCTGCCGTAAATATGGCATTACTCGTTACCATCAGGTTTCCACGGATGAGGTATATGGGGATTTGCCTTTGGATAGACCAGATTTGTTCTTTACGGAAGAAACCCCCATCCAAACATCTAGCCCCTATAGTAGCTCTAAGGCTGGAGCCGACCTTTTAGTTATGGCCTACCATCGTACTTATGGGTTGCCTGTAACTATTTCCCGATGCAGTAATAACTATGGCCCCTATCACTTCCCAGAAAAACTCATTCCTTTGATGATTGCTAATTGCTTGAACGATAAACCTCTGCCTGTATATGGCGAAGGTCTGAATGTGCGTGATTGGCTCTATGTTGAGGATCACTGCAAAGCTATTGATTTGATTATCCATAATGGTCGGGTAGGCGAGGTGTACAATATAGGTGGTCATAACGAGATGCGTAATATAGATATTGTTAAGCTTATTTGCAAAGAATTGGGTAAACCGGAAAGCTTAATAACATATGTTACTGACCGAAAAGGTCACGATATGCGCTATGCAATTGATCCGACTAAGATTCACAAGGAACTAGGTTGGTTGCCGGAGACTAAATTTGCAGACGGCATTAAGAAGACCATCCGCTGGTATTTGGAGAACCGCAAGTGGTGGGAAGACATCATCAGCGGTGAGTACCAAAACTACTATGAGAAGATGTATGGTAATAGGTAAGTAAATATCAATAAGAAGTTTATAATGAGCGAGGTAAAACAACAATTGGTAACAGCAGAGCATACTGTTGTAGTATCTATAATTGTTCCTGTTTATAATGCGTCAAAATACATACATGCTAGTATAGATAGTGTATTAAAACAGACCTATAAAAATTGGGAATTGATTTGCGTGGATGACTGTTCCTCTGACGATTCCTTTGCAATATTAGAGGAATATGCCAAACAAGATTCAAGAATTAAGGTTTATCGCATGGCGCAAAATGGTTCTGCATTGCAGGCTAGAAAGCTTGCTATCGAACATGCTACAGGCAAATACATTATGTTTCTTGACCCAGATGATGAATATTATCCCAAAGCTTGCCAAATAGCAGTTGCAGCTATGGAAAAGCATCATACGGATATATTGCAGTTTGGCATAAATATTAATTCAGCGGGAAACATATCTTATGAAAAAATACAGTGGTTAAGGGAGTTTTTTAGGCCAAAGGGAAAATACTTGAAGGGTAAAGAAATTTTGAAGGCTGCTTTTGTTGACAGAACTCTGGTTTGGAACCTGTTAAATAAGATTTTTAAAACAGAACTTGTCAAAGAAGCACATTCCTCAATAGGAGATTTGAAACTATATTTATGCAATGATGTTTACATATTTTTCCGCATCGCATATTTGGCATCATCTTATTATGATATCACCGATATACTGTATAATTATTTTCCTGAAAGAGGTTTTGCGGCTTCCAAGAAAACATATACTTTTGATTTGTTTTATAAAGAAAGTAGAACGCTATACATGGAAGAGAATTTGAAAAAATTCTTAATTTTACATAATGACTTAGAACAATGGCAAAAGATACCTGCTAGTTTTGGTAGAGATGCTAATATAGAGTGCTTGAATTTATTAGAGCTTTATTCAGATTCTGTTCTTCGTCAACAATGTATAGAACTTTATTGGCAGAGCCTTAAAGGAAATGGAAGTGCTTTAGCTTTATGGGAAAAATATACTGAAGCTAGTCATGAAAAACAACAGCTTCAATGCATGATATGTGAATATCGTGCTCAAGTAGACAAGTTGCAGAAAGATTTAGCAGAATTAAAAGCTGTAAAATCAGGATGGTCATTTCGTATTGGTCGTGCTATAACATGGTTACCTAGAAAATTATTTAGGAGACCATAAGGTTGATCAGCTAGATGTTTGTTTTATAAAAGTAGTACGTTCTTCATTGAAGAAACTCCTAGCCGTTTGGCCGTACTTGGTCGCTATGTAATCACCCCGGAAATCTTCGAGATTTTGAAGCACACTGCTCACAGACGCGGCGGAGAAATCCAACTGACTGACGCATTGAAAGTCCTCTCAAAAGAGCAAGGTATGAACGCCTATGACTTTATCGGCAGACGTTATGACGTAGGTGACAAGCTGGGCTATTTGGAGGCTACAGTTGAGTACGCCCTGCGCAGAGAGGATTTGAAGGATAAGTTTGTGGAGTATTTGAAAGAAATTGTAGAGTAGTTGCGCAACAAAATTTAAAGGAGTATGATGAACATGAAAATTGCCGTTGCTGGTACTGGTTACGTTGGACTTTCCCTGGCTACGCTGCTTGCGCAGCACAATGAGGTAAAGGCTGTAGATATTATCCCGGAGAAGGTTGAATTAATCAACAACAAAAAATCTCCGATTCAGGATGATTACATTGAAAAATATCTGGCAGAAAAGGAACTGAACCTTGTCGCTACGCTGGATGCGGAGATGGCTTATAAGGACGCAGAATTTGTTATCATCGCTGCACCGACCAACTACGACAGCAAAAAGAACTTTTTCGACACTAGCGCTGTAGAAGCAGTAATCAAGCTGGTTATGGAGTATAACCCGAATGCCATCATGGTAATAAAATCCACCATTCCCGTTGGCTACACCAAAAGCATCCGCGAGAAAACAGGCAGCAAAAACATCATATTCAGCCCGGAATTCTTGCGTGAGAGCAAGGCGCTGTATGACACCCTGTACCCGAGCCGTATTATCGTAGGTACCGACATGGAGGACGAGCGCCTGGTGAAGGCTGCGCATACCTTCGCTGCACTGCTGCAGGAGGGCGCAATTAAAGAGAATATCGACACCTTGTTCATGGGCTTCACTGAAGCGGAGGCTGTTAAGCTGTTCAGCAACACCTATCTGGCACTGCGCGTATCCTACTTCAACGAGCTTGACACATACGCTGAAATGAAGGGACTGGATACGCAGCAGATCATCAACGGCGTGTGCCTTGATCCGCGTATTGGCAGCCATTACAACAACCCCAGCTTTGGTTACGGTGG
>ERZ780141.465-NODE-465-length-30820-cov-7.208809_pt1 | contig 30820 bp, 27 predicted proteins | sample MGYA00433080_ERZ780141 | MGnify/ENA primary metagenome ERZ780141 (study PRJEB29588, sample SAMEA2154047) | human gut metagenome | biome: human gut; feature: human-associated habitat; material: faeces | place: Denmark | collected 2008/2010 ... | reverse complement strand
AGCAAAAGATGCCTTATAAAAAACGAAAGACTCCAAGCAGTAAAACAAAATTTACTTATACGGCCTAATGACCGATTTGGGTTTATCAGTTGCCTCTATGGTTCACAGAGCCCTTCGTAGAGACTTTAGCGGGATTGCCGTAATAAGTCACTTCGCCAGCCCCACTGGCTACAGCCACCAATTCCTTAGTGGCACAGCACTTCACCTCACTGCTGCCAAGAGCCACGGCTGTAGTCTTAACGGCACGCAGATTCACTGCCTTAATGTCGCCACTACCCTTCGCCGATAGGTTGGCCTCCTGCGCAGCGCCATTGCTGATTTTCACATCGCCGCTACCTTCAACAGCAGCCGAAATCTTGCCTGCCTTCACAGTCTTCAACTCGATATCGCCGCTGCCTACCACTCCAAGGTCAATGTTGGTAGCATCAAGTCGGCGTGCCTTGAAGTCGCCGCTACCCTCTATGCCTACCACAATCTTGTCGGCCTTGAGCCCGTAAGCACTTATATCGCCACTACCCTTTATGCCGCACACGATTTCATCGCGGACAATGTTGCTATAGATAGCAATATCCGACGAACCTGCCGACAAAAACTTTTTCACGTTTGGAGCATATACCTCAACTCGCAACTTTGTGCCCACAAGATTAATCGACGCATTGTTTTTCTGACTCACAATGAGCGTGTTGCCCGACTGCTTCACATCTACATATTTCACCACGTTCTCCGAGCCCACAATTTGCACGTTTGTGGTCTTAGATTCTTTATATACTACGTCCACCGAACCTTTCACTGTCAATTCGGTAAACCCCGACACTCCTGCGACTTTTTTAGTCACATACTTGCCATTGGCTTTCACTATATCAAGGGCATATACACTCATAACCGAAGCCACGACAAACATTACCAATAATGCAAATAATTTTTTCATAACAAATAATATTTATTAATTCTTTACTATCTTAGACTACATAGCCTGTGCAAAAAGTTGCACACAAGAGGCAATTTTTTCTTTATTTTTTTGCCTTTCGGGTTTTATCTTTAGCCAACAGCGTGTATTCATAGGTGTAAATCGACCCGTCGGAATACACATTAGCCTTACTAATCACCAGCATATATTCTTCGTTGTTATACTTAAAGAAGTCAGCACCAGGCCTCATCACGCCATTTTTCGCTTTAAACATCTTTGCCGGCTGATTCAGCACTTCATCGTCGCCAATATATACTATCAGCCTCTCTTCCTTAAATTCGGCACAATAATCTTCCGTCACAACATATCTATATTCACCCACGTCAACTCTTTCAGGGCAATTATACTCTTCTGAATTGTATCTGCCGTCTTCATCGCTCCTCGCAATCACCTTGTTTATCCGCCCATAGCGCTTCTCCATTTCCTCGTCTGATGACTCACGGCACAGATATATGTAAGCGCTCCACATCTCCCTATAGTCGCCAACATACTCCTCGTCGATGCTCTCAAGCCAACGCAATTCGCCCGTTTTCTCGTTGTATGCACCCACACGGCGCGCAAGGCGAATCATACGTTCTGTCTGCGAACGCACGCCAATGTCGTTAGCTGAAATATAAGGGATATATGTGGAGAGGGCAATCAGCGCCGCTGCTGCATAAAGTATCGACGAAAACCTGTTGCGCTTGCCAAATATCAGCACCGCCGAACCAATCACCATCTCTACGCCTGCTACCATCATATACACGCGGCTCTCGGTGAAGCCATACTCTCTAATGCGATAGGTCAATCCTATCCAAAACAGCACCAAAAGCGGCAACGAGATATACCCGAAATACTTATACAGCCAGCGGAAATGTTTATTCGGCGCCATTTCGTGGAAAAGCAACCATGCGAATGTCACGATATAAAACGCTGTGATCATCGCAGAAAGACCGCCCAACGGCAACGATAACTTAAAACTAATCTGAACCAAATAGAGATACAGAATCACTGTATAAATAAGTATTGCCGAACCAAGAATATAGTTGATGAGAATATCGCCAAACTTGCTAATGTTCCACTGGCTCTTGCGACTGGAATCAATACCTATCAGATAAGACGACGGTGCAATCACTATCCAAATAAATTCGAGCACATATTCAAGCAAGCGATCGGAGTCGTAAGAGATGCTGAATATATATTTCACCGAAAAATATATCAACAAAAATAGCACCGACAGCACTACGGCCACCACAACAGCGCTCACCAACGATTGCACTACGTTCACAAAATTTCTTGACACCTCGTTATCGGCACGCCCACGTTCCGACAGCACCACAAACATTGCGGCAAGCAGCAGACCGAACCAATAGGCTGGCGAATAGATGAAGTGCATTTCTTGCACCACCAGCGCTACCACCAGCAACGCCAAAGTGGCATAATAGGCCCAGCGCGGCAATTTACCCTGTCGGGTGAAATTGTTTATGCCATACGACGCGCCAAACACCAATGGCAAAAGGAGCGCCTTATTATTATTCCAATAGCCCAAATTACTACACATCAACGCCGCGTATGCCACGATGCAAGCGACCAACTCCACTGGATATTGCACTACAAGCACCCTGCAGCGCTCCCTCAGATAATCCAATCTAATCCATTTCATAACCAACACTCTTTTAATGATTAATTTCTATCGCAAATATATTGTTTTTTTTGAAAACAATGATAACATATCACTGTTTTTCAGCACCCCCCGTTTTTCAAAAAAGTTTAGCAGCGACAAGGTCATATCAGTCCTTACCATTTCTGCTATTTTACAAGAAACGATGTGCATAAACTTTTACTGTATGGGGTTAGTCGCCGAGGTTGCGCTTTAGGCCGGCGAGCTTTACGCGCTTGATGGCGGAATGCGAGAACAATGCGCTGAACTGCGGTTGCTGCATATCGCGCACTTGCTCCGGACTTAGACTAAGGATTTCTTTTCGAGGCGCGAATTCCTCTATCTGGGTGGGCTCTGCCTTGCTGTTGTGCGGACACACTTTCTGGCACTGGTCGCAACCATACAGGCGGTTTCCCTTGGCTTTTACCGCCCAATCTGGCAATTGCTCGCCACGATACTCTATGAGCAGACACGACAAGCATCGCGACGCATCTACTGCGCCACCATCATGGCTCAACGCTCCACCAGGGCAAGCATCCACACAGCGGTGGCAATCGCCGCAACTGATTCGGCATGGCTCATCGGGCTCAAGCGATAGCGTAGTGACTATCTCGCCTAAGAAGAAATACGATCCCCGTCCTGGCAATATGAGAAGATTGTTGCGCCCAATAAACCCAATTCCTGCACGTTGTGCCCAGTATTTCTCGCGTATGGGTGCAGTATCAACGCACACCCTACATTCTGCTTGGTATTGCTCGTGAATATATTGCGCCAACCGAAGCATGCGCTCGCGCATCACCTCATGATAATCACGCCCATAGGCATAGTATGATATTTGCAGCGCATCGTCGGTCTGACGCGAAGATGGATAATAGTTGAGAGCCAACGATATCACCGTAGCGGCACCGAGCAACAGATTTTGCGGATTGCTACGCACATCGGTGTAGCGCGCGGCATAATCCATGCAGAAGTTCTTGCCTTCACTTAGCCAACGGGCATAGCGGGCCTCGGCATCAACAGCCTCGGCAATCGCCATACCACAAGCAGCAAAGCCCAGTTCTGCGGCCTTTTGCTTAATGTCCTGCTTATGGGTGCATTGGTATTTTATCGAACTCATATCCATTTTGCTGCAGCCACTCTATGGCTCTTGGCAAAGCATATTTCATGTTTTTTTCGGCCTTCAGCGAATCGTGAAACACGATGATTGATCCCTTGCGAGTATACCGCTTGACGTTGGCAAGCACACCCTTGCCATCAATATTTCGCGCATAATCGCGTGTCACCACATCATACATCACCACAGTGTAGTCGGACTTCACCATCTTGGCTTGGCCAAATCGCATCAAGCCGTGTGGCGGACGGAAAAGGTTGGTGTGCAGCAAAGCATTGGCTTGCTCCACATTGTCCATATAGGTGGCTTTAGTGACCTTGCTGCCTTGCATGTGATTCATGGTGTGATTGCCCACACTATGACCACGACGAAGCACCTCAGCCAGCAATTCGGGATGGCGCTGTGCATTCTCTCCAACCATAAAGAAAGTGGCCTTCACCCCATAACGGTCAAGCGTATCGAGCACCCACGGCGTAACCTCAAGAATCGGGCCGTCGTCGAATGTTAGATACACGCACTTGCGCTTCTTGTGAATGCGCCACAAACATTCAGGAAACAGCATGCGATATAGTAGTGGCGGTTGTTCTACAAACATATATATTTTCGTTTAGTGTTGTTTAAGCCCCAAATCGGATGCATTTTATATAAGCCCGACTCGGGATAAATAAAACAAGGATTGCCCACGTTTTGCACATCTATGCCTACGGACAATCCTTGTTTTCATATTATGGTTTCAAAAAATGTTCACCAAACTGGCGCCGTAGAATCAGCTGCAGCCTCAGTGGCTTGTGCCACTTGCTGCTCTTCCTGTGCAGCGCTCGCCTTAGTCTGCGATTGATACAAGAAGTTGAGCGAACGTTCTACGTTTACATTCTTCTTCATCATCGTTTCTACCATTTTCTTGCCACGCGATGCCGACAATTGGCTCAGATAATAGAGCAATTCTGGGAACATGCGTTGGTCGATATATCGGTCGTTCATTGTGAGACGATTATAAAGCGAAGTATTAAGACTTTGATAGAATCTCACATATTGTCCCCAATGCTCAATCTCTTCCTCAACAAGCTTGATGCAATGCTCCTTATCGGCCTTATTGCCGCCATACTGAGCGAGGAAGTCCCAAGTCTGAGCAATGCTGTAACCCATGTGAACAGAGTATGGACAAGCCTTAACCGGCAACTTCTCTTCCATCAGCAGAAGCACTGTGCGAGCCTTAGTGAATCTGTCGGCTGCATAAGCGGTGAGTTTAGCCTTTTCTTCGGCGCTCACAGGCTCTTCCTTGCTCTCAGCCTTGATTGTAGCCTCAGCGCCCTCATAAATGAGCATATATGCCAAATCGTTGATAGTAGACCGTGTGGTAGCCACCATGCGGCGGATAGTCTCATCGAGGTAGAGGCTACCTGGAGTGGCCTTGTCGATGCCAGCCCAACGGAACTTCTTAGTGACGTTCTCATAAGCCTTATCGGTGTTGGTGACGATTTCGCCGTCAGATGTGAGTTGGCGAATTGGTGTCACCTCATAAGCCATACCGGTGTTCTGCATATATGGTTTAAGACCAACATAATAGCGATCAGGCACAGTCATTGCGAAGTATACCGGACGCTTCCAACCTTGCGCAACCGACGAAGCCAAGATGTCGAGCACCATGGTGCCGTTGCAAGCGAGTGCTTGATCACGGCCCACCACAGGATCGTTGACTAAGTCTACGAAAATCGATTCCTGTATCGAAGCACGCTTGCTTTCACTCACCACACCTTGCTTGATAGCAACGTCGGCATCTACAGGGATATACATCACTGGATATTTGAGCTCTGGAAGACCCCAAATATTCTTATTATAGTCAGGTGCATACAATCGTTCGAGCGACTTCAGCACTGGAGTAGGCGTAGTGTCTGGCTCGATGAAATAATTGTATTGACGACGATCATAGGCATAAGTGGTCTTGTCGGCAAGCATTGGCACAGGCGCAGAGTCGTAGGTAGGATAACGCATTTGGTCGATATACCAATCGGTTGACAGATACGACAGATTTATCACACGCACATCGGTGCGGAAGCCTTCCACCTCTTGGCAATACCACAATGGGAATGTGTCATTGTCGCCATTGGTGAAGATTATCGCATCCTTATCGAGGCTCGATAGATAGTTCATACCGAAATCGCGAGCCGGATAGCGTCCGCTACGGTCGTGGTCGTCCCAAGTCTGGCTCACCATTTGCAATGGCACGAGCAAGCCCACAAGAGCAGCAAACACTGCCACCACCAACTTATGACTTTCACGAACCTCCACTTCAGGTTCTGCAGCCTTAGCATTTGCAGCAGACTTGTCGTTTTTCTTTAGTTTGCTCTTCAGGTTCATCTTTATCAGATAGAGCACAGTGCTCCACAATCCTGCCACGCCCATACCAATCCATATAGCATAAGCGTAGAACGAACCGGCAAACGCATAGTCGCGTTCACGAGGCTGACTTGGTGTCTGATTGAGGTAAATCACAATAGCAATACCTGTCATAAAGAACAAGAAGAAAATCACCCAGAATTGTTCGATGCCCTTCTTGCCGGCATAAGCCTGCCAAAGCAGACCGATGATACCCAAAATAAGAGGCATCAGATAGAACACGTTGTGGCCCTTATTGTTCTTAGCCAAATCGTCTGGCATAAGGCTTTGGTCGCCAAGACGCATCTCGTCGAGGAATGGGATACCGCTAATCCAGTTGCCGTTGGTGATTTCGCCTTGAGCAGAGATGTCGTTCTGACGGCCTGCAAAGTTCCACATAAAGTAGCGCCAATACATATAATTGAGCTGATAGTCGATGAAGAACTGCAAGTTCTCAAGGAATGTAGGCTTAACTTTTGCTTCCGAAGCAATAGGATTGCCGTCCTTATCAAGGCGTGTAGTGGCATTCACCATTTCACCTTGCAAGTTCACCCATTCTTTGTATTCCTTCATATGGGCGCCGCTATACATGCGAGGGAAGAGCATATCCAACTCAGGATTCATCTTATATTTCTCATCACGTCCCTTCATGAAGTAGTGGTCCTTGCCATCCTTAGCGCTTTCCACATCCTTTGCATAAAGGTTCTTACCCTCTTTCGCCACTGGGCTAAATCCGCCTTTACCGTTGTCTTGATACACGATTCCCGACGAGAATGTTTGTCCATACACCAATGGGCGATCGCCATATTGCTCACGGTTGAGATACGACGAAAGCGAGAACACGTTGTCAGGCGTGTTTTGGTTGATTGGGGTGTGCGAATTAGAACGTATCAATATCAGCGCATACGATGAGTAGCCGATGAAGATTACAAGTATCGACAACGCCACAAGCGTGAACACGCGCACTGGGATGCGTGGGCAGAAGAAAAACAAATATATGCCCAATGCCACGATAAGCAATGCAGCAATCAACCAGCCATTGCCGAAGAACAGCATACCCGACAATGTAATTGCCGCCAAGAAAGAGACCTTGATGGCAACAGGGTTTGTCTGACGATACAATTCATATAGACACCACGCAAACACGCCAAAGTCGATGATTGCATACAAGAGCACTCCGCTATTGTATGGCATACCGAGCACGTTAACGCAGAACAATTCAAACACTTGTGCGGCCTTAACGAAGCCTGGCACCAAGCCATAAAGGATAAGGGCAATAATCACAAACGAAACGCCCAAGGCGATGAGCGATCCCTTCACCGTGGTGTCCTTATACTTCTTATAGTAGAATACAAGCACAATGGCTGGGATACACAGCAAATTGAGCAAGTGCACCGCAATAGACACACCTATCACATAGGCTATAAGTATCAAGTAGCGATCGCTATTTGGCTCATCTGCACGGTTTTCCCATTTCAAAATCAGCCAGAACACAAGCGCTGTGCAGAACGAAGAGAATGCATACACCTCTGCCTCGACAGCCGAGAACCAGAACGTATCGCTCCAAGTGTAGGCCAACGCTCCAGCCACGCCACTACCAAAGATCACCAAGTATTGCGCGAGTGTCATCTTGTCTTCCTCGCCATCTACCACCAGCAGTTTCTTCACCAAGTGAGTCACTGTCCAGAACAGCAACAAGATGGTGAGTGCCGACAATATCGCACTCATCACATTCACCGCCACCGATGCCTTTGCAGGATCGCTGACAAAGTTGATTGCGAAGCGCGCAGCAAGCATAAATATTGGGTTTCCGGGCGGGTGACCGATTTCAAGTTTGTAACCCTGTGAAATAAATTCTGGGCAATCCCAGAAACTTGCCGTAGGTTCGATAGTGAGCAGGTAGGTAATTGCCGCTACCGCAAACATCAGCCAACCCAAGGCGTTGTTGAGTGTATTGTATTTCTTCATCCTAATTGATGTAAATTTGTATTCTCAATTTCATTAGACACCGCCACAATCACGCGACAATGCCTATTAAACACACAAAATTAGTGCAAATCGCCACATCTACAAAATTATACCCCACCCTTTCACACTTTTTACATATTCCATGCCGTAATTCGCTGATAAATCACTGCTTTTCGGGAATTCTGCCGCTACTGGGTAAAAAAATCGCCGCCCTGTGAAGAGCGACGATTTCAAGTATTCTATTGCTTTAGTGTTTTCAGCGTACGATATTGTCCTTAATGGTCTTTACGATGAGCGCTAAATCTTCATCACTCACCCACGGGCCACTTGGCAGGCAGAGCCCTACCTTAAAGAGCGATTCGCTCACGCCATTGAGATAAGATGGCGCATTGGCATATAGTGGCTGTAGGTGCATAGGCTTCCAGAACGGACGACTCTCAATGCCTTCCTCGGCAAGCGCCACGCGCATAGCCTCAACATTGGCGTTTGGCTCCACTGCTGTGTGTGGCGATTTCGACAAATGCACCACGCTTCCAGCACCGCCGATAGCAGCATTCTCCACTTTGCTATAAGCCTTTTCCTGACCCTTCACCTTGAGGTCTGGCGAGAGAGTGATGACACTCAACCAATAGTTGGAATCAAACTCTTCAGAAGGGTTTTCGTGGAATGTGATGCCCTCAACATCCTTAAACGCCTCTTTATAATACGCGGCAGTGTGATGATGGTGACTGATATGCTTGTCTACAACCGACATCTGACCACGTCCGATGCCTGCGCAGATGTTGCTCATGCGATAGTTATAACCCAACGACTCATGCTGATAGTATGGATAAGACTCTCTGGCTTGTGTGGCATAAAACATGATTCGATCCATAGTGGCCTTGTCATCGCAGATCAACGCGCCGCCTCCGCTGGTGGTGATCATCTTGTTGCCGTTGAACGAGAGCACGCCAAACTTGCCGAATGTGCCGCACATCTGCGATTGATAGCGACTACCAAAACCTTCGGCAGAGTCTTCCACCACAGGGATATCATATTTTTTAGCCACAGCCATGATTTCCTTCATCTTAGGAGGCATACCGTATAAGCAAACAGGGATAATTGCCTTAGGCTTGCGACCAGTGACAGCGATTCGGTCGGCAATCGCCTTATCGAGCAATTCCGGATCGAGGTTGTATGTGTCTGGTTCGCTATCCACAAACACAGGAGTTGCCCCTTGATATAATACAGGATTACAACTTGCACAGAACGTGAAGCTTTGGCAGATTACCTCGTCGCCAGGGCCAACACCCAATGCCACAAGTGCAAGGTGAACAGCCGCCGTACCCGACGCCAAAGCCACCACTCGCTTGTTTTCTCCCACAAATTGCTCCAGATCAGACTCAAAGCCGTTTACGTTAGGACCTAACGGAGCGACCCAACAATCAGCCATTGCTTCTTCAATGTACTTCATTTCGTTGCCGCTCATGTGTGCAAGACATAGTAAAATTTTTCTCTTAGCCATAAGTTTTTCTTTTTTCTTCAGATATTGCCACGCCCTCTGGCCGAAGGCAGAATATGTAAAGTAAGTTATTAGCCTTTTTTCTATAGCTTTATGCTACAATATTGGTCAATATCTCGTTTTCATTCACAAAAATACTACAATTATCGCAATGATTAAGGATTTTTACATCACCTATCAGTGATTTTTTTCAAAAAAACGGAATTTATCACTTCCTCATAATAATCCAGCAAGCATTTTTCCACGAATCGCTTATCGAAGCGCTCTGCCACCATCCTGCGCGAATTCGCTGCCAAGCGCGCGGTGAAGCTCTGGTCGCGCACCATTCGGCGCATCTGCTCATACAGTGCATCGGCATCGTGGGCTGGCACTATCACACCGTTCTCGCCCTCGCTGATTATTTCGCGCGAGCCGTTAATGTCGGTCACAATCGACGGCAGCCCCATTGCTCCTGCTTCAAGCACCACATTAGGAAAGCCCTCGCGATAGCTCGGGAATGCCAGCGCATCGCTCGCCGCATACCACGGGCGCACATCAGTTTGTCGACCCGCCATCACTATGGCTGGGTTGTTGTCTATTTCTTGTCTAACGGCACCATCAAGCGGGTCGGTATCTTCATAGTAGCCCACAAGCAGCAGTCGCGTGCCAGAGATTTCCTTATTCAACCGCGAGAACGCATCAACGAGTTCGCCAATGCCCTTGTCGCGCACAATGCGACCCACGAAGACAAATGTGAAAACATCGCTCTGGCGAATGCCATCGGCCTTAGCCATCACCTCGGCAGTGCGACAATAATGGTCCATATCCACTCCTCGCACATTGCCATATCCAAGCACATTCATCGGCTTGCGCGTGATGCCATATTGCTGCAAGTCGTGTTTAACACCTTCGCCCTCAGGCACTATATGAGTGGCACACGCGCAGGTTATGCTGTCGGTGAGTATCAGCACACGCTGCTTCAAACCAGTGGCGGTGGGAAATACCAGCCCCGTGAATGTGTGCATACGCACCGGCACACGGCATATCCACGCAGCAATCATGCTGAGCAATCCGGCCTTCGGCGTGATGCTGTGCACCATATCGGGCCGTTCGCACAGAAACGTCTTCACAAGCCTCAACAACGACACGAGGTCGTTTATCGGCGATATCGGTCGCGTCATTGGCACGCCAACGGTGCGCACGCCCTCGCGCTGCGCTATCTCGTTGAGCTCTTCACCAGGTGTAGACACTGCCACCACATCATATTTCTCCGAGAGCTTTTTCAGCGTGCCTCGGCAGAACACATTGAGCGATGTAGCCACCGTGGATGTGCGTATTATCTTCAGTCTTTTCTGCATATCTGTTCGTACACATCGCAATACTTGCGAGCGGTGTCGGCTATATCATACTGGCGAGCCGCCAGTGCGCACGCTTTGCCCACACGCTCATACTCTGCCTTGTCGGTGGTAACGCGGCGAATAACTTCTGCCAACTGGTGGCTATCGCCGTCGTCAAACAGCAACCCATGTCCGCTTACCACCTCGCGCAATCCATTCACATCACTGGCTATGAACGGGCGCCCGCTCGCCATACCTTCTACGCTCGAGAGCGACAGGCCCTCCCAATGCGATGCAAGCAGATTGACGTCAGAAGCCCGCAATATCTGCGGCACATCGCTGCGCAGCCCCATCAGGCGCACACGATTCTCAAGGTGCAGCTCGCTTATCAACCGTTCAATCTCGCCTCGGCGCTCACCCTCGCCCACAAGACACAACTTGTAGTTGCCCGGCAATTCTTGCAAAGCACGTATTGCACAATCGTGATCTTTACCCACACGAAAACCAGCCACCATTGTCAATATCACATCTCCCGCAGCATACTCAGGCACAAGCAGGTTACGCTCGCACGGTTTGGCATTGAAGTAATTCTCCAATTCTATACCATTCTCTATGGTGATCAACCCCTGCGGCTGTATATGGTTGTCGAGCATCGTCGACGCCTTATCCGATATGGATATAATCTGCGAATACCGCGCATACATCCACCTGTCTATCGGCTTAAAATACCACATTTCACGACGGCGATTCTCTGTGCTGTGTTCTGTGGTCACCAACTTTGCGCCACTCCATGCGAGCAGGCGGGCAATCGGCACATATAGTTGGCATGCCGTGTTGTGGGTGTGTATCACGTCGTATCGGCGCATATATGGCACCAATCGAAGCACATTGGTGGGTGTATATATTCCACCATGCGCATGCAGTTTGTGCACCATTATTCCATGGCTCTCAAGGCTATGCATAAACGAGGATGGCGTGCCATCAAACACCAGCGCCTCCACATCATGTCCCATCGCCCTCATACGCGGAAGCATATCCACCATCAGCTTCTCTGCTCCGCCTATGCCCAGCGAGGTTATCACATGCAATATCTTCATCTCTCCTTTTTTAGTTTTCACGCGAGTCTCCTGCTACTCAGTCTCTCTGTTGATTCACATCGCGCTTATGCATCATCCACCCAAGCAACTTCACACAATGCCACTGCTTAGCCAAGCGTGGCGCTTGTGCTTTGTCTTTCAGGCAATACCAGAAACGCCAATAATTGATTGCCGCCTTCAGTTTCTGCACGAACGGTATCTTATATCCATTCAGTTCGCTATAATGAGTGCACGATGCCACTGGGCTATCCATGCGTATGCGCACAATGCGATGCGTCAAGCCATCGGGCAAATAATCGCGATGATATATCACACTATCAAAATAACGCAATTTATACTTCTGTGCTATACGGTTCCACACAAGCGCCTCTGGGCAGAATCGCTCACCCTCTATTTCAGGGAACATGAATTCCCGCAAAACCTCAGTGCGGAACACCTCTGCAAGATCTCCTTTTACCATATATTTATATCTCACGTCCAAAGCGTTACAATCTATAATATTATAACACCCTTCGTGGTCGCGCTGTGGAAATTTTGGTGTTATCTCCTCTCCAGCATGCGATGCCATACAACCACTCACTCCACCGAATGCGCTATCGTCCTTCACCGTTCGATAAACATCGGCAATCACCGGCAATCCATTGGTAGCCACACAATCGTCGCTATCAACAATGAAGAACAATTCACCATTGGCTTCTCTCAAACCGAGATTGATGGCACGATGTTTGCCACCATTGGTTTGCTTAAAATATCTTATCGAAAATTCCGACTTCTCTTGAAACGTGTACACCACATCGCCAGTATTGTCGGTACTGCCATCATCAACAATCACCCATTCAAAATCAGTGAACTGCTGCGCGCGTAGGCTCTCATATACTCTTCCCAATAGCGCAGCCCTATTATATGTCGGTGTAAATACAGTTATCAACATCTATCTATACAATTTATCAAGGTCATACTGTTCGTCATATTCATAAATCTCATAAATGAAATCACCTTCGCGGTGCCCATCGCTAAAGAATGTCTTGTACGGCGACAACTGCACACCCCAAGCCAAAACGATTCTCAAATACAACACCGCACAAAGCGCAATCAATCCTGCACCATAATAGTTGATTCTGTCTTCTTTGTTCGCCAAATTGGTGAGGGTGGCTATCACGCCCATCATATAATACCAACCCAATCGTCCGCCGTTGTCAGAGCGCACAAACACAAGCAATATAGCACAGAATATCAGCGCCATATTGGTCAATGTCACCATTTGCTTATCATCCTCATCAACCTCAAAGTAGCGCCAGAATATAATCGCCAAGAAAACCACAGCCTCAAGCATATATTCGATGCGAATGTTCATGCTACTGAAGTCTTCCAATCCTGCAACACGTTTTTCCATATCTGTAAGTTCGCCATAGCTCTCAAACAATCCGGCAGGCAAACTTGTCAAACCCACAGCCAAACATGCCACCATTATCAATATCACAATAACAGGCGGGAACTTTTTAATCGGGACAAAATATAGCGGAGCAAACACAATCGCCGAATTATGTATTGTGACAGCCAACGCAACAATAGCGAAGAATTGCAATGGCTTGCGCTGCACCACATAATCTATTGCTAACCAACAAGTGGTGGCGGCAAGCACTTGGCGCAAATAGGTGAATGTAAAAAAGAACCACAATCCCATAAAAACCATCACCGCAAACGGATAATTCTCTGCATATTTCTTTATTGACTGGAACAGCAATGCATATATTAACAGTGTGTATATGAGGATGAAAATGTATCTATTATGCGTAACGAAACTTATCAGATAATTAATGCTATCATAGCCAATCTCTGATGGATATAGCGACAGCAACGCTGTTCGGCTTAGCGGGAAACCAAACGACAAATCATCGCACATCGAATCAAACAACTCGGCATATATATAACGGTCATAACCACCAAGCATGTCACTTATGCCCACAAAAAGCCCAAGAAACAGCATCATGGCAAACAAGAGCCATTTCGATCGTGCCGTATCGGTGCCGATAGAAAATACATATATCAGCGCTATCGCCAAAAATATCGATAAATATAGTATCATAGTCTTTACTTGTTCTTATTTATGTCAGCGTGAGATATCCCCCCTGCGCCAAACTATTTCACGCAGATTTTCACAGATTAAACAGATTTTATCACATATCATTTACTACGCGTTTTATACCACAATATCAAAACAATCAGCGTGATCTGCGTGAGATATCCCTGCGCCTCAAACGCACCTGCGCCAGAATTTTTCACGCGCTATCTGACGGAGAAGAGAGAAAGCAGTTGTTGTGATGCCTCGGCACGGTCATGATGCTTGAGCACCGCAGCGCGCCCCGATTCTGCCATAGCCTCATACTTCGCTCTATTGGCAGCAATATCACCAAGCATCGCCACCACCTCATCGGCCGATTGATATTGCAAGCAATCCTTGCCATGCTCCACGGCGATGTTTTCCAACGCATAATCGGTGCCTATCACAAGCAATCCGTTGGCAAAAGCGTCAAGCACCTTTCCCTTTGTGCCTGTACCAATACTTATTGGCACAAGTTGTATGTCGTGGCTGCATATCTCAGCCATATAATCGTCGGCAAACGTTACGTGGCGGCAGTCCCATCCATTCGATGTCAACTTTTCCGCTTCCTGCTCCCATCCTTTTCCCAAGAAAGTGAAAGCAAAGCAATCAGCCAAATCGGTGTGATGTGCAAGCACATCAACAAGTTCTGCCGCACAGCCCTGCATATACAAGTCGTTTCGGCCAGCCAAGAGCAACTTGATTTTCGGTTCGGCAAATTTCACCACACGTTCCTCACAATAGTTGTAGTGAGGATGTCGGATAAACTTCGCCCTAACACGACCATTCAATCGCTTTAGGCACTCCACATCAGCCTCACCCACGCAATGATATACTGCACACTCCGGCGCCTTTGCAGCCAGTCTGCGGAATTTCTGCTGCATGATTTCGCATCTTAGGCGCTTCATCCGTCCAAGCCAAGGCTTACAGAGCAATCGCTCATAGTAGAGGGCCTCGCAATCCGGACCAGTGTGCACCTGTGGAATGTCAGGCAACTGCAATGAAATTCCCGTCAACTCCTCACCGTATATCCACACGCCATCGAGCTTCATCGCGATTATCTCATCGCGATATTTTCTGTCGAGCAGCAGGTAGTGATGCAGCGGATAAGGCAAAAGCGTGCGCACCAATAGCCCCATAGCTCCTGCATTAAGTATCTTTTGGAACAGCCCCGGCGTAGGCATTAAGCATATTTTCACTGTCAACTCACGCTCCACAGCAGCAATCTTTTCTGCCGACAGACCGTTGGTATTGAATGAATATATCACTACCTCTACATCCTGTGGCCTATTCACCATCAAGTGATATGGCAGAGCCGATGTTCCGCCAATATTCTCTGATGCAGGCACCATATTTGATATGAAAACTAATCTCATTCAGCAGTAGATTATCATTAAAAACGCACTCTCTTAAATGGTATACGCCCAATCTTTGCAGCATATTCAGGAAATGCGCTTGGCCACATACCCGGACCCACGATATTGTAAACGCACACCGATTCTGCAATCATATAATAGTCAAGGAACATCTTTATCACAGCGCCATCGCTGGTGCTGTCGGTGGTTCCTATGTGCTTAATCTCTCCAGGGATAAACTTTATCTCTGGCAACTGTTCTGCTACATATCCCGAAAAAATTGTGCTATCTGTAGCCAAAAGGAATTGGCATCCAGGGTGATTCTGCATTATCTTCTTAATCTCTGCCAACGCTTGTGCCTTCAATACTTCTTGCGCATCAACAGGGAGAGTTGGATCGCAGGCAAACTCATTTCCATCGCCAAGCAAATTTAAGAACCGCAGATGTATAGCAACATAATTCTCGCCTATCGCCGACTTACAATCATCAATATGCCTCCTCAACAATGGCGTTGGACGAAACAATTCGTTATAAATCGCTCCCCAATCATACTGAGTGCCATATCGCTGGTTGATATATTCCAATGAATTATAGCCATAGAAGAAATGCGTTTCGCCACATCGCGCCTTAAACAATCGGCTTGGCTCCTCAAATTCGCCATACATAATCACAGGCCGAGACTTTGGCCATTTCCTGCACACATCATCTATCATCCAGTCATATCCATTTGGCTCAAGGTATTTCTCAAGACGAAATGGCGACACAAAGTGAATCTTAAACTCCCGTGAAAGCACCTGCGATGCCGCATACACCGAGATTGCACCTTTCAATCGGTCGAACATTCCGCCATGTGGCATACTTCCGTCTGCCATAAACACCATTCGTTTCGGCTCGCAATCGCCCTGTCCATTAAGATATCGGCGCACTATCATTTTCTGCTCTCGCCACAACACATCCTTAAGGCGAGAAATCATTCCTCGTATTCTCATCTTTTCATCGGTTTTCCAAAAAGTAAAAGCCTCGCAATATTGCTACTCTGCAAAACTTCTATCAGAATTACGCAAAATAGCATAACCACAAGAAACAATACCACGATTGCCAGCGAATAAGGTGTTTCGCTCAATGACTTTGTATATAAATTAATATATATCACATTTAGTGATAATGTTATCGCATAAATCGCCAACGAGCTTCGGCCCAACTTATCACCGATAAAGTTTGACCTATTCACAAATCGTCCAAACAAAGGAATCATTGAGCATATTGCCATCGATGCTTCTACTATAGAATATCCATATTGAATGATTTTATGCGCGATACCACCCTGCACACATTGCATCAAATATGGTTCGATATCGTTTCTAAGCGCCAATGCCATTATCCACAAAGCAAAGCACATTGCTGGCAACAAAAGATTGTCGTTTTCCATGCACTGCCTCTTTCGCAAAATCCATCCCAAATAATAAAATGGCAACTGCCATGCCACCAGCGGTAGCCCAAAAGTTTTTATGCCACAGCCAAGTGTCACCCAATACAGCAACGCCATAATACCGATTAGCACTATGTTGATATTGACTCTAATATATTCACTCAGCGCTTGAGCCAACTTCATTATCACGATAATGAAAAACAATGCCCATAAAAACCACAGGCCCTTATCAGGCTGAAGGATTATCTCTACAACATATCCTATCTCCTTAAACAGTACGCTTTTTATAATCGCCCAACAGGCAAAAGGAATTAGCAATTGAATAGCCCTCTTTGCCACTACACGCCATTCTATCCTTGCGGTATAACTAATGTACGCGCTCACAGCCATAAATAAAGGCATGTGAAACGAATATATTATCCTATATAATATATTCTCTTCCCCACAGCCAGTATCCTGCAAGCAATGCCCTAAGACTACAAGCGCAATCAAGAATGCCCTAATATTGTCAACGTATGCAATTCTTTGCGATGCCATAGTCACATCATTATTTCAAAAACCACTTGCAATTCACAATCGGAACTAGCATTGTAGTTTTCCAACTAAGAGTGCGCCCCTTGATAGGATATAACAACAATACCTCTGCCGATTGAATAAAAGAATTCAACAAATTCTTCTGTTTAATCATCGACCATAACTCACCAAATACAATCGAGTTAGACCAGCGCTGTAAATAACTCCGCACATCTCTTTCAACGCCCTCTGATTCTGATAAATATTGCAGCCTTTGTGCAAACTCCGCACATCCCAAACTTTTATTTAACCTTTTCTCTGGTGAATTTGTTGCCGATGATGCATTGTATGCATAAACATAAGGAGACATCTCTACAAACGACACTCTTGCTGCCAACAGCAACGATTGGGTAATATAATAGACATCTTCACTAAAGTTCAAAGAAGTATCGAATCTTAATTTAACAGAATTCACAAGTTTATTCGACAAAAATGCCACACATGCCGATCCTATTGGGAATCCACCCAAAATGACATCTTTTCCACATACAACATCTCCATATCTAAACCTATGATTATATTGCGTTTCAAAATTTCCCCGATTATCCTCGACATCCATTTTATAAAAACAGATATCCAAATTTTCTCTTTCACAAATAGAAATTATCGATACAAACGACGCCTTTTTTATCCAGTCATCAGAATCCACGAAACAAATATATTCGCCCTTCGTCACGTCAAGTGCCACATTTCGGGCACTACTCACACCACCATTCGCTTTGTGAATAGTCTTTATCTGAGAATATTTCTCGGAATACTCATCACATATTTTCGGAGAATCATCCGTGCTCCCATCATCCACCAGAATAATCTCATATTCTTCAGAATTCAAATCCTGAGCAAGAAGCGAATCTACGCACCTATGCAAATATTTTTCAGCATTATATACTGGAACTATTATAGATAATTTCATCATTTGTCAAATACCTCCCTCCACATTGGCATGACGTTTTCCAACCGGTATCTTCTGATATTTTTTCTTGCTTTTTCGCCCATCGTTTTGCGCAATGAATCGTCCGAAATAAGCATATCTATTTTTTCAATGAATTGCTTATAATTCTTAAACTCAACTAAGCACCCATCCTCTCCGTCGCAAATAATGTCTCTCGGGCCATACTTGCAATCAAATGCCACGCAAGGCACTCCGCACGTCATTGCCTCAACCAGGGTGGTAGGAAAACCTTCACACATCGAAGGCAAAAGCATTATTGAACTATCGGATATTTTTTTTATCACTTCATTTGTATATCCATTGAAAAACACCGTTTTCAAAGCATACTTCTCCTTCAACGCCATTAAGGCTTCTTTTTCTTCTCCATCGCCCCACAAATGCAACTCCCAATCGGGATGTTTTTCCTCTATTTGTTTCCAATAAGGCAAAAATTGCACAAGGCCCTTCTGTGGGCTAAATCTTGCCGGGATAATCGCTTTCTTCTTTTCACAGGTCGACAATGTTTTCGTACTACACGTTATTGGATTAGGAATAACAATAGGCAACCGACCTATTACTGAAAGTTTCTCCTTAGCATCATCTTTAGTTAGACACACCAACTTATAAAACCTGTACCTAATTTTGTATTTTAGCCAGTCTTTTAAAGTATTTGCTTTAGGTGTTCTCATGCCATGAAACTCCAAAAACCTACGCTTCCAAAATGTCAAAAATATCACACTTGTAGGTTCAAGATGATCGTATGTCGAAACTATTATATCCGGATTAATTCTAATAATCTCACACACGAAAGCGACTCTAAAATATACGAACCACAGCAATCTGCCCACCAATGGTATTCGTGACACACTATTTCTCAATGATAGTGGAATCGTATAACTTTTTATTCCTTCAGAGTATAATGCTTCCACTTCTTTTATTTGTTTATAATGCGTAAACAGAATTGAAACGCCATACCCTTGCGACACAAGCCAATTTGCTTTCGCAGAAGTAACAGTACTTATTCCTCCAACATTACAATTATTCTGTATATATAAGATCTTTTTCATACTGACATCATTTTTTAATTCTGTGTATAACCGCATCCACTTTCTGGTACGTCTTTTTATATATAAAATACAGAAACGGAGAGAACTTCAGCAATCTGCATTCTGAGGACAACATCAACCCATAGTTTCTTTCATCCTTCTTCAAATCAGCAGACAGCCTTTTCAAAACGCCTAACTTGTTATATATAACAGCCAAACAAGCGTTAAACTCCGTCATTTCCATCAAAGAAGTACATATTAAAGCAATTGTGCTTTGGTCTAAACAGCCAGTGTTTTCAAGCATCTTTCTACGCGAATCTATGCAACTCATGTTCTTCTCGATATATTTTGCACTTGATCGATATTTTAGACTCGAGGTAGACTGCTCATAATAATACAACTTTTCATTTACAAATACTGCAGAGCCACACTTTTTTGCATACTCAACACAAAACAAAGTATCCTCTCCCAAAAACACATTTTCATCAAATCGCAAATCCCCTATTTTATCACTCAAAAACAGTTTATTACTTAACGCGGCATTTTTTTCGAAATTAAATATCGAACCTATTATTTCCCCTTGAGATAGTAATTTAATCACTTCGTTATTACCAGGAACATAACTACACATCGACATTTCACACCCATTCTCAACTATCAATTCATATAGCCTATGCAAATATTCTTTATGAACATAGTCATCGGCATCAACAAAGCAAACATACTCACCTCTCACATTATCTAATGCAAGATTTCTTGCTGAACTAACGCCCCCGTTTTCTTTACTGAACAGGCGAAATACACCCGGATGCATATCTACATATTTCCTACATATCGACAAAGAACTATCTGTGCTGCCATCATTCACTATCAACACTTCAAAATCCTTATAGGTTTGCGCAACCAAACTATCCAAGCAACTTTCTAAAAGTGCTTCGCAGTTATAAACGGGAACTATAATCGATATCATACTTCAAAAAAATGCTTTATTCTTCTCAAAAAGTTCAACAATCTCAAGGAACCAATAACGAATTTTTCATCAACAGAACCTGATTGTACCTTATGAACCGCATCATACACCTTTTTGGAATTGTTCATTGATTCTTCTTGACAAGAAATTCTATAATAATCATCATATATTCGCTTTGGCAACATGTCTTTTAGAGCCTTTTCTCTCTCTTCTAATACTTGTGCCCAATTCTCTGTTGATATTCCATTTGTGTCATAATCACATACGGTGATATTAACATGTCTATAACTTGCGCCCTGCAATATCAACAAAGCAAACATATGTTTCCAGTCAGCAACTATTTTATAATCCTCTTCGTATGGTTTTTGCACAAGCAAATCCCTTCGAATCAAAACAGACTGATGGCAAATAGCATTATTAAACATATAAAAGCCTGTTATCTCATCTGGATACTCAACAACTCTATCCACGCGAAATGCATTGCCATATATAATATCCGATTTGTCAGCAAACCTATGCAACAGCTCAACGACTTTTTTATCGTGAAACATGTCTCCAGAATTCATAAATAGGCAGTATTCACCATGCGCCTGTGCCACGCCTTTATTCATGGCATTGTAGATGCCCTCATCTGGCTCACTCACCCAATAGTCAATCTGCTGGGCATACTGCTTTATCACATCCACGCTACCGTCGGTGCTGCCACCGTCTATCACTATATATTCAAAATCACCACAAGTCTGTGCTACAACACTCTCTATAGTGCGTCGCAACCCCTCGCAATTATTATAATTGATTGTTATTATCGAATAATCCATTTTTGTCTTGACATTTCCCATTTCACACCTTTACGTAAAAGTTTTGCAGGACAGCCAACATAAACGCTATTTTTTTCGGGCAATTCTTTGACAACAAGCGCAGAGTTTGATATCACTGACCAATCTGGCACAATCGCGCCCTTCAACAATTTGGCGCTTGCACAAATCCAGCAATTATCACCAATCACCACATCCTTAGCATAATTACATCTTTCGTTACTGTCAATATCTATAATCACATGGCTATCTCCATTACGTATCTCTATATTGTTTGAGAACATACAATTATCTCCAATCTTTATAGTTTTTCCCTCCGTAGAAGCTATGTGTCCACCCTCAATTTTAAAATTTTCACCAATTCCCACGCTACTACCATCATCTTCAATCCATAGCATCGTATTTCTAAGGACAGACCCAGGTCCAATCTCTAAATAACATCCATTACCATTCATAAAAATTGTGCAATTTTCCAGTTCTACATTGTCATGCAAAACTATGGTATTGTCAATCCCTGTCACCTCCACCCTGCACTTCCTTTGTCGAACGGTTTTGATATTCATTTCAAATTTATTCTTCCTACTTATTCTTGCCTTTAAAGCCCTATTCCTTATACAAGCAAATGCTCTTCTAACTATATGCAATAAATTCTTTTTCATTCCTTTATTCTTCTTAGCAATCTTCCTAATAAATGTCTTGTTCCCTTTGTTGCACTATACAATAGTATCATATAACATATAACAAAAGCAGCCGTTAATACGCAGGCTTTTGTCAGCCAAATTCCAAAATTCAAATCCGCCTTTAGCGGCAATGCGCCACATGCCCACACGCCCAAGGCAAACGCCAAGGCAAAGCACACGTAGTATCGAAGTATATTTTTCCAAAAATACGACAATGGTAATTTAAACCCATCTCTAAACAGATATATCGGCTTCCATATCACCACGATGATCAGCAGACTCACTATCTTGCCCAAAAGAATACCGCAGATGCCAAGATACGGCGCAGAAATCAGTGTTACCGCCACATTAAGTATACCCTCTACCCAAGCGGCCCACACGTCGGAATAGTGCCCGAACGCGCCATTAAACATATCCACGGCTCCGCGAGTCTGCATTATGAACACGTTCACCATCAATAGCACCAATATCCAATGGTCTAATATATACCTCTCTCCAAGCCACAACTTAACGAATGGCTCTAAGAAATTATACACGCCAAACACTATCACACCGCCTACTATAAATCTCACCGAGGTCAACTCCCAAAACACCCTCAATTCTCTTTCCTGATCGCCCTCGGCCACGAGATTGCCAACTCCTGCCGAGAAACTGTCGAGCGAACTTGAAATCAGTGTTGAGATTTTATTCACAATCAGCATATAGTTGCCATAGTATGCCACCATTTTCAGCGACACAAACGCAAATATAAGCACTTGGTCGGTGCGGTTGAGTATAAAATCCTTTATCTTGTGGATAAACACCTTCTTGGTGAAATCAAGCAAGTATTTATTCTTTTCAAAAGCCTGTCCGCCCTTCTTCACCGATGCATGCAGCCATGGATAAGTCTTAGCAATACGCTTATTCAATATCACACAGGCTATCACCATAAACACAAGGTCGATAGCAAACCACAGATAATAATTCTTCAGATAATACGCAGCAGCCATTTGTATCAGCACCTTCACGATGCCTGCTGTCTGCATATACGATGTCACCACATAATTCTTTTGGTCGGCTGAGAGTATTATCTGTCGGTAATTAATCAGATAGGTGCATGCCGATGAACAGAGAATTGTGTAGAAACCAAAATATATCAGCCCCGTGCTGAACGGTGTGTTTCTGAAGATAAACGGTATAAACAGACTTATAAGCGCACCCGCCACGAATATAAAGATGCCTATCTTGCGATACAGATAGCCAATCACCGACACCAATTCCTCAATTCTTGGCTTGTCGCCCTGCTGCAACGGCTTGTATAAGTTGTAGCTTACGGCGGTGCTTATACCCAGTTCTGCCAAACTCAGAAAGCCCAAGATTTCACTAATTGTGCCACCAAGACCCATAAACTCATCGCCCAACACCTCCAGAAAAATCTTTCTGGAGAAGAACGACAATATTATTGTCAGTATCGAAAACACGAAACCAACCTTGGCGTTCATCAAACTTTTTTGCAGTCTGCTCTCGTTCAATTCTGTCTGTTTAAGGGTAGTTCGGGGTAATTCTTAGGGTCACTGCGCCGGGGTGGCGCAGCGTATTAACGAGGTATTTATTGGGGCTACGCATACAAACATTTTGGCACTATCGCAGTAGTCAATGGTGTTAGTAAGTAACCTCAATTGTTGATATATTTTCATATCTATTGCAAATATAACCATTCTCAACAAATTTTCACATATTCCACACCCTTTTTTCTTGACGTATACGCACGAAAAAAGCGACTACATAAGTAATCGCTTTTCTCCGTTGTCTTACCAGGATTCGAACCTAGACAGGCAGAACCAAAAACTGCAGTGCTACCATTACACCATAAGACAATCTTAACAAGCAAGACTCTTCGTCTCATTTGCGAGTGCAAAGTTAAGGCATAAAATCCAATTCCGCAAATTTTTTGCCAATTATTTTGCAATTATGAGGTAATAATTTTTCTTTCCGCGTTGTGCGAGGATATATTTACCGTTCAATAGGTGCTCTGCGCTGATCACGGCATTGGCATCTGTGAGTTTTTCCTTGTTCACCGACACGCCACCGCCTTGGGTGAGCTTGCGCATCTCGCCCTTCGATGCAAACACGCTTGTGAGGCCTGCGAGCAATTCGATGGCTGGCAACCCTGCTTCTATGGCATCCTTGCTGACCTCAAATTGTGGCACGCCTTCAAACACCGAGAGAAGGGTGTCTTCGTCGATGCGGTGCAAGATGTCTTGCGCCTTGTTTGAGAAGAGGATTTGCGATGCCTCTACGGCTGCCTCATAGTCGGCTGCGCTGTGCACCATTGTGGTGATTTCCTTTGCCAAGCGCTTTTGCAATGGGCGTTGGCTTGGGTCAGCGGCTTGCTCTTCCACAAGCGCTTGAATTTCCTCTTGTGTGAGGTTGGTGAAAATCTTGATGTATTTCTCAGCGTCGTTGTCGCTCACGTTGAGCCAGAATTGATAGAACTTATATGGCGATGTGCGCTTAGGATCGAGCCATACGTTGCCGCTCTCGGTCTTACCGAACTTGCCACCGTCGGCCTTTGTGATGAGTGGGCAAGTGAGTGCGAATGCCTCACCGCCTTCCACGCGACGAATCAATTCAGTACCAGTGGTAATGTTACCCCATTGGTCGCTACCACCAAGTTGCAGGCGACATCCGTATTCGCGGTAGAGGTGCAAGAAGTCGTAGCCTTGGAGCAATTGATATGAGAATTCGGTGAACGACATACCGTGGTCGGCATTTGCGGCCAAACGCTTCTTCACAGAGTCTTTTGCCATCATATAGTTGACAGTGATGTGCTTGCCAATGTCGCGGATGAAATTGAGGAATCCGTAACCCTTCATCCAGTCGTAGTTGTTCACGAGGATAGCTGCATTAGGAGCATCACTGTCGAAATCAAGGAATTTTGCCAATTGTGCCTTGATGCACTCTTGGTTGTGGCGTAAGGTCACTTCGTCGATAAGCACGCGTTCTTGGCTCTTCATTGATGGATCGCCAATCATACCAGTGGCGCCGCCAATCAAGGCGATAGGACGGTGGCCTGAGCGTTGCAGGTGACGAAGCATCATCACGCCCACCAAGTGGCCGATATGTAGAGAGTCGGCTGTAGGGTCAATACCCAGGTATGCCGATGTAAGTTCCTTTTCAAGTTGTTCTTCGGTGCCTGGCATCATATTGTTGATCATGCCACGCCATTCAAGTTCTTTTACAAAGTTCATCGATATATGATATTTTTGAAATTGTTAATCAAGTTGTTATAAAATCGCCCACAAAGTTACGACTTAATGCCGATGTTTGCAAATCGGCATTGTGCTTGGCGCAACATTTTTGCGGCCACGCGCCCATCGCCAAGGCTGTTAGATGTTTATGCTCCTCACCACTTCACCAGTCGGTAGGTGTAGGTATGCCCATCAGTGGCTTTCAGGGTGAGCAGAAAGCCCGATGCCTTCACGGCATCATAGGTCAGCACATTGGCCTCCCTTGCGAAGTGGCTTTCCTGCGATGGCTCATAGCTTTGGTCGGGGAACCATATCACAAGCTTTCCACCCGGCTCCTCGCGCCACTCGCCAAAGGCGGTGTCGGAGAAATGGTGGTCGTTCACCACAAGCACTTCAAACACGCTGCTCTGAAACTTAAAGAACATGTTGCCTGCATACTGCTCTTCCACCTCGCTATCACACCGCACTTCGGTCACTTTCCAAGTGCCAAACCACGGCCCGATGTCGCCATTATTGCTGGTGCACGACGCCACAACGATCATCACCAGCAGCACCAATATATTTCTTATTGTTGTTTTCATCAGTTTTTTCGTTTTTGCTATTTGCCAAACACTCCGCTATAAGCCACCGTGAGCATTGCGCCGAAATTATTGCCATACAAGCCACCGCGGTCTAATGCCAACTGGGCCTTCACTGCCACCTGTGGCACAGGCATGTAGTTGCCCTCTATCATCACCGATGTGCCGCTGAGCTTCTGCAATCGTGGCAAAAACGGCGTGCCCCACGACTTGCGATACGATGCCATCACCCTATACGTCAATCGTGGCGACAGATAGCCGGTGACGGCCGCGTGCACTCCGCGTATGCGATTGTCGAGATACTGCAAATAGCCATCGCGATTGTAGATTGTCGACTTTACGAATGGCGAACCGATTGACATTCCCAATTCGGAGTAGCCATTATAGAAAAAATTGTTGTAATAATTGTCGGCGCCAGTGGCATCGTTGCGCATCGGAGAATCTGGGAAATCGTTTGGCGCCCAGTGGATAGGGCCGCTCTGATTCATAAAATCGATGTATTCTATCACCGCTCCAGTCACTATCGATGGCTCATCGTTGCGATATTCCAAGCCGTACAGCCCGTCCCATCCGTTTAGTTTGCCTATACCCGAGCCGTCCTCAAAGAGCGACTGATAATAAGCCCTCACGGTGCGATGTTTATCTATGGTGTATCTCACCGCCAGATCCCACGAACCCACGTGGTTGCCCTCCTTATACTGAGCATCGCCGAAGTTGCCCTCCGACTCGCCCGCCCCAGGAAACAGAGCATGGACAAATGTTTTGAATGTCACCTTCTCGCGGTCTTTATCCACCACATCGCCCTTGTGATAGCATAGTCTTTCACCGCCAAACTGGCACGAGGCTTGCATTCCCACGGTCACCGAGACGCGATTGCTCGGCTTGGTGCGGAAATACATGCGCTTATAGTTAAACCACGTGTCGGTGGTATAAAATCCCGTATAATAGTTGTTGTGATTTCTGAGCCAATTGTTCTGCACATCTCTATAGAAACCCAATTCGCCATTCACCTGCACCCAGCCGTGAGTCAACGGCAGGTCCTGAAAACCCACAAACCCGACGCTCACGCCAGGCAGTGGCCGTGCATTACCCGATAGCACCAGGTCGCCGCTGCTGAGCGCGGCATCGGTGAGGGCGTTGCGATGCTCTTTCTGCCCTATCACGGCATACACGCCACGATATTTCAGTTCAGCATATAACTGCTGTAGCCACACGCGCGATGGATGCTGCGAATTTCTCGTCCATTCGGCTTGGGGCTTCTCATAGCGATCGTAGACTGCCGACGATGTCCATCCGCCCCACATCTCCGCTCCGAAGCCATAGCTGAAGCGGCTTGTGCTGTCGGGGCGCATGGCTGCCCCTATGCTGGCGAGGACAGACTTTCCCTGGGTGAGCGTGCCATAGCGGTTCGACGCCATATAGTAGGGAACCAAAGCGCCATCGCCCACATTTGTGGTCACCGCCGCCCTATACTCCACACCACGCTGTGCCGAGGCCACACCACACACGCAGAGCATGCACATTGCAATCATCCAATATGATAGTTTTTCGTTTTTCACCCTCAACAAGAATCCGCTTTCTGTTTGTTCACTATTTCTTAAACGAACAATCCTTGTTGAAAGTATTCACATGCCTTCCTATTTTTTCTGCCGTAATCTCGCTCACCAATATCATGATGCCGCTTTCCTCCACGTTGCCAAACTCGTCGTTGATTGCCGTGCCAAACATTTTCATCGTCGGCGACAGGCTCATGTAGGCATGCACCAGAGGCGGCACATTAAGTCCCTCTTCGCGCACCAGCTTGTTGAGTCGGCGATAGTCTTCGGCAAAATCATTGTTTACGAATTTGCTGCGAAGGAAATCGATGTCGTGCGTCAGTTTCACCGGCACGATTGGTGTCACCAGATGATCGCGGTCGGGGAAATAGTGATTCATAAAGTATAGTATCATGTCGCGGCACAGATGCGAGTAGTTGGGATACATCGTCACCTTGCCAAAGAGGCTCTTTATCTGCGGATACACTACCGTGAGCGCTCCGATGCCGTCCCACAAGTTGTCGAGGGCATAGATTGCCTTGGCTCCAGCCTTCGATGATTGGTATTCCAGACGTACAAACGAGCGGCCCAATTCGAGTGTCGACGGCAGATAATCTTCTATAAACTGCTTAGAAAACCTGAACATGTGCGATGTGGCTATATGCGGCACGCCATCGGCATTAAGGCGCACTTTTTCGCCAAGGATAAACCGATATCCGCCAATGATCTCGTTGCCCTCAGGATTCCACACCACCAATTGCTGGCATGGCTCTTCCATGGTGTCATACTCGTCGATGTCGCAGTCTTTGCCCGTTCCGCCACCGGCTGTGCGAAAAGCGATTTCTCTCAAGCGCCCTATCTCGCGCATCACATTGGGCGCGTTGTGGGCGTTCACCACGTATATCTCGTTGCCGCCCTTATTGGTCTTACGCAACAGGCGGTCGCTTGTCAGCTCTTGCTTTATGAGGTTTAATTCCACCTCCCTGATTATCGCTTTCATCTTAGTTTGTTTTTATGTGAGGTATCACGCTTTTCCCAATCCATAGCAGATGTGCTTTATTCTCTCCGCCTCGGCCGACGGGTTGCGGCTCTGCAACTTGGCCCACCCTATGGGCTTGCCAATGTGCAGCACAAACTCCTTGCCACGGCACTTCATCATCTCGCGGGGGAGCAATATCTGCTCAAAATTAAATTTCACGCCTAAGCGTTTTCTCAATCGTGCCAATCTATAGAACAGCATCGAATTTTTGCCTTCAAAATACATCGGCACCACATCGCGCTGATATTCCACAGCTTTCGCAACAAACGATTTATGCCACGTCAGGTCGCTCACCGTGCCATCGGCTTGCAAGCGCGAGCACAGCCCTGCCGGGAACGAGAGTATCTGCACATCGCTACCATAAGCAGCCTCTATGCTTTCGGCTGCCGATCGGCTCTGACGCCCGAACTTGTTTATCGGCAGAAACACATCGGCAAGCGGCGTGACCGCCATAAGCAAATCGTTGACAAGAAACCTCACATTGCCGCCATAGAGCGCGCCGATATTGGCGATTATGGCTATGCCGTCGAGCCCGCCCATGGGGTGGTTGCACACAAATATACACTTGTCGGCATGCGGTTTTGGGCAATTCTCCAAGCCTTCCACACGCACTTTCACGCCAAGGTAGTCAAGCACACCGCGGGCGAAGTCAACGCCGCGCTTTTTGCCATGCAGCCGCGCTATCTCGTTCAGTTCATCCTGACAGATAAGGCGCGCAAGCATCTTCACCATCACTCGTGGCACATAGCGGTAATGCCTCGGCATCTTCTGCCTAAGCAATTCGCCCACATCCAGCCGTATATCTTCGGTTTTCGCCTTAATCACGTTTGTCATGCCCACAAATTTACGATTTTATCTTTCTATCTGCAAAATTTTCCGACATTTGTCATAGCATTGTGATAACCTGAGCGATTGACCCAATGAAAATGAAATGACTTTCATTTTGCATTGCACTCGGTTTGCACTATCTTTGCAAACATAGATGAAAGGGATAAGAATAACATATCCAATAGAGGCTGCGGTGTTTGCGGCATTAATACTTGTATCAACTCTCACATTCGCATTGGCAGATGCTGCAGTGTTGACAACAAGCTTCACCGTAGCATACCTTGTGCCTCGCGTCGCCTACTCGCGCCTATCCCACAGCACGCCTTTGGGCACTCTTGCCCTCGCTGGGGCATGGATGGTGATGAGTCTGCTCGGGGTGGAATATATCTACACTTGCACTTCGCTGGCCGGGCACCCGTTCAGCGACCCTGAATTGTGGCACGATGCCGCGAGATACTACCAATATGCCTTAGACATCTACAATCACCACTACCACCACACTCACACGATGCCATTCCCCGGTCTGCCGCTGATGACAGTGCTCACTTGGAAGATTTTCGGCGTCAACATAGTGTATCCGTTGGCAATGAACCTCTGCTTGACGCTAAGCACCATCGTGCTCACCGGTTCGCTCACCGTGAGGCTGCTCAAGAATCGCACTCCACACTCCGACAAATGGCTATCGGGCTTGGCTATGGCTATCACGGCTTGCCTGTTTTTCTTCATTTCTCACGGCACCAAACTGCTTAAGGAGCCGCTCACCTATTTCGGCTTTATCATCGTGGCCCTGTCGCTGGCATCGCTGAAGAATTGCCACGAGCGTGGCATGCAATGGCGCACCATCGCCACCTTCTTCCTCGGCATCACATTGGTGGCTTCCACCCGCACCACCTATTCCATCATGGCTCTTATGGGCGTGGTGCTCACCGCTCTTGCCAACCGCAAGCAATGGCGCACATCGCTGGTGATGATTGCCATTGGCAGCTTGATGTATATCTTCATCAGCGAAGTGGCCAACGCCATCTCATTTCAGCACTACGACACCTATTTCGACCCCGACAAATCGTCGCTGATGTCCTACCAGTTTATCATTGCGCCGCAACAGATGGCTCTGGGCAGCATCGTGGGCGACTATTTCACTCTCGTGTGGTGGCGAAAGGCGTTGTTGCTGCCGCTTACATGCATCGCGCAATACCTCATCCCGTTTCCTTGGAGCACAGCCTCCGACATCTATCTGAGCGAGATTGTGCCACGCATACGGTTCACCTGGTATTTTGTGGGCGCTCTGGTGATATTCTACGGCATCTTCTTGAGTTGGCGCAAATCCACCAACCTCGGACTATATCCGCTGTGGGTGGCATTCTGCTTCGTAGTGCCTGCCTACGTCACCGCGGGCTCGGTGTCGCGATATATGCTGCCGTTTCAGCCACTGATGATTCCGCTCGTCATTTACACGCTATCGTTGGTCAATCAGAGTAAATATCGAAAAATATTTTGTATATTTGCTTGTGTCTACGTTGCTGCGCTCATTGCGGCTCTGATTGTTTGCTACCACATGCAATCTATCAACATGCTATAATGGCGGCCAAGTGGCGGAGGCGTTAGTTTTTTCGTTTCACTGCCTAATTTGATTCTGCTTATGAAACCGCTCGACAACACCAACCGCATCCTCACCACATCTATCAACACCGCCTTGAGCCTCGCAAAAGTGCTATTGCTATCAAGCAAGCACACG
>ERZ780141.462-NODE-462-length-30931-cov-4.896036_pt1 | contig 30931 bp, 31 predicted proteins | sample MGYA00433080_ERZ780141 | MGnify/ENA primary metagenome ERZ780141 (study PRJEB29588, sample SAMEA2154047) | human gut metagenome | biome: human gut; feature: human-associated habitat; material: faeces | place: Denmark | collected 2008/2010 ... | reverse complement strand
CCGCCGTATCTCCGTCGGTGTCAGCTTTGATTCGATTTCGTAATTTACCGAATATGCGTCCGTCACCATGCTCATTTCTTCGCTTTTGTATGTTTCGGTGTATGCGCGTATTTCGGCTCCTGCGTCCAAAAGGCGAAGTGCTCCTGCGGCGTCGGACTTAGCGGATACGGCTAAATCTGAAATCACAAGCTTTATTATATTGATGCTTTCGTCATCTGCTTTTTCGACTTCAACTATTTGATTTATCGGCATGGTGTGCTCGGTTGTTTGCAACTCGTTGTCATTTGTCTCCGCAATATAGAGAGTTTTTACGGTAAGTTCGCCTTTAATAAGAATTTTTCCCGATACCGCCTTTGTATCCTCTATTACGGCACTTGCGTAGGAACGCACTATCTGCGATATCGACGGCTTTGCATCTCCGATTTCGTATATTTCGCTGACGGTGAAGCCCTTTTCCGAACAGCCGAGCATATTGCACACTTCATTCTTTTCGCATTTGGTTTCGACCCCGCCGCCGCGGCATGCGCAAATAAGTTTTTTACGCTCGCACGAATAGCATGAAAAGGTTATGCTTATACTGCCGTGAATATCAAGTCGCCTGCCGGAAACGGCACGGCAGTTGACATATTCCGTTTTCGCTCTGACGCAGCATTCGCATTCCTCAACCGCTCTGTTTTCAAAAAAACGAGAAAAGGGGACGCCCTGCTCAAGGCATTGCAGCTTTCCGGTATCGCTCATGTATAGTACCGAGAGCCGACCCGTTCCGTCTGCCGTTACCCTGTCACCGGTTTTCTGAACGCTGCTTATATGTGCAGTCAGCGAACATTTTAATACTCTTTGAATATCGGGGAGGTATTCGGGCAGCGTTATATCACATTCAATAGGTTGCTCCAAAGCTTCCCGACAGGCTGTTTTTCTTTTTGAAACTTCATTCGTTTCCGCACAAAAATCCATTACTGTCTCTCCTCTTTGCTGAAATGTATTTTTCGTTTCTAAGAATATTTATTCAAATCCTGTCCGCAATATTACACCGCTGTGCAAATTGGATATGCAGTTGATTTTACAGCTTTAAAAAAAATTTAAAAAATTTTCAAAAAACACTTGCAAAAATAAAAATCTGTGTTATTATAATAATAACGATAATCGTTACTGATTATTGAGCGGTTACAAGCCGCAACGTAAAACGCAGTTAAAGCCGATGATATAGACACTGCTTTTTACGGCGCACGTTATCCGATATATTAAGAACGGAGGCTGAATATTGCAGGAACAGCGTTACAGTCGGCAAAGGGAGGCAATCCTTGAAAATTTAAAAAACAGGTATGACCACCCGACTGCCATGGAGCTTTATCTCTCCGTCAGGGAGGATATTCCGAATTTAAGCCTCGGTACTCTCTACCGCAATCTTACTCTTCTTCGTGACAGCGGCAAAATCATAAGCCTTACCCTCGGTGGGGAGGAGCATTTTGACGCTAATACAAATCAGCATTATCATTTCAAATGCACATCCTGCGGCAGATATTTCGATTTGCCCTCTGAGCCGCTTGACTCGTCCGTTACGGCACGTTGCTTGGGTGATTTCAAGGGCAGGGCAGAGGGTTACAGCCTAATCTTTTACGGCAAATGCGAAGAATGTTTAAAGCATTTGTCCGTGTCAAATAATAAAGATAATAATTAAATTCTTGGAGGAATTAAAAATGAAAAAATTTGTATGTCCCGTATGCGGTTATGTTTATGAAGGCGAAAATCCGCCTGAAAAGTGCCCTCAGTGCGGCGCTCCCGGTTCAACCTTCAAAGAGGTTAAAGAGGAGTCAAAATCTTGGGCTGCAGAGCACGTTGTAGGTATTGCGAAGGATGTTCCCGAGGATATCCTTGAGGGTCTTCGCGCTAACTTCACAGGCGAATGCTCCGAGGTCGGTATGTATCTTGCAATGGCAAGAGTAGCTCACAGAGAGGGCTATCCCGAAATCGGTCTTTACTGGGAAAAGGCTGCCTATGAAGAGGCAGAGCATGCCGCTAAATTTGCAGAGCTTCTCGGTGAGGTCATCACAGACAGCACCAAAAAGAACCTTGAGATGAGAGCCGAAGCAGAGAACGGTGCTACACTCGGTAAGTTTGAACTTGCTAAGAGAGCTAAGGAAGAGGGCCTTGACGCTATTCACGATACCGTTCATGAGATGGCTCGTGACGAAGCGAGACACGGCAGAGCCTTTGAGGGTCTTCTCAAGAGATACTTCAACAAGTAAGAAACCCTTGTAAATACTGAGTTTTTACGAAAATGAAGAGAGGTTCGGTTTTTGCCGAGCCTCTCTTTTTCGGTGGGATAGTGGGAACGAAAGTGGGAGATTTCTATCTGAAAAATAATTAAAAAACGGGTTGTGGGATTTGAAGTGGGATTTCAAAATCTGTGATTCTCCCGGATATCTCAGAAATCCGTTTTTCGAAATTTCCTCATACCGATTTAGGGGCGCTGTTGTAAGCCGTTAATCGTTTTTGGCGGTCGATTTGTCATTCTTAACATAGGAATTAACGCGGACATTATAGTAGTCGATGACCATTGTAACAAGTCCAAGTGAAACAAGCGGCACATGGGAAGATGGGCATCATGGATAAAAAAGTGAATTTCAAATGAGTTAATAAAAACGATATGAGATGAGGAAATTTTGAACTTTTCTCATATCGTTTCTTTTTTGCTCTGACGGCTTGAAAAAATCGAGTTTTGTGGTATGATTTATAAGTAAAAATATATGCTGGTTTATTTATGCCTGTAAAGGGGTTCGTATTACATGAACAAGATTTTCTCGTTTTTCTCCGGGAGTGGTTTTCTTGACCTCGGTTTTGAAATGTCCGGCTTTCAAATTGATTTTGTTAATGAATTTTCTCCGGCATTCATCGGAGCATACAAGTATTCCCGTGAAAAGATGGGATTGCCGAAACCAGTTTACGGATATCAGAATACGGATGTAAACGAATACCTCGGAACCCGTGCGGAAGAGTTGAAAAAGATGATAGAAACCTCTCGTTCTGATGATTCTCTTGTCGGCTTTATAGGTGGGCCTCCTTGCCCTGATTTTTCCGTAGCCGGAAAGCAAAAAGGACGGGATGGCGATAACGGAAAACTCTCTCAGTCATATATAGACTTGATTATCGCTCAAAAGCCTGACTTTTTTCTTTTTGAAAATGTAAAAGGTCTTTGGAAAACAGCAAAGCACCGTGCCTATTATGAAGAACTGAAAAGGTCATTGTCTGAATTCTATCTTTTGACAGATAGATTGACAAATGCTTTGGAGTTTGGAGCACCACAAGATAGAGATAGAATCTTGCTGTTTGGTATTAGAAAAGACCATACTGCGGATATTTCATCGTTTCCATGGGACAGGTATATAAAATATTCTCTTGATGAAATCAAAACAATGCCATGGCCAACTGCCGAACCGTTTGAAAATGAAAGCCAAACGGAATGCCCGGCTGGTATTCCAGAAGAATTGACGGTACAATACTGGTTTAGAAAGAACGATGTAGAACACCACCCGAACGGAAAAGACAATTTTATTCCCCGTGGCGGAATTGAAAAAATGAGAACCGTTCAAGAAGGTGACGATTCAAAGAAGTCCTACAAACGAATCCACAGATGGAGATATTCTCCCACTGTCTGCTATGGTAACAACGAAGTACACCTTCATCCATATAAAGAACGGAGATTGACCGTTGCGGAAGCATTGTCCCTTCAATCTCTTCCGAAAGAGTTTGCATTGCCCCCAGAGATGTCACTGACAGATAAATTCAAGACAACGGGCAATGGAGTGCCTTTCCTTTTGGCACAGGGAATTGCCAAAACCATTGAAGATTATTTATCAGAGGTGAAATAAATGCCAAAAATCACTGCATATAACATAGTTAGGGCAATAGCACAGTTGCCACGGAATGTGAATTACAACTATATCAATCCTGCCACAAAGGGCATTATTCATTTGGAAGATGTAGTCCTTCCTGCTGGGCCAATTCATATCAAAAGATGGAATCCGTCCAAAGGTGAAAAACAGGCAGAGGCAAAGATTGAAAGTATCTCTTCCGAAATGATTTGGAGAGTAGCAAATGCGATAAACGAAGGAGACCCCATAAACCTTGACCGCATTCTTGGTGGTTCTTATAATACCCGTTCTGTTTTAGAATCTCTTATCGCCTTGACCCCTGAATTCTATTATTGTTATCCGGGCAGAATTAAAGATATTGACGGTCATTCTTCTATTGAGCATGGGCATAAGCATCTTGTCTGGTTACCGAACGAACCGCATTCAAACGGTTCTCTCCACGAAAAGAAGATGGAAAACATGGCAATATCGGAAATTCCTCTTCAATCCGTAACCTATGACAATTTGGTACTGCCGTCCAGTATGTCGGAAGGTCTGGATATTGATGTCATTCGCCGTCATACCCAGATTCAGATAGCACTCTATCTCATTGGGCTGCAACTCGGATATCGCACTTGGATTGCCCAAAACGACAAGGGAATTATCTACAAGGACAAACCTTTGCTTGAGCAGGAAGGTATTATTCCCGTGCTTGGAAACGAAAATATTATTTCAGCATTTCCGGAAGCAGAACATTCGGCAAGATTTATTGACTGCATTTGGTTTCAAAATCACCGTTTTATGCCTGCTGTAATGGAAGTAGAACACACAACAGGTGTAACATCAGGGCTTACCAGAATGAAGGGGTTACAAGATACCATGCCTGCATTCAATACCCGTTATGTTATTGTCGCTCCCGATGATGACCGTGACAAGGTTGTTGAAGAAGCAAACAGACCTCAGTTTAGATGCCTTGATGCCCGTTACTTTTCATATTCGGCGGTTGAGGAACTGTATTACATCTGTACCCACAGACACCTTCACGGAGTGAATCAGGAATTCCTTGATTGCTATATGGAAAAAGTCTGTGTGTAAAATTCAAAAATCTGCAGTTTAGGCATCCTGTCATCAGTGCGATTTTTCAAAATTTCCACATAAAGAAAAAGGGCAGGCCTTTTCAGACCTGCTCTTCCTCATTCTTTGGGAGATTTCATCCATTTTGTGGTTCTGCTCTTGCTGTCGATGGTTTCAATGTGGTCTTTGTTTTGTGTTACTTCCGTGTGTTTTGCCATCGTGTTACCGCCCAAAACCGTTATGCAGTCGGTTTCATTGGCAATATTATAGCACTAATATGGTGTCAAGCCAAGTGGGATTTTTGAAAAAAGTGTTGATATTACCGGGCTTTTCGGTGACATTCGTGACGAAGCAAGACACGGCAGAGCTTTTGAGGGCCTTCTCAAGAGATATTTCGGTTGATTTTTTAAGCTTTACCAAATAAATGTATTGCTAGGAAGTGTTTGCTTTGAAAAAATATGCATGCCCCTGTGGCTATGTTTACGATCCCGAAGTGGGAGATCCCGATAACGGCGTAGCTCCCGGAACCGCGTGGGAGGATGTTCCCGAGGACTGGGTTTGCCCCGTATGCGGTTTGGGTAAAGACTCCTTTACGGTAGAAGATTAATTTGGCAAAAGTCGGATTGCGTTTTTAGTGCAGTCCGACTTTTCTTTTTATATGCAGTTTTGCTAATGTCGAAATTTGTTGATTATTACGTCTTGAACACGGTTTTGCGCTGTGATAAAATATCTTCAGAGATTTGTAAACGGAGGAGACATATGGAGAGACGCGATAAGATAAATTATTATCTTGATTTGGCTGAGGCGGTAGCTCAGCGAAGCACTTGCCTAAGACGTCATTTCGGTGCGGTCATAGTAAAGGATGATGAGGTTATATCAACCGGTTACAGCGGTGCCCCGAGGGGCAGAGAAAACTGTACTGATTTAAATTACTGTGTCCGTACAAGGCTTAATGTTCCGCGCGGCGAGAGATATGAGCTTTGCCGCAGTGTACACGCCGAGATGAATGCCGTTATAAGCGCGGCGAGAAATCAAATGCTCGGAAGCACAATGTATCTCGTCGGAATAGAATGCGATACCGGCGAATACGTAAAAGAGGCGAGCAGCTGCGCACTTTGCAAACGAGTGATAATAAATTCCGGAATAGACCATGTTATTATCCGTGACACTCACGATGATTACCGCATAGTCAATGTGAAAAAGTGGATTGACGATGACGAGACTTTAACGGGCAGCGTGGGATATTGATTACGTAATCAGTATATAAAAAAGACGTGAAGCGAGATTTTTCTCACTTCACGTCTTTCTTTTATTGTTGTGTTTTTGCCGAAGTGTCAGTTGTCGGCGTTTACCGGAATTTCACCGTTTGCATCCGAGCTTTCGAGTGCTTTTTCCTCCTCGGTCATCTTGCGTACTCTTTCAAGGCGTCTCTCTTCAAGCTCTTTCATCATATCTTCCTTGAATTTGCCGTGAACGTTAAAGAATATAAGTATTATACCAAAGAGAAATCTTGCAATGGCAGGCATAAGGGCAAATACCGCAAAAAATCCCATGAGAACCTTCGGACTTGTGTCACGTAGTACGTTACCGAGTGCGTCCTTGTGCGAGGTGTAGCCGACGAAGGTTATGACAAGACCCGAGAGAAGTCCGGTAACGGCATTGGCAAGCTTTGTAAAATAGTTTGATACCGTTGCTACAAGGCCCTCATTGCGGACACCGTATTTCCATTCGCTGTAATCGTAAACATCGCCCTGCAAAACCGCCTGGCAAACACGGATTATGCAGTTCGGCAGACCGCATATTGTCAGCATTATGGTAATGTAAACCATATTTGCGACTCCGCTGCCGCCGCTGAAATTCTTGTACCTTTCCGCACCGGAATAGCTTCCGAACGGAGCATAACCTATTATGAACATCAGCGTGTATGCTATGCCGCCGAAAATGCCTGCACCGATTGCGGTGTTTCTGGCACCGAATTTATGTATAAGCTTCGGCGTAATCGGCGTTATTATGAAGTTGGGAATGCCCGTGAATAAGCCGGCTATTGTGCCGTTTGCAAGGCTGCCCGTGTTGTGAAGCCAAAAGAAGCTTTCGGTAGAAGCTCCGACTGATTTGAATCCGTTGAAAAAGTTTGCGAGCATAAGTATAAACATAGGCTTGTTTTTGACCGCATTTTTAAACGAATCAAGAACGCTGATTTCCTGCATCTGCTCACGAGATGCGAGCGGGACTCTTTCTCTCATTGCAAAGAATCCGTATATTGCCGTGCCGCCGGCTATTACCATCATGGCTACGGCAAATCCGGAGTAGACGTCCTGCATACCGATGCTTTTCGAAATCTTCGGCATAAACGAAACAAATATCGGCACAAAAGCCGGAATCCACGTTCCGAAAAGCTCAAAGAACTTTGAAGTCGCTATAAGGTTGTCTCTCTCGCGAAGGCTCGGGGTGATATTGTAAAGAAGTATCTGCCAGGCATTGAAATATGACATACCTAAATTGTATGCGAATATTGCAATTACTGCCCAAACTATTCTTGATGTGTTACCCGAGAGGAACTGCGGCGTTGTGAAAAGCATCAGCGTGGCAAGACCCCAAATCGGTACGGTGATTATCATGTACGGGCGAAGTCTGCCCCAACGAGTTCTTGTTCTGTCAATAATAAGACCCGAAAGAGAATCGTCAACGGCGTCGTATATTGATTCAATAAAGACTATAAGACCGTAGGCACGTCCCGAAATTCCGAGAAAGCTTATCATAAAGAACTGCCTGTATGCGTTTACAAACTGGTCAAGGTTCTTTTGACCGAAGGTCGTAAGCAAAAACGCTACGAGCTCGCTCGGACGGATATAACGTCTGTTTTGCTCGGAGGCTTTTTTGACCTCTTTTTCAAGCTCCTGCTCGGACGGATCAGCAACAGTTGTACTGGTGGCATTTTCTCCCAAAAAAATCACATCCCGGAAATTATTTGTAAAAAATAAAAATATTTTTATTATTTTAGCATAATGATTTCCGTAATTCAATAATTTTACGGTAATTTATTTTATATTTATCATATGGCGAACATTCATATGGCGAATATTGCCGCAAAGCACGCGAACTTTTTTGCAAAAACCGGCAGTAATTGACTTTTTATGCGCACAATGCTAAAATTATTTAAATTGATTTCCAAGGAGGCTGTGTCATGCTCGAAACGGATACGGAAAAGAATTCATCATACGGCAGCAAGCCTGCTTTGCCGCGTGCGGGCGAGCAAAAAAAACGTGCCTGCGAGGAATTTCAATATGATTTTTCGAACGGCACAAAGCGAAGCGAGGCAAGACCCGAGGAAACATATTTTTACGGCGAAAATCAGCCGATGATGTTTGAAGAAGCTGTCAAAGCGAAGAACGGCGGCGGAAGCAAAAACGCAGAAAAGGGGCTTGCGGTGTTTTTGACCGTGGCGGCGGTGCTGCTTGCTTTGGTAAGTGCCTTTTCGATTTTAACCGGGTTCGGCATCATAAAAAATTATACAGGCCTTTTTGAGAAAACAACGACTGAAGCCGCGGCGGATACCGACAAAGGCTCAAATTACATATACAACTCCGGTATTTCCGCAGAGACTTCGGAAAGCGAGACTTCATCCGGAGAGAGCATCACGACCGGCCAATGATGTTGTTTCACAATGCTTTTTATGCGAGCCGATAAAAAACCGCTCGCGGCAATGAAAGCTGCAAGCGGCACAAAAGCTTTTACGGCAAACGCTCTTTATGTGTAAAAGCTTCTGCATTAAATAATATGCTCTGAAATCGGCGTTATATGCAATGAATTTTCCCGGCATATAAAAAAATTATAAAAAAGACTTGCTTTTTTACACCCAGTATGATAAAATGCTTTAGCATTCTGAAAACGAATTCAAATTTGAACGGAGGAAGAAAATGTCGGCTCTTGAAATAATTCTTGCTGTATTACTTATATTATCATCTGTTATACTGACCGTTGTTATCCTTATGCAGGAGAGTCGCCAGGCAGGCCTTTCCGGTGCAATCGCCGGCGGTGCCGATACCTTCTTCGGTAAGAATAAAGGCAGAACCATGGAGGCTAAGCTCAGCAGATTCACGAAATACTTCGGTTTATTCTTTTTTGTGCTTGCACTCGGTGCCACACTTCTGCTTCTCTTTTTCTAAAATATAAAAGCGGTAAAACGCTTTTTATATGAGCCATTAGCTCAGTTGGCAGAGCACTTGACTTTTAATCAAGGTGTCCGGAGTTCGAATCTCCGATGGCTCACCATTCATAAAACCCTTAAAAAGCTTGATGTTATAGGCTTTATGAGGGTTTTATTTTTTTGATTTTTGTAAAAATACAAAATGACAAAAGCGGACAAAAAGTCCGTAAAAATGCCCGAAAAGTCCGTACATAATTAATGGGGGAGAGCAATCGAACTACCACTTAAATTATAGTTGTCTGCTCCTCTGCCACCGAAATGTTGTAACTCTATATTAAGCATTGTCAATTCTCCTTTTGGGTATAAAAATACCGCTGACTGTTGAGTCAACGGTAACAATAAGTATATTTACAGCGATAGGCGCCCGGATTTCCACCGGGGCCTCAACACGATGGAAGCGTACTCATCCTATACTACTACCTATCGCCTTTTTTATTATCCCACAGCTTTTTAACTCAGTCAACCATTGTTTTTTCTTTGGTTGTTAAGTTAGCATGCCCCTTAGCTGTGTCATTTTCGTTGTGGTTATAGCCGCTGACTGTTGAGTCAACGGTTAAATGATTGTATTATAATGATAAGCGCCCGGATTTGCACCGGAGTCTCCCATGCTTCTAAAGCAAAGAAAACATAGAGGCTAAAAAGCATAATGCTTAATTAACTTATGATTCCTCATTACATTTAAGTCAGCTTTAGTGGGCGTAATCCTACTATACTACAACTTATCTGTTATTATATTGTCATATTTTAATTACCCTGTCAATCATTTTTTTGCTCTTTCGTCTGAGAAATAATAGCTTTGCCGTTATGATAATACCCATATTGCGTGTGAGGCTTCTCAAGGTTACAGTTAATTTTATGATAATGGTCTAAGTCAATTTGTTTGAATCTTTTATTGTGATTGTCGTAATAGGTAATTGATTTGAGTTTATCATCTTGCGTTACGGTAACATATACACGACCTTTTGTCATTGTTTCCAATGGTGACGAAGCGGATTCGTCATTTTTCTTAACAAACTTTATATTGCCGCTTTTCAAAACGGATGTATATTCTTTCCCATAAGGAATACCATTATCAGATATTCCGCTGCTTGCTCCTCTTCCGCCCATTATATTTTATTCCTTTGCATTTTTCAATCTCTCGGTAACCTTGTTTTCGTAGTAATATACAGAAATGTCCTTATAATCGTACTCAACCTCTCCGCCATATACTAAAATTGCATACGGTTTTATGCGCTTTATCATTTCATCAATACCGCTTCGCTGTTTGATTAACGGGTTTTGTCCCGTGATTTTATATTTAACAGCCGCAAAGTTGCAAAATAACATTAAAAAAGCACCTTGCATTTCTGCAAAGTGCTTGGCATATTAAATTATCTGCCAAATATCATATTTCATATTATTATCACGCTTCTATAAATCTTCAACTATCTCTATCCCGTGATTTTCACAATACTCCTTGAAATCTCTGTCTACTCGTTCCTTTTCTTCTTTTGTCAACTCCTTGTAGCCTGTAACAACGGGAAGCTGTTTGTCATTCCACCTTGGGTGTGAATATGGTTTGGATTTATCGTTATTTTTTATCATTTTGCTCCGATGTTTTTTCAACGTATTCGTCAAAGGTAATCGCTTCATCAAAGAAGTGACCGGGCGTTACGTCGATTATACGGTCGGCAACCGTCTCCACAAACTGATGGTCATGCGATGTGAAAAGTATTGTTTCGGGATATTTGATAAGACCGTCGTTTAATGAGGCGATGGATTCAAGGTCGAGGTGGTTTGTCGGCTCGTCAAGCAAAAGTACATTTGCGCCCGAGAGCATCATTTTACAGAGCATACATCTTACACGCTCTCCGCCGGAGAGCACGTTTGCCTTTTTGGTGGCTTCTTCTCCCGAGAACATCATTCTGCCGAGCCAGCTCCTTATATCGGCTTCAAAAACAAGATTAGAGTAGCTCCTTACCCAATCTATAAGAGAGTCTTCACAGCCGTCGAAATAAGCGGAGTTGTCCGTCGGCAAATAACTGCGTGATGTGGTTACACCCCACTTGAATGTGCCTTCGTCCGGCTCAATTTCTTCCATGAGAATTTTGAATAGTGTTGTTTTTGCAAGAGGGTCACTGCCGACAAAAGCGACTTTTTGTCTCGGCAGTATGGTAAAGCTTACGTTGTCGAGAACTTTTCTGTCACCTATCGTTTTTGAGATTCCCGTTACAGTCAGCACCTCGTTGCCTACTTTGCGGTCGGGCTTGAAGTCAACATACGGAAAACGTCTTGACGATACGGGAATATCCTCAACCTTTATGCTGTCAAGAAGTTTTTTGCGGCTTGTGGCCTGTTTCGATTTTGATGCATTTGCGCTGAAACGGGATATGAAGTCCTGAAGCTCCTTGATTTTTGCCTCAGCCTTTTTGTTTTGTTCGCGCATCTGACGCTGAGCCATTTGTGTGTATTCATACCAGAAATCATAATTTCCCACATACATGGTGACTTTCTTATAGTCAATATCTACCGTGTGGGTGCAAACCTTGTTTAAAAAGTGACGGTCGTGCGATACAACTATGACGGTGGAATCAAGGTCGATAAGAAATTCCTCAAGCCAAGCTATGGCTTCAAGGTCGAGGTGGTTTGTCGGCTCGTCCATAAGAAGTATGTCGGGGTTGCCGAAAAGAGCCTGCGCAAGCAGAACCTTAACCTTTTGGTCGCCCGTAAGCTCGCTCATTTTGAGATAGTGGAGGTCGTTTGTTATGCCGAGGCCGTTGAGCAGTATTTCGGCGTCGCTCTCGGCACTCCAACCATCCATCTCGGCGAATTGCTCTTCGAGCTCGCACAGTCTCATACCGTCCTTGTCTGTCATCTCTGCCTTGTTATATAAGACCTCTTTTTCGTCCATTATTTCGCAGAGCTTGGGATTGCCGAGCAAAACGGTGCGTATAACATCGTATTCGTCATAAGCGAAGTGATCCTGCCTGAGAACCGAAAGACGCTCACCGGGTGTGCGGATAATCTCACCCTTTGTAGGCTCTATTTCGCCCGAAAGAATTTTTAAAAATGTGGATTTGCCGGCGCCGTTCGCACCGATAAGACCGTAGCAGTTGCCGCTTGTGAACTTCACGTCCGCGTGCTCAAAAAGCGTCCTGCCGCCGTATTGTAAACCTACGTTTACCGCTTCTAACATCTTTTGCTTCACCTCATATATTTACTCACAAAAAACCGCCTTAGCGTCACACAAAACAGCGCAAGACGGTTTTTAATTTAAATTTTACTGTTTGCTTTCTTGTTCGCAGACATTTGATTCTGCGTTTTCGGGTTCGCCTATAAGCTCGGGAGACTCGTCCGCGGTGAAAAACTCGTAGCTGTCGCTGTGGTGGAATGCCTCTGTGCTGTCGTCGGCTTTAAAGAATACCGTAAGCGTCTGGAAGATAAGCTTAATATCCTGCCATATGCTGTATTTCTCGATGTACATAAGGTCGAGCACGAGCTTGTCCTTAGGCGAAGTGTTGTATTTGCCGGCGATCTGAGCAAGGCCCGTAAGACCTGCCTTGACGCGCAAACGGTAGCTGAATTCCGGCAATGCCTGTGTGTATTCGTCTACATTTTCTATCATTTCCGGACGTGGGCCGACAACGCTCATTTCACCCTTGAAAATGTTGATTATCTGCGGCAGCTCATCTATACGGAATTTGCGCAGAATTTTGCCGACCTTTGTAATTCTGTCGTCGTCCTCGGTTACGGATTTGTTTATTGAGTTCTTTTCTTTCATCGTGCGGAATTTGTAGACCTTGAAAATCTTTCCGTCCTTTGTGGCACGTTTCTGCTTGAAGAATACCGAACCGCCGTCCTCAGCCTTTATGGCTATTGCGCAGGCGAGCATTATGGGGCTTGTAACAATTAAACCCACGGTAGATACAAAAAGGTCCATGGCACGTTTCATTATGCGCTGTTCAACCGTAAGCCCTTTAACGGTTGAAGCTATCATCGGCTTGTCGTCAAGCATTGCGTTTCTGCCGCGAAGCGAAACAACGTCGCACATCTCAAAATTATAGTAGATGTTTTTGTTGTTTGCGTAGCAGTATTCGACAATTGTTGTGCGTGAGGCTGCCGGTACGTCATATACAAATACCGTGTCACAGCGGTTTATGATGTCAAACAAATCCGGATTTGTGAAAAGTATTGCGTCCGTTATTAAATACTGCTTTTTATACTTCTTGATTTTAGGGACGATGTTGTTTAACGAATACTTTGAAGTCGTTATAACACAGCATTTTTCGGGAGAGTTTATTGAAAAGTATACGAAATTTCCGAAGTATGCGAAAAATATAATAACGAGTATCTGAATGACCATAACAAGCAGTAAAAGCAGGGGATGCTCATACTGGAATTTTTGGTTGTTTGCCGCATTTGTGTTCATTATGCAAAGTTGCAAATGAGTTACAATATCGGTAAATACGGTGGAGAGCGTCATAGAGTAGATTATAGGCTTGCTCTTTGTTACTCCCACGGAATATCCGCCGTATATTGACATAAGTGCCGAGCCGAGAACGGCAAACGTAAGCATGGTTACCGCGGCGGTTCTCGAAAGGCGCAGCAGCCATTCGTTTTCAATACCGAAAAAAACAAAAAAAGTGGCAAACAAAATAAAGAACAGCAGTACCTTTAAGAGAAACATAACCGTCCTTTGGGTTTTCTGTAAAAACTTCATTATATTTACTCCCTGTCGGAAACATATTTTTTTACACAGATATATGCGATATTTTACGCTTTTTATTGTCTTTTGTCAACTTGCAACATAGTTTTTCGGGCTTGACGCGCTTAAACTTCACTCTTTATTTTGTCGCTGCGGTGTTATATAATACAATTAACTCGGTAAGCTTAACGCGGATACGTTAAATATAACGATTTGGAGAAAAGAAAATGGTTAAAAAAACAGAGTACAAGATTTATACGGAACGCGAGTGCAAAGAGGAGCCGTACCGCAAAAAAGTACAGCTTTTCGGATATGTTGTCGGAGAAAATGCGCCCGTGGTGCTCATATGCCCCGGCGGTGCGTATAAATTCATCTCGGATTTTAACGAGGGAGAGCCGTTTGCGCGCGAATTTAACAAAAGGGGAATAAATGCCTTTGTGCTTTTTTACAGCGTGGGTTACAACGCGAGGTATCCGCGCCCCGTTAAAGATGTGGCAAGAAGTATGCAGTTCATAAAGGCAAACGCCGAAAGGCTCTGTGTTGACGGAAGCAATATTTCTCTTATGGGCAGCTCTGCTGGCGGCCATCTTTGCGCTTTCTTCTCTTCTCAATGCGAAAGATACGAAACCGAATACTGCGGCAAGGAATACTCTTTAACCCCCAAAACCCTTATGCTCTGCTATCCGCTTATAACCATGGGCGAAAAAACGCATAAGGTATCGCGCAGGAATTTTCTCGGATTGTTTCCCGGCAAGACCGAGATTAATGCTTCAAGCGTTGAAAAGCTTGCAAACGGGAGCTTTCCGCCGACGTTTGTCTGGGCGTGCGAGGATGACGGTACGGTCGATTACAATAACAGCGTAATGCTGTGCGACGTGCTTCGCAAAAACGGTGTACCGCATGAATTTAAACTCTTTAAAACCGGCGGACACGGCATAGGTCTTGCAAACGGCAAAGAACCGGAGGGGTGGTTTGACAGCTGCTTTGAATTCTACAAAAAGCATATTTAATGTATATTTTTCATAAAATTGTATATTTAAAGTGCAAAATAAATGTGGTAAAATAACTATAATGAGAATTTGAAAGGGGTTGTACTTATGAAACATTTACCCGCATATCCGCTTGTGACGGTAGATCCGTATATCAGTATTTGGAGCATGAAACACAAAAAGCTGTATAAGGATAATACGAGAATGTGGGCAGGGTATCAGAAGTGCCTCCACGGCCTTATGATGATAGATGACAAGCCGTATCGTTTTATGGGCGAAAACGGAGTACATCATATGCACCAAAAGGTGCTTAAGGTCACTCCGCTTTGCACTACATATGTGTTTGAAAAGCATGACGTTCGGCTCAAGGTCGATTTTTGGACTCCGGCTTTTCCCGATGACCTTTTGCTTTTATCTTTGCCGTGCGCCTTTATAGATTATGAGGTTACGATTCTTGACAAAAGACCGCATTCCGTTTCGATATCGCTTCTTGTGGATGAAAACTTTTGCTATGACAGCGAAAAGGGAAAGGAAATTATCGGCGATGCGGTTAAGACCGACAACTCATACTACGCATATATGAGGCAAAATGAGCAGAACGTTCTTGAGTATTCGGGTGATTTCAATGCCATAAACTGGGGAACGGTTTATGTTACAGGCGGCTTTGTCTCATTTGGCAAACCCACAATTAAGCGCAATAAGCGTGACGGCTTTGTAAACTACATTCACAGCGAGCATAAGGCATATGAGCCTGTAAGCGACAAATTCTGTGCTCACGACACATTGTTTTTTGACGATGGCTTCAGCATAGAATATATGGGCAAAAAGCTCAGAGGATATTGGACCGAGAAATTTCCCGACGCCGTTTCGGCACTCAAATACTGCGACGAAAAGCACGACGAATTGAGGAAACAGGTTTCTTTGCGAAATACGCGGATTTTGCGCGACGGTCAGCGTTTCGGCGATGATTACTGTATGCTTTTGTCGGCCGCGTACAGAGAGGTCATAGCGTCTCATAAGCTTGTAAAAACCGATGACGGAAAGCTTTTGTATGTTTCCAAAAACTGCACCGCCGGCGGATTTGCCGCCGAGACCGATGTAACGTACGCATCGTCGCCGCTTTTCCTTTTGTATAATCCGAGTCTTGTGTTTGCCGAGCTTAACGGTATATGTGATTTTGCGCGTTCTACCGCGTGGAAATTTGATTTTGCGCCGCACGATATAGGCACATATCCCATAGCTGACGGGCAGACATACGGTCTTAAAGCCGACTTCGACGGCGACAAGGCTAAGGTATATTCGACCTCGGACAACATATATGACGAGGAGGAGCAGATGCCCGTCGAAACAAGCGGCGATGTACTTATACTCGCTTATGCCGCGACGGTTCTTTCCGGCGACAGGAGCTTTATTGCCGAAAATAAAGATTTGCTTTTAAAGTGGGGAGATTATCTTGCCGAAACGGGCAACGATATAGCTAACCAAAAGAATGCCGACGACTATGCAAAGGCGATATCGGGCAGCGTAAATCTTGCCGTTAAATCCTGCATAGCACTGCGCTGCTGCGGAGAAATATGCAAAATGCTTGATTCCGACGGAGAAAAATATCTTAAAGCCGCCTCTGAGAACGCGGCAGATATTCTCAAAAGAGACGAGGGCAGGGAGTGCCTTTCGTTTACTCTGTTAAAGAAGGAGAGCTGGAGCCTTAAATATAATCTTGTGTGGAATTATATATTCGGGTTCGATTTGTTCCCGCTCAAAACGGCCAAAAATGAAATTGCGCGATATATCAAAATTAAAAACGAATACGGCTTGCCGCTCGGGCCGCGCAGAGACTATGCGCGTACCGATTGGACGATGTGGGCTTGCGCCCTTGACGATACCGGATTTATGACCCAAAAGCTGTCGGTGGATATAATGCGTATGCTTGACCATACCGAAGATAAATATCCGTTTACGGATTGGTATGATACAAAGAGCGCAAAGTCAAAGGGAAGATATCACCGACCTGTTCAGGGCGGACTTTGGATGCCTGTACTCGCGAAAAAGTGGAATGAAATTTTGCCGTGAGATAAAATGCCCGTGCGTTGCCGACAGCGATATATAATAAGCAATAACAAATAAACGGCCGCCCTCGGTTTCTGCTTCCGAGGGCGGCTTTCTCTGTTTTGCTTGATTTTAGGCTTCGTATGTGCTTTCGTATTTTTCGTAAAGCCATTTTATGCAGTTTGTAAGACCGTCCGGCGTCAACGGGAAATCCTCTTTTTTATCGGTAACGGTGCATTTTTCATAGCAGAGATCCTCGTGCCATACCTCACCGACTATGTTCTCGTCGGTGTGTGAAATTCTGTATCTGAATTTGCTGCCGCTGCTTCCGAAATAATCATTTCCGCTTGTAAAAAAGTTTATTGCGGGGACGTCAAATATTTCATCGGCTTTGCCCAAATCCCTTTTCATATGTTATATACCTCTCTCTTGGTGTGTTATTACTATTTTGATTATAATATTAACGACGAAATTAAGCAAGAAATTTATCAAATTAGCACTCTAAGCAGTAGAGTGCTAATAGTTTACAGTTTGTTCATATTTATATAACAAACGGATAACATTACAGGGTATAATGATAATTGTAAACAGAAAGAGAGAGCGAGAGGCCGAGAGGCCGACGGAATCTCTTTTAGCTTGCGGCTCGCAAGTCACCTGACCGAGCGAGCAAAAAATAAATCGGGCAGCATAATTCAACTTATATCGGAGGAATTTATATGTTTGATTTAAGACCCTATAACCGTAAAAACAATGTTACATCCTATAATCCGTTCCGTGAAATGGACAGCTTCTTTGATGACCCGTTCAGATTCTTCGACGGTAAGGCGCTTGCCGAATTCAATACCGACATTATTGAGAGCGGCAACAATTATATCCTTGAAGCAGATCTTCCCGGATTTGAAAAGGGCGACATTAAGCTTGATGTCAAGGACGATATCCTCACCATCAAGGCAGAACGTCACACCGAAACCGAGAAAAAGGACAAGGACAGCAGGAGTATCTGCTGCGAGCGTTCCTACGGCTCATATTCAAGACAGTTTGACGTTTCCGGTATTGATACCGATAAGATTTCGGCTAAATACGAAAACGGTGTCCTGAAGCTCACAATGCCTAAGAAGGAAGCTCCGAAAGAGACTTCAAAGCATCTTGAGATTGAATAATCAAAAGATAACGCGACCCGGAGAGCGACAGCTCCCCGGGTCTTTTTTTGCTCTTAATGCTTATAACGGGCAGTCCATATCCATATGCGGAATGTGTATATCGAGATATTCATTCCCGTATGCCCTGAATCCGTATTTTTCGTAAAACGGAACGGCATATACCTGTGCGCTGACGTATATTTTTTTTGCGCCGAGAGCCTTAGACCTCTTTTTAAGCTCTTTTATAAGCTCTGCGCCGAGATGCTGACCGCGGTATTCCTTTAATACCGCAAGCCTGCCTATCTTTGCCGTCTGCTCGTCCGTCATAAAAACGCGCGCCGTTGCGGCAGGTGTGCCGTCAACCGTTAAAAGCAGATGATCGCATGTTTTGTCGTGGTCGTCGAATTCGACGGAAATAGGGTATTTCTGCTCATTCACAAATACCTTTTTTCTGATTTCATCGCCGTCGGGGCAGGCTGTGCCGTCTAAAAACCAAGTGCTTTTTATCATAGCTTAAAAATAACCTTAACCTTTCCGGCTCTCTCGGGAGCTTATCTTGCTATCGGCTTCATGGCAAAGCGGAATTCGATCGTGTCGTCTAATACAAATCTGTATTTCATAAGCGTGTCCTGACCGCAACTCGCCGTGCCTGTTCCGCGAACAAAACCGTCAATTGAAACAAACGTGGTGTCCTCGTGTATTACGTCCTCGCGGTGACGTGCCGCGCAAAGGATTTTTTGTGTGTAATCATGTGCCGAGAAGCTGAATTTCGGAGCACCGAGGAACGCTAAGCCTTTTCCGTTACCGTCGGTAAATTCCGCAAATCTTACGGCTCCGTGGTTGCCGTTATCCTGAGGCTTGATATAGTCAACGTGCATTTCTTTAACGGTTGTTTTATATAAGCCTATCGGGGATTGACCGTTAAAATCACAGAGGTTTTCATATGGCCCTCTGCCGAGGTATTTCACGTTTGAAAATTCCTTCGGGAGTTCCGCTGTAAGGCCGAATCTCGGCAACTCTTTCCAGCCGTATCTCTTCCTCGCGAGAGAGGAACGAACTATAACCGTGCCGTCGGAAAATACGGTGTACTCTATAAAGCTCTTGTAGTAGAGCCTTTTACCGTCAGTCATATCGTAATAAGCGGTTATTTTTACCTCTTTTTCCTCGCTCTCGGCTCTCATTCCCTTGTAGACCGCTTTGACCATAGCTAGCTTTTCGCGATTCCACTTCGGTATGGGATTTACCTCTTCGTTGTCTGACGGAGCACGGTAAATATTCGGTAAGAAGCCTGAGATGCCGCTCAACGGAGTTTTGCTGATAAGTTCTGTGCTGTCTGCCGTATATGAGAGAATTTCTCCGGTGGAACGTGAGAATTCGATTTTTCCGTTATCAAATTCCGCCGAGTAACCGGAGTCGCTCTCCGTGAGAAGAACTTTTTTATCGCCTGTTTCGATTGCGGCAGGAGCGTCGCAGAGTACGTGCTGCTCTCTTGATATTTCGGCTCCGTTTTTGTCTTCGTAAAATATGTTGAGCGTTACAAGGCGGTCGCTCGGTATTCGGCCGAGCGGCAGCGTTACTTCCGCGGTAGCAGACGGGGCTATTACCTTGTCGATAACGCCGTCCTTTACCTTTTCGCAGTCGAAACAAAGCTCCCATTTTACGGTAAGAACATCTGTGCTTAAAAATCTGTATGTGTTTGTAAGAAGAAGTGTGTTGTCGCCCGATACCACTGACCTTACGGGTCTGTATGCGTGCTTCATTTCAAGCGCGCCGGTATGGAGCGTACGGTCGGGGAATACAAGACCGTCTACGCAGAAGTTTTTGTCGTGCATTTCCTCGCCGTGGTCGCCGCCGTAGGTGTATTCGTACTTGTACTTTTTATCATCCTTGCCATGGTATACCGCATGGTCGCACCATTCCCATATACAGCCGCCCATAAGCTTGTCGCTTGAATAAAAGACGTCCCAATATTCTTCGAGCGCGCCGGGGCCTACGCCCATGGCATGGCAGTATTCACAGAGGAAAAACGGCTTTTCAAAGTACTTCTTGCCTCTTGTACCCTTTGCGGTTTTTATAACGTTTTCTATGTCGGTATACATTTCCGATATTACGTCATACCCGACTCTCTTTGTGCGGATAGCGCCCTCATAGTGTACGGGTATTTCCGGACATACAGATTTCAAAAATTCATAGCATTTGTCCTGGCATTTGTATCCGCCGGATTCATTGCCGAGAGACCACATCGTGATTGACGGGTGGTTTCTGTCTCTGAAATACATACGGCTCACTCTGTCAACGTATCTCGGTGCCCAAGAGCGGTCGTTGCTTATGAAATTAGGCTTATAGAGGTTGTATTTGCCGAGACTTCCGCAGCCGTGTGTCTCGATGTCGGCCTCGTCTATTATGTAAAATCCCATAATGTCCGCAAGCGTAATGAGCATCGGGTCAGGCGGATAGTGCGACGTTCTTATCGAGTTTACGTTAAGCTCTTTCATAAGAACAAGGTCTTTTTTTATGTCCGCGGCACTCATCACGTAGCCGGTTTTTGCATTGCTGTCGTGATGGTTTACACCCTTGAATTTTATTTTTTCGCAGTTGAATTTAAATACGTCGCCGAGAATTTCTATATGCTTGAAGCCGGTATAATTTCTTACGGTACATAGTGTATCGTCACCGTCCTTAAGCGTTAAATAAAGCTCGTAAACATTCGGCGTTTCCGCAGTCCATTCCTTTACGTCGAGTGCCGAGAAGGAAAATTTGACGCAGACGTCGGCATCCTTTTCGTCGGAGCATATCTTTTTTCTGCCTGAGAAAAGATATGCCGAAACTTTTTTTCCTGCGGCTTCGCCCCCAAGGAATACGTCTATATCGAGGTCGTATTCTCTTCCGCCGTTTAAGCGTGTTTTAACCTCGTAATCGTTTATATATGCTTTGTCATATGTGTAAAGCAGAACGTCTCGGAAAATTCCGTTTTCTCTGAACATATCCTGACATTCGAGATATGTCCCCGTGGACCAACGGTAAACAACGCAGAGTAGTTCGTTTTCACCGGAAATCAGCATATTTGAAATGTCAAATTCCGCACTGTTGTGTGAGCCCTCGCCGTAGCCGCAAAACTCACCGTTTACATACAGCTCAAGGCACGCGCTGAAGCCTAAAAATGAAATGATATGAGTTTTGGTTTTGTCGTCAACGGTTATCTTTTTTCTGTATACGCCTACGGCAACCTCTTTCGGAAGCTCCGGCGGAAAAAGATGAAATTCGTATCTTGTATTTAAATATACAGGCTCTCTGTACCCGGTTCTCTGCCAGGTGGACGGAACCTGTATCTTATCAAAACGGATACGCTCCGTGTCCATTTCATACGGTAAAACATTCTGCGTTTCGTAATATTTAAAATCCCATTCTCCCGAGAGAACCGTAACCATATCGCTCTTATAGCGTTCGGTCAGACAATCGGTCTTTTTGAGACGCGAAAGCTCTCTGAAGGGAATCGAGTAAGCTCTTCCGGGCAGTCTGTTTATGTTCAGTGCCGAAAAATCTCTGTAATTATCTCTGTTTAGCTTGTATATCACAAAATTTTCCCCTTTCTGCAATCTGCAAACAGTTTAACACAGAATTAAATTATTTACAATTAAATTGCGATATATTATACTTTTTAAGGTAAAAGTATCAAGCGCTTTTTTTATGCAGTTTGCGTAAAAATAAGCCGAAAGGACGCAGGTGGATTTTATGGAGCTTTCTAAGGTACAGTGGAACGGCAGGGCATATGCGGAATTCAGAGATTATCTATTGTCGTTTTCAGATGAGAAATACAGAGCTTTTCACAGCGGGCTCTGCAAGACATCGAAATATCCGATAATCGGAGTAAGGCTCCCGATAATGCAAAAGATTTCTTCCGAAATAGTAAAGGGCAAGCCGCTTTATTTTCTTATGGCGGCCTCTGTGCAGTCGTATGAAGAGATTATGATAAGAGGACTTGTCACGGCCAAGCTCAAAATGCCGTTAGCCGAAAAATTCGTATATATAGAGGAGTTTTTGCCGTATATTGATAATTGGGCGGTATGTGATTCGTTTTGTACGGCGCTGAAGCCTAAGAAGAACGAGCTTTATATGCTTTTTGAATTCTGTAAGGAGCACGCTTTTTCACAGAATACGTATGAGACTCGTACAGCTGTTGTTTTGATGATACGCTATCTTTTAACGGACGAATTCGGAGAGGACGTCATTTCAATTTTGGAAAATATCGATTGTACCGAATACTATGTCGGTATGGCGGTTGCCTGGGCTCTTTCGGAGAGCTTTATAAAATTCCGAGAGAGAACGCTTGAAGTATTTTCATCGGGGAATGTAGACGCCGCAACTCAAAACAGGGCAATACAAAAAATCAGAGACTCATACCGTGTGTCCGACAGCGATAAAGCATTTGTAAACAGCTTGAAAAGGTAAAAAACAATATACGGGTTTTGGTAAAATTTGTATAAACTCTCAATTTTTCATTGCCGCTATTGAAGAAGAATGCAAAAAAGATTATAATGTTTACGAAACGGAAGCATACCGTGACTGTAAAAAAATAAAGGGATGGTAATTTATGAAAGCACGCAATCTTATTGACCTTGAGGACATAAGCCTTGAGGATATTGACGAGATAATTCACCTTGCCGGTATGATAAAGGCAAATCCGTCGATTTTTACCGACGCCTGCCACGGCAAAATAATGGCGACGCTTTTTTATGAGCCGTCAACAAGAACTCAGATGTCGTTTAAAACCGCCATGCTTCGTCTCGGCGGCGAGGTTATCGGGTTTGACAATCCGTCTAATGCGTCCGTGTCAAAGGGCGAGAGCTTGAAGGATACCGTAAGAGTGGTCAGCAATTATGCCGACGTTTTGGTTATGCGTAATCCCATAGAAGGCTCCGCTTATGCGGCGTCGCTCTATTCCAAAAGTCCCGTTATAAACGCAGGTGACGGCGGACATCTCCATCCCACTCAGACCTTGGCCGACCTTGTGACCTTGTCGCACGAAAAGGGGAGGCTTTCCGACCTCACCATAGGCCTTTGCGGCGATATGAAAAACGGCAGAACCGTACATTCGCTCGTTAAAGCTCTGTCTAAATATAAAAACAATAAATTTGTTATGATTTCCACTCCCGAGCTCCAAATGCCGGAATACATAATTGATATTCTTAAAAAGAGCGGATGCGAATACAGCTTTTCTTCAAGTCTTGAAGAAGCAATTTCTTCGCTTGACGTTCTCTATATGACTCGTATTCAGCAGGAGCGCTTTAAATCCGAAGAGGAGTATGAGCGCCAAAAGGGCGTTTATGTGCTTGATGAGGAAAAAATGAAGCTTGCAAAAAAAGACCTTGTTGTGCTTCATCCGCTCCCGAGAGTCGATGAGATTACCGTAGGAGTTGATGATGACAGCCGCGCCAAGTATTTCGAGCAGACCGAATACGGTATGTATGCGAGAATGGCTCTTATTATACTTATGCTTGAAAACCGCGGGGGCAAAGTTCCCGAAAAGACATACAGCACCCATGATAAGCAGTGCAAAAATCCGAGATGCGTCACAAACAGCGAGAGCTATGTACCGCACCTCTTCTACGAAAACGGAGGAAAGCTTGTCTGCAAATACTGCGACAGCGAGACGGAAGAATGAAAATACTTATCCTCTTCGGCTCGCCGAAGACAAACGGCAGCACCGCAAAGCTTACCGGCGCTTTTATGAAGGGCATAAGAAAAAGCGATGATGTTGAAATAGTCCATCTTTTTTCATTGCAACCGACCCCGTGCAATGCCTGCGGATATTGTAAGGCGGCAAACGGTTGCTCTAAAAAAGACCTTGAAAAGTTTATGGCAAAGCTCGAAGACGCCGATGCGGTAATTGTTGCAACTCCGGTTTACAATCTGTCTTTTCCTGCACCTATGAAAGCCCTGTTTGACCGCTTTCAGCGATATTACGAGGCGCATTTCAGAAGAAAAATTGCGCAACCTATAACAAAGCACAAAAAAGCATTGCTTTTGGTAACCGCCGGAGATGACGAGGACGACGGATACAATATAATAGAAAAGCAGGTTAAGCTGTCTTTTTCTGTTATGAATACCGAGCTTGTCGGCGGCGTACTTGCCAAAGATACCGATAACGGCGGTGTCAAAGAGGACGATTTGCGCCGTGCTTTTGAGCTTTCAAAAATAATATACGGTTAAAAAAAGTGCCGCTTTTCGGCGCTTTTGAAAGGAAGATGAAATATGTCCGTGACAAAAATAACACTTCAGAACTATGCTGACGAGGTATCGCGCAGCGAAAAACCCGTTCTTATAGATTTCTATGCCGATTGGTGCGGTCCGTGCAAAATGACCGCTCCCGAGCTTGAGGCGTTTTCGCAGGAATACGACGACGTCAAAGTGTGTAAAATAAATGTGGACGAGTCCGCAGACCTTGCCGCGATGTACGGTATTATGTCTATACCGACGATGATTTTAGTGAAGAACGGCAAGGAGGCAGACCGCCATGTGGGTGGCTGCGAAAAGGCTGATATCAGAGCGTTTTGCGATAAAAATATGTAGGGTTGTAATTTTTACCGGTATATGCTATGATAAAAATCAATAAATGCGGTTTCTGACGTCAAAATCTGTTTTGAGACGAAAGATACGGTGAATAAGTAAAACTGCTGTGTGTTTGCACGGCATACTTAGGCTGTATCTTTAAAGATACAGCCTTTTTATTTTAATTGCAGGTGGATAATAATATGGAATCAAGGGTAGCCCTTATAGGGATAATAGTAGAAAACGAGGACGCTGTGGAAAAACTCAACTGTGTTTTACACGAATACGGCAGATACATTGTCGGCAGAATGGGTATTCCTTACAGAGAGAAAAAAATAAATATTATAAGTATAGCGGTGGACGCTCCTCAGGATATAATAAGCGCAATGTCAGGTAAAATCGGAAAACTCGACGGCGTAAGTGCCAAAACCGCGTACTCAAATGTGGTAACAGAGATATGACAGGAAGAAAAGAGTGTAAAGGCTTGGAGCTTTCCACGCTTTCGAAGGTCCTGCTTTTAATACTGCCGCTTGTTGTCGCTGTTTTGGCGCTTTGTATAGGCAGACTCGGTATTTCTCCCGCCGAGGTGATAAGATCGATATTCGGTAAAATAACGGGAAATGCTGATTTGGAATCTAAAAACGAGCTTGTTTTATGGAATATAAGAATGCCGCGAATAATCCTTGCAGCCCTTGTGGGAGCGGGACTTTCGGTTTCGGGCTGTACATTTCAAAGTCTTTTTTCCAATCCTCTTGCTACGCCCGATACAGTCGGAGTTTCAAGCGGAACCTGCTTCGGAGCGGCTGTTGCGATTTTTTTCGGGGCTGATTTTATTGTCACTCAGGCAGTTGCTTTTTTGTTTGGAATTATTGCCGTGTTGCTGACTTATCTCGCAGGTAGCGGTAAAGGCAAATCACTTAACAGCGTGGTTTTGGCAGGAATTATGATAGGCTCGCTTTTTTCGGCACTTGTCTCGTTTATAAAATCGGTGGCGGACGTAAATTCCGTGCTTCCGGTAATAACCTTTTGGCTTATGGGCAGCTTTGCGGGCGCAGGCTATCGCTCGCTTATGCTCGGTGCACCGGTAATGCTTGTCGGAATGGCTGTTTTGTATGTTATAAGATGGCGGCTTAATATTTTAACTCTTCCCGATGATGAGGCAAAGGCGACCGGCACGGATATTAAGGCTCTGCGTGCCGTTTCGGTAATATGTGCAACGGCAATTACCGCCTCGTGCGTTTCAATGTGCGGTCAGGTGGGCTGGGTAGGGCTTTTGGTGCCGCATATGTGCCGTATGAAATTCGGAAACAATCATGTGTCGCTGCTGCCTGCCTGTATCAGCATGGGTATGACCTTTATGATAATTGTCGATACCGTTGCGCGAAGTGCCACAGCCGCCGAGACTCCCATCTCTGTGCTGACCGCAGTTATAGGCGCGCCGTTCTTTATAATTCTTATGCGAAAAACAGGGGGGTGGCAGCTGTGACCCTTACTGTTGAAAACGGTTGTTTTTCATATGACGGCAGGCACACGGTGCTGTCAGATATAAGCTTTTGCGCGTCACCGGGAGAGATAGTGGCGATTCTCGGAAAAAACGGCTCGGGCAAAACAACGCTTCTCAAGTGCAGCGTGGGTTTGCTCAAATGGAGCGGTGGACATAGTTTCCTTGACGGCAGAGATGTTTTGCATATAAAAAGCAGGGAGCTTTGGAGCAAAATATCATACGTGCCGCAGGCAAAATCCTCATTCGGCGGCTATACCGTGCTTGACAGCGTTTTGCTCGGCTTCGGGAGCAGCATCGGGATTTTCGGAAAGCCGCAAAAAAGCGATGTGGAAAAAGCACTTTCCGTTTTAAGAAGGCTGAATATAGAAAATCTCGCCTATAAAAAATGCTCGGATTTATCCGGCGGCGAAAAGCAGATGGTCTTGATAGCGAGAGCCATAGCGTGCGACCCCGAAATTTTGATTTTGGACGAGCCGGAGTCGAACCTCGATTTTAAAAATCAGATAACGGTTCTTGATGTTTTGTCAAAGCTTCGCGACAGCGGGATTTGTTGTATATTCAATACTCATTTCCCCGATCACGCGATGAGAATAGCGGATAGGGCTTTGCTTCTCGGAGATGACGGCAGATGTATTTGCGGCAAGACAAACGATATAGTGACAGAGGAAAATATACAAATGACATTCGGCGTGAATGTTAAAATAGCCGAGGTCACGTCGGGCGGCAGAACCGTTAAAACGATAGTGCCCGTAAGTGCGGCCGACGGTTTCGAAAAAATCCGAAATAAATGCGAAGAGCATTTTTAATATAATTAAGAAAGAGGTAATGTAAATGAAAAAAGCAAAAAGAGTATTAGCTTTGCTTCTTTGTCTTGTGCTTATTTTGTCGGCGGTAGGCTGCTCCGCTAAAAAAGACGACGGCAAAAAAAGCAGTGACAGCGAGGTTGTCACCGTTGTTGACAATAACGGCAATACCGTAACCGTTAAAAAGGACATTCAGCGAATAGTGGTATGCGATATTTACCCTATACCGTCGGTGCTTGCCGTGTTCTTTGATTCGGCTTCAAAAATAGTCGGTATGGCACAGCCGAGTATGGCAGCTGCAAAAAACAGCCTTTTGTCGGAGCTTTATCCGGAAATACTCAATGCCGAGACCGGATTTATAGACGGAACAACAGTTAATATGGAGGCTCTCGCGGCTTTAAATCCCGACGTTGTATTTTACAGCTCGGGCAATAAAGAGCTCGGCAAGCAGCTTACCGACGCAGGTTATGCCGCAATAGCGATTTCAGCGAATAAATGGCAATATAATGCCATTGAAACCCTCAATAACTGGATAGACCTTCTCTCTCAGCTTTTCCCCGAAAACAATAAGTCGGAAAAAGTAAGAACTTACAGCGAGAGTGTCTATAATATGGTTCAGGAAAGAGTAAGCTCAATTCCGGACGCGGAAAAGGCAAAGGTGTTTTTCCTCTTCCAATACAGCGCGTCAAACATCTCCACTTCGGGAAATTCGTTCTTTGGTCAGTGGTGGGCAACTGCCATAGGCGCAAAAAATGTCGGCGAGGAACTCGATTCCGATAAATCCACCAATGTAAATATGGAGCAGATTTATAAATGGAACCCCGATTTTATTTTCATCACAAATTTTAATACCGCAAAGCCCGACGATATTTATAACAATACCGTAGGCAGCTTTGATTGGAGCGGAATAAAAGCGGTTAAGGATAAGAATGTCTATAAAATGCCTCTCGGTATGTACCGTACCTACACCGCAGGAGTTGATACCCCGATAACTCTTCTTTGGCTCGCAAAGGCGACTTATCCGGAACGCTTTGAGGATATTGATATAACCGCAAAGACCAAGGAGTATTACGGCGATGTGTTCGGTATAACTCTTACCGATGAGCAGTCCGCGCGCATTTTTGCACCGCTTACGCAAGCAGGTAAGCTATCGGTTAAATAAAGTCGGAACAAGACGCAAAAGCTACGGTTAACCAAAATAAATAATGATAAAACGGACCGCTTTTCGCGGTCCGTTTTTTACTTTTATGCCTGAATTAAAAGAGGTATTTGGCGCGGGGAACAGGGAAAAATTCTCATAGCTCACAGAAAAAATGTTACGTATCAGCACAATTGTAGTTAATAAACATCTAAAGTGTGCTGATACGTAATAATTTAATAGCATTTACAACATCTTGCGTGTCTATTTTTGATATATCAAATGACATTCTTTACACCTCTTCTTTCTCTCATCATTCCTTTACCTCCTCAACCGCGAACAATGCAGATTTCAGGTTAATCCAAATCTTACACGTACCCTTGTATTTTATAGGGCAAAAGTTTTCGCATGAACAAATACAACACGGATTGCTTTTCACAAAACGTATTGCTTGATTTGTTTCATCTGCAACATCAACTTTGTATTTCCCAACCTTTTGGAAATTGTTTTCTGTATTCAAAAGAATTCCTCCTTTTTACTTTTTTATGGAGCGTTTTGGAGCAAGATAGGAGATTTGAACTCCCACCCTCAGTTTGGAAAACTGATGTGCTGACCGTTAACACTAATCTTGCATATAAAGGTGGGGAGCCAAGCTCTCCCCGTGCCATATTTAACGTGGTTTTTTTTGACGAGATGGTTTCACCACAAACTCTCCGCTTGTTTTCACGGCGGCTTTTACGCAAGCCATACGAGATGGACTACTTGATTTTCACATCTATATATGACGAAAAAAACGTCTGATTTGCCCTTAAATACAAAAAAACACCCCTACTTTCGTTTTGAAAGCAGGGGCGTTTTTGCGCCTGTATCAGTTTTTAGTTTGACTGTTTTCTCACTATTTTACCGTCAAACAGTTCTTCAAACTGCTCGATTGTGCCATTTGTTAAAAGGTCTTTTTCGCATATAAAGTACACGGAAACAATTGAACATATTACCGGAAGGGTCATCGCATAGTAATCGCCGAAATCCTTTACCTTTTTTATGGCACAAATTTGTGCACTGCGTGTTCTTCCTTTACAGCTAACCGCACTAACCAAACCACTATTTATGTATATTCGCTGTGTTACATCACCTTTTGCAAATATCAAAATTAGGTACGGTGAAAAAATTGCAGTAAGCACAAATAGCAAAGCCGTGAAAAGCATAAATTCTAAATCCACGCCGCCTATTGAATTGAACACAAAAAACATAATAGGCATTCCAATGCCAAATGCTATTAAGAGCACCATTTGTGAAGTTTTTATCATAGTTTTTTGTAGTATTTAAAAGCATTTCCTGTTAAACGACCCACAAATTCAATCATTATAAAACCTCTCTTTTAAATATTGTTTGTACGGCGTGCATAAATTTTTATTATCTCTGCTCTGAAATGTTTGAGGACAATCGGTATTTGTAATCGGCAAAATGATACAGTTATTTTGCGCACTTTTTAGCTTTTGAAAATTCACGCGTTAACCCATATACCACCGCGCCCACAAACAACATCACAAATGTAATTTCAAGGACAGTTCCCGACTTTTGAGCCTTGCTGACATCGTATATCATTGTTTCCTGCCCGTCGGGGGCTGTTATGATTATTTGCGAATAACCAGTTGCAACAATATTGAGTAAGCCCATATTGCTTTTCATTGTATATGTATTACCGTTTTGTGTTCTTTCTTTTGCAAACACATATTTGTTCCAATACGAATTGTTGGCTTCGGTATCGTCTATGACTTTTAATTCTTTGATATTGCCCGCTGAATCAACCAAAGCCGCAATATCGCCGCGAACAAAATAAATTATCAAATCAGAACCGTCCCATTGCAAGCCGTAAGACCCCGGATTATTAAAAGCATATCCATATTGAAATTTTCCGGTTGCATCATACACATATATGTATTGGTTACCGTAAGTAGCGGAGCCAACTGCTACCAATCCGCTCTCACTTACATCAAAACACGAAATTATATATTTTTTCGGTTCTTCATACGTCAGCGATATGGCATTGCCGGATAAAAAATACTGTTGCTTTTTTTCGTCAGGTTCGCTTGTTGAAAAACCCGTATTCATGGCAAATGAGCATATATTGAGACTTAAAACAATCAAAGAAACGATAGGTAAAATAAATAAAAGCTTTTTATATTCCAAAATCACCACTCCATTATCTTAACATAGATTGCTTTTGCAACATCAAAAACGTTAAATTCAGTTTGTTCCCATATATAAGTTTCTCCCCATTCAACATGGAGTTCACCACCGGGAGTTCCAATTCCAACGTTAGACGTTATGCCATGGTATATTGTGGTGCTGTCAGGGTCTGGAATGATATTTAGGTCCCCTCCGATAAAAACTGGCGCTCCATATACTAAAGCGGCTACAGAGCCACCCACCTGTCCTCCGATTCCGTTTAGTTTACTTATGTTCGGTGCGTTTGTTACTGTTTTGTACGAAGTGGCAGATATTCCGGGAGTTCCTCCAGTGACCCCACACGAAATATTGGTTTGTAATGCAACATTTCCTCTCCTATCAAACGATATTCCGCCTTGCACATTAAAACTGAATGCACTTGGAGAACCACTTATGTTTACCCCGTATGAATAAGTACCATTTGCTTTTCTTGAGCTTTTCTCTATCTTTTTTACTATTGGTCTAACAATATTTTTAGCCACCCATTTAATTGCATTTTTTATTATCCAGTGTCCAGACGGGTCTGAATTGTTTATAGGATTATTTGCAGCATACAAAAATAGGTTGCCGCCAAGATTTCCTCCGCCACCATCTGTAACACTGTCCGCATTCAAGAACCTGCCGACTTCGGGAGAATAATAGCGTGATTTGAGGTGGTAATAGCCCGTCTCGCTGTCGTAATAGTAGCTTCTGTACCGCAGAGGGTTCGTTTGAGCCA
>ERZ780141.459-NODE-459-length-31079-cov-6.074007_pt1 | contig 31079 bp, 16 predicted proteins | sample MGYA00433080_ERZ780141 | MGnify/ENA primary metagenome ERZ780141 (study PRJEB29588, sample SAMEA2154047) | human gut metagenome | biome: human gut; feature: human-associated habitat; material: faeces | place: Denmark | collected 2008/2010 ... | reverse complement strand
CTCAAAGCAAGCGGAGCACTTACCATCTCGCAGATAGCGATGGCCACAAACCTCACAGAGGATGAGGTGGAGAAGGCATAAAGACCTCTCCCCCACTACAACAGCATACACAGACAAAAGGCTGCCTCCCTGCACTGGGAAGCAGCCTTTCGCTTATCCTGGACTCCCACTCTGGGGACGGTCGCATCACTTAGTCTGAAGTTCCACAATATGGTCAACGACCTGCGGCACCTGCCCCAGGTGAACCAGCACACCGTCTTCAGTCTGCGTGAAGCGCAAGGGCTTCTTGGTCTCATAATCCAGTGCCTTGCGCACCTTGGCCTTCACGGGCAGGAAGAGACTGTTGTCACTGAGAGACATGATGTGCACAAAGAGGCGGTCACCCTTGCGCGTAGTTACTCCCCAAGGACGGGTAGGCACATCGCCTGCCACAGTACCATAGATGGTCTCACCATACTTGTCAAGCCATTGGCCCATTCCCTTAAGACGGTCGAGCGAAGGAGCTGGCAATTCGCCATCAGGCATGGGACCTATGTTGAGCAGCAGATTGGCTCCCTTGCCTGCTGCACCCACGAGCAGACGGATGAGTTCTGAAACGCTCTTGTAATTCTGATCTGTCACTTTATAACCCCACATGCCGTTCATCGTCTGGCAGGTTTCCAGAGGGAGCGTGCCAATAGACTGACCACTCATTCCTGCTGTATTCTCACCAGGCAGGTCACGTTCAAAGAACTGCATATCCTCACCGGGAATGGGCTTCTGGTGATGGTTGTTGCCCACAAGGAGACTGGGCTTGAGGCTGTGAAGCAGAGCATACTGCTCGTCAAGCTGCCAGTCAAACGGCTTGGAGTCGCCGTCGTGATCCCACATGCCATCAAACCAGATGGCATCGGGGTCATAATTCTTCACAAGCTCTGTCAACTGGGCGTTCATGAACTTGAAATAGGAGGGCCAGTCGGCCTTGCTGCGGTCTTTTCCCGTATTTTTTCCTACACGTCCGGCAGGATAATCATCGCGTGTCCAGTCAATATGGGAATAATAGAAGTGGACAGCCAGCCCCTGGCGACGGCACTCATCGGTGAGTTCGCGCAGCACATCGCGGCGAAAGGGGGTACCATCTACTATATTATAGTCCGACTGCTTGGTGGCAAACATCGAGAAGCCGTCATGATGGCGTGTGGTGAAGCAGATATACTTGGCACCGGCCTGCTTGAAAGCCGTCACCCACTCCTTGGCATTGAAGCGGGAGGGGAAGAAACCATGGGCAGCCTTGGCATATTCGTCGCGGTTGATACCGGCATTGGTCATATACCACTCTCCCTGGCCAAACATACTGTAGATGCCCCAATGGAGGAAGATGCCAAAGCGGCGTTCGGAGAAAGCGGCACGTGCCTGCAGATTGCTCTCGGTGGGCTGATAGGAACCCGTGGCATCGGGAGCGTAGGCTGGTACTGATGGGGATTCTGCATAAAGGGACGATGCACTGGCGGCAATGAATGCTGCACAGAAGAGTCTTCGGAGTGAAACTGTTCGCATGTTCATATCTTAAGTGTTAATAGTTTGTTTGCTTTCGCTACGATGGTACACACGTGTGTGCCTGCCTGCATGCAAAGATACAAAAATCGCAGGACTTTCCCGTCTGTCATCTCGCTCTTTTACATTCTCAAGAACTAAAAACGCCGAGGACAGACAATGATTCCCTCACAGAGGAGGTATGAAAGACAGGCAAGAACCATAACAGAGAAAGGCAGCAAAGAACATGCAAGAAAAACAAGCTATACTTACTTCGCCAACTAAGATATACTTACTTTACCAAACAAGATATACTTACTTCGCCAACTAAGATATACTTACTTTGCCAAACAAGATATACTTACTTCGACAACTAAGATATACTTACTTTGTGAAGTAACCCTACTCCATGCAAGAAATGTCCCCACCATATGTTTCTACCGAGCCTGGAATATCCCTAACACTATCTTTCGGACCTCATAAGTGTTGAGTGCCATCTGCAGGACAATGGCAGGCATATATATATAAGGAGAGAAGCTTATGGCCTGAAAAAGGCCAAGGGAGACAAAAGAAGGGAGCCTTCTGAAGCGATATCGCTCAGAAGACTCCCTATTATGAATGCTCTCACTGCATTTACGAGAAATGAGAGAGATGCAGAAGTGTCAACTTACTCTGTGGGGAAGGGCAGATACCAGTTCTTGGAAGAACGGCTCAGGAAGTTGTACAGACCCATATCCATATCGCCACCGCGCTTGGCTACACGCTTGGCCAGGAAGGTGGGATCGCCACGGCGGATAGCCACACGGGCGAGGTCTGAGAAGCGGCTGCCCTCGAAGGCGAGCTCCAGAGCACCCTCGTCAATGATAAGATCCTCTACGGCCTCAATCACATACTCGCGAATACGCTCGTCCTCACCATAGATATCCTCCTTGGTGACTGTGATGCCATGGTTCTCCTTGATCTTCTTTGCCACCTGGTCAACATAATTATATACGCTCTCCTTACCGCTCTGGGCACGCTCGTCGTAACGAACATATCCGCAACCCTTCTGGTGGATACCCACTGTGAGGTAGAAGTCAGAGATGCTGGCTGTGGGATAAGAAGTCATATTCATTCCGCGCTGGAACATAGAGGTCTTATAACGAATAGCAACCGTAGAGTTGTATCCCTCAAGATAGAATGCATCGAAGTCGAGGAAAGGCTCCGTCTTGGCCTTCTCAAGCTCACGAAGGTCAAGATAGTAGCAAGTCTTGTCGTAGAATGCGCTGTAGTTCTTACGGCTGACCACAAATGAATCAACGACGCCACAACTCTTAACATCTGCAGAATCAAGACCCAGAGCCAAGTAGGTGTCATACACCTTGTTCTTCAGTTCCTCGGCAGGGATGAAAAGATCCTCGCCGTTCTGTACGGGGATAGTATCCACATCCAGGGTGTCGTTGGTGTTGATCCAGCGATAGTGAACCTCAGTGGGCTCGTAGTCAGTCTCCTCAGGATACCAGTAGTCGTTCTGGCAAAGACCGTTCTTCAGGATAGCAAAAGCATAGCTGGGATAGCCGGCACGGTTGAGTGCCTCGGCATAGTGCAACCAAACCATAGAACGACGATAAACGACAGGATAAACAGCTGAGAAAGCGCCACCGGGGTTCTGCTTGCTCACAAACTTACCATACACTCTGTCCTCACCCAGATAGCCTACATAAGGCCTGCCTGTGTTGGGATTCATGGTCCATGAGCGACGGGCATCACCCACGCCAGGCATTACCTCAAGCGAGAGGAAGGGGTTGTTGTTGTCACCAATGTAGATCTCATACTTCTGAGAGTCACACAGAGCCTCATAGCCACGGCTGGCCACCAGCTGACGCTCGAAGTTCATAGTGAGTGACACGTAAGAAGACTCGTCATTGCCAGTACCGTTTGTAGAGGACTGAGGCTCGAAACCGAACAGTCGGCTGATGTCGGTATTCACATTGCCATCCAGCTTACCCCTGTTACTGGGAATGCAGGTGATAGCCTCGGAATACTTGCTGAACTGACTCGTTTCAGTGAAAGGTCCTGAAGAAGAATAGGTGTATTCAGGCTCATCCATACCTTCCATCACATTGGCTGTGCTACGGTAAGAGGTGAGCATGGGGCCGCCATTCTTGCTGTTGAAGAACTCAAAGTAATGGCGGGCAGCCTCACGGCAAGACTCCTTGTCGCCCTTCATCAGATAGAGGTCACCCAGCACAAGGCTCACAGGGAACATCACTCTGGAGCTGTGGCAAACGTAGTTGGCACCATCACCATAGTCCTGATAGAAGGGGTAACCATAACGACGCTCAACATACTCCATAGAGATGAGGTCCTTGCCCAGGAGGTCAACCAGATTGCCTGCATTGGCCATCTGACGGTTGGGGTTGTTGGCCATCTTGTTGATAGCGTCGGTGGTGAGGAGAGGTTCCGTATAGAAAGGAACCTCGCCATAAGCGTAAACCAGCTGCATATACACCCAAGCACGGATAGCCTGCACCTGAGAGTACTCACGAATCATATACTTGCGGTCAGTGCCGGTAGTGCGGAAGGTGTCGCACATGGCAATATAAGCGTTACAGCTGTTGATTACATGATAGTAATCGCTGATGCGCAGATATTTGCATGCACCATCCTCATACTTGTCCTCGTAGCCATTCTGACCGAAGTTCAGAATGGCGGCGATGGTATCGCTCACATGGCTGGTGCCCTCCACGAGGTCAGAACGGCACTCATTGAGTATCACGTAGCGCTCTGCAATGTTCTGCAGAGACTTCACAATGCCCCAGTAAGAGTACAGCGTATCGCCTGCCACCTTGTAGGAATGGCGCTCGCTGTCGGGCGTAAGCATGTCCTCGCATGAGGTGGTAAGCATGCCCAAAGTCATGCAGAAGACAAGCAGGCTTATAATAGATTTTGTTTTCATAATCTTATATCCTTTGACTCTTTGATTACAAGTTGATAGAAACACCTACGTTGAAGCTACGTCCGTTGGGAATCAAGCCTGTGTCAATACCCTGATACAGCACACCGTTGCGGCAGCTCATCTCGGGATCTGTGCCCAGATACTTGGTCAGAGTGAACACGTTGTTGGCCTCACCCCAAACCTTCAGACCCAGCAGCCAGCTGTTGCTGTAAGGAATCTTATAGGTCAGACGCAGGTTCTTCAGCTTCAGGTAGCTGCCGTCCTCAATCCAACGGTCAGACATACGCTCGTTGTTACGCCAGTCATCGCTATAGGTATAGCATGCGCGAGGCATATCGGTCACCTGACCCTCATAGGTCCAGCGACGCAGAGCGGCTGTTGTCTGGTTGTAAGTGGTGTTCAAGCCCTCCAGCTCAGAACGCTGGTAGTTGTAGATGTCGTTACCCACGCTATACTTGAAGTTGGCATCCAGACGGAGGTTCTTCCAAGTGAGGCTGGTGAAGATGTTACCATAGATGTCGGGGTTGGGGTTGCCAATCACCACACGGTCGGCATCATCGATCACGCCATCACCATTCTGGTCAACGAACTTCACGTCACCAGCCTTGAAGTCATAATACCTCTTGCTCTCCTCAGCCAGTCCGGTGGGATACTTCAGGTAACCCTGTGCACCTGCTGTGCTGGCCTCCTGATCGCTGCTCAGGATACCATCGGTACGCCATCCGTAGAAGCTGCCTACTGCATAACCTACAGCTGTCAGCACATTGTTGTCGCCATAGATGCTGCTGGTGTAGCCGTGGATAACCTGCTTGTTGCCGCCATTCACGTCAGTCAGAGTGATAGTGTTGGACTTGCCGGTGGGCAACTCGGTAATCTTGTTGTTGTAGTGACCGAGTGTAGCACCCAGTTCCCACTTCCAGTCCTTCTTGTTGATAAGAGCTGCGTTCACGCTAACCTCAACACCTCTGTTCTTCATCTGACCCTCATTTGACCAGTACTTGTTAGACATACCAGAGATGTAGGGCAGATCGCGCAGAGCGAGCAGGTTGTCTGTCTTGTGCCAGTAGAGGTCGAGGCCAGCCTGCAAGCGGTTGTTCAGGAAGCTACCCTGCAGACCCACATTGTACTTGGTGGTTGTCTCCCACTGGATGGTGCTGTTCTCAATGTTCTTGAGGAAGAGACCTACAGTGTTGTGAGTCACCTTCACGCTCTCCCAATAGGTACGGGCTGCGTAGTAGTCGAGGTCGTCGTTACCACTCTGATCCACACCGGCTGTCAGCTTCAAGTAGTTGATACCCTTTGAAGTCTTGAACCAAGGCTCGTTGGTGATCACCCAACCCAACTGCAGTGAGGGGAATACGCCCCAGCTTACACCGCCCAACTGGAAACCGTCCTTGGTGTTGTCACCGAAACGGCTGCTGGCTGTAGAGCTGACTGTGAAGTCGGCGAAGTAGCGGTTCTTGTAGTTGTAATTGGCATCGAAGTAGTAAGTCATGTCAATCCAGTTGTCATTAGTACCACCATAGTTGATGTACCTCATGTTCTTGGACAGGATGGGCAGCTTATCGTTCTCATTGCAGTATCCCTGCATGTAGTTGTAGCTGTAGGAATAGTTGTTGTAACGCCAGCCGCCATACACATTCACGTGATGAGCGCCATAGGTGTTCTCCCAGTTCAGACGAAGGTCGTTCTGCAAGGTGGTAGCCTTAGAGAAGAAAGTCTTCTGAACACTGGTCACATAACCCAGATCCTGCAGATAGTACTGAGTGGTACCATTCACGGGGAGGAAGTACTTCTCGTTGCCACGGTTCAGGTTGAAGTTGAAACGGTCGCTGATAGAGAAGGTCTTTGTCACCTGATAGGTGGGCTTCACGTTCAGGCTGATCTGAGTGCTCTGAGCATAGTTCTTGTTGTTGCCATCACCATTCTTCAGAATCCAATAGGGGTTACGCAGAGCCTCGTTCATGACATTGGCACCCGTATTGATATAGTTGGAGAAGTTGAAAGGGTTCTGCATGAGTGTACCACCAGAGGCACCATACTTGCCAGCATACTCACGAGAGAGACGAAGACGGTCTGATGCATAAGCGTCAGTGGCATTCTCGTCATAATAGTAAGCATAGGGGCTGATGAAAGGAGCCTGGATCAGACCCAGCACATTGGCAGAACCGATATTCTGCATGCTGTAGTCCTCGCTCCAACCATTATCCATAATATGGTAGCTGGTCTGGCTGTAAGCAATATCCAGCTCTGTGCTCAGCTTGGAGAACACCTTGATGTCGGTGTTGAAGCGGAGGTTCAGGCGATCCATATCGGTACCCTTGCCTGTGCTCTCACTCTTGGCATAACCCAGTGACAGGTCATACATACCGATTTCATCACCACCCTCCACACTGATCTTGTAGTTCTGGGTCATTGCGTTGCGGTACATATCCTTCTGCCAGTCGGTGTTGTTGCTGAACACCTTGCGGTAGTAGTTGCTGGGGCTCTTGTCCAGGAAGGGGTAAGAGCGCAGAGAGCTGGAGGTGTTGTTCTTGATGGTGCTGATCATGTCACTCAGGTAAGCTGAGTACTGGTCACCGCTCAGAACATCCAGTTTCTTAGGTGTGAGCTCCACACCGCCATACAGACGAACGTTAATCTTGGTAGCCATGCTCTTACCACGCTTGGTGGTGATGATGATGGCACCATTGGCACCCTTGGCACCATACAGAGCGGTGGCATTCTTGATTACCTGCACGCTCTCAACGTTCTCGGGGTCAAGACCAGCGAGGATGTTGTTGTAGAAACCCTCGTGCATGGTGGTACGGTCATACTGTGTATCGATGATGTTACCATCCAGGATGATAATGGGCTGCGTATTGGCGTTCAGAGAGTTGACACCACGGATGGTCATGTATGAGCCCAGACCGGGCAGACCATTACGCTTGGTGGTATAAACGTCACCAGCCAACTTGCGCTCGATGTCATCGTCGATGCTCATACCGCTGGTCTCACTGATGACAGCCTTGCGCTGAGCTGTGATAGAGGTACCCTCAGTATAGTAGCTATTGAACTGTGTGGTGATGAGAGAAGCGTCGGCCTTGCCATCCTTCACTGCCACCTGCAGGGGGTTGTAACCCTCGGCAAACACATACAGAGCGTCTGAGAAGGTGGGGATATCCAGCTTGTAGCTTCCGTCCTCTTCTGTCAGAGCAGAATATGCCTCCAGACCTAATGCCTGAACACGCACACCACCCATGGGCTCGCCAGTGGCGTTGTCGGTAATCTTACCTGTTACGCTCTTGGTCGGGTACTGCTTTCCTTTCTTGGCTTTGGCAATACGGCGTACCAGAACCGTGTCGCCGCTTTCAGCCTGAGCATACGCATTGCTAATGCCCATGCCAGAAAGCATCAACACGCACAGACCTGCGCCCAAAGCTCTGTGCACAAATGTATGATTGAAATTATTTTTCATAATCTTATTTTATTCCTTAGGGTCAACAACAACTACGTTACCTGTCTCTTTACTCTTCAGAATAATCTGGTCGATACAGATGGGCAAGATGTAACCCTTGCGCCTGTCGCTTGCAGAAGCCTCACTCCGGATGATGATGGTAGGATAGCTGTAGCGGAGGTTCCTATAAGAGTAGGGGAACTCAAAGTCCTCGGCAACAGTTACGGTATCCACCTTCAAGCCCTTGGTGTAGCTGGTGACAGCCTTGCTCTGCACGTCACGTGAACCACCATTGTTATAGCGGATACGTGTCTTGAACTTGTTCATGTTCTTCTTGGCTACAGAGTCAAGATACATAGAATCCAAGAACATTGAGTCGATTTCGCCTGCATCTGCAATCATCTTGTAGTAATAAGGAACCACAACAACCTGAACGTCGTACTTGCCGCTCATCACCTCTGCACCGGGTCTGTATGCACCGCTGTAGTTACCAAAGAGGGCAACCTCAACAGTAGCACCAGAAGAAGCGCCGGGATTCTCCAGCAGGTAGAAGTTATTGTTGCTCACCTTACCATACTTAGAACTGATGTCAGAGTAGTTCTCATTGCTGAATGCCTGAGAAGAGGTACCAGAACCAGCCTTGTAGTAAGCGGTGTTAGAGGTGTTGTAGAACATGCTGTAAGACATCTCCACCACCACGTCGGGCTTGTAGAACTCAGTGGGATAGCTCCAGGTGTTGGACATGTAGGCCAGACCGTTACTCATCTTCACAGGCTCACCCTCGAAGAGAGAAGTCTTCTCCCATGTTTCAGTGCTGCGCAGAGTGTCACCTACAGAGTTGAGGTAGTACTCAGCAGAAGCAGCCTTGGTGGGAGCGAAGGTCTCCAGTTCCCAAATCTTGCTTGACTTGTCACCATCAGCCTTACCAATCTTGTGCACATTGAACACCAGAGGAGTAACGATATCCATGTTGATGCTCATCTCTGCCAGAGAGTCGGCATTCAGACCGCTATACACAAGTGTTGTACCCTGAGTACCCTTAGTCTTATCCTCATAAGAGGTAGAGTACTTGTAGTAGGGTTTCAGTTTGTTGTAAGCAGCCGCCCAACCTTCATCGGTAGGAATAACCATCACGTAAGAAGAGTCCTCACGGTCGATACCCTCACCGAAGCTTCTCTCAGCCATCATCCAACTGTCAGCACCTGTGTTGGGCAGATACCAACTGTTGCTCAGCATACGGTTTGAAGTGAAATACACACTATCAACGTATGTGGGGTTACCATTCTCGTCGGGACGACCCTCGATGCTGGAACCAGCAGAGAAGTAAGTGGTGTCTCTGGCTACCAGATAATCGTGAAATGTGTTGGTAGTGCCACCGAACTTGATGTACTCGTAGAGGTTGTACTTGAACTCTGCGATACCCTTCAGGGTGTGCAGTGTACCATTCACAGCGGGAATGTTCTTCAGGTTGATCACCTCGTTCTGGAATGTACCCTGACCCTTATCGAAGATCATGTTCTTGCCATTGAGAACCTTTACGGTATCAATGTCTGTACCAGCATAGATACGTCTCCACAGAGCGATGTGGTTGCCCATAAACTGCTGCTGCAGGTTGAAACCATCATTCTCTGCCATCTGGAGATACTTCTCATAGTCCTCATCGCTGATGGCGCTGTTCTCGGGAGCCCATACGGTGTTTACCTGACCGCCATTGAGGATGTCGGCATAGGTGTAAGTGCTTTGAGGATGCTTCTCGTCACGATAGAACTTTGTACGCTTAGCAATCTCAGCAAATCGGCTCAAGTCTGGGTTGCTTGTAATCTGCTCCCACAGAGTCTTGGTGGCTACGTTGCCGCTATCACCAACCTCATAATGGTCGTCCCATGTGTCGGAACATCCGGGTACAGCCAAGATGGCTGTTCCCAGGATTACTGTTCCGATGTATTTGTTTAATTTCTTGTTTGCCATAATTCTCTTGAATTTATACAATATGATACTGTATGTAGATTCGTGGTTTACTGATCATACTTAGACTTGTTCCACACGGGATTCTGCTGCAACATGCCATGGCTAGCCTTCACATCCATATAATAGATGGGGCAATAGAGTCCGTAGCGGTTCTTGAATCTGTTCTTCAGAGTAGTGTAATAGTTGGAGTAGGCATTTCTCAAGAAGGTATCCACCATCTTGATCATACCCTTCTGACCATTACCTACATGACGCTCGTCGGTACTCTCGCGCTCGTCGGCTGCCTCGGCAGCAGAATCAGAATTACGCTCAGCATAGCGAACCAGGTCAAACCAGCGCTTGCCCTCACCGATAAGCTCAATCTGACGCTCGTTCATTACCATACGCACGATGTCTGAGTTGGTAGCAGCGTTACCGTTGGTAGAACCAGAGTTCAGGTCTGTAGAAACGGGTTTAGCCTCGTTGTAGTTACAGAAAGAACGACGGTGAATGGCATTCACGATGTTCTTGGCCATTGTGTTGTTGGCAGCACCACCTATGCAGGCAAGTGCCTCAGCCTTGATGAGCATCACATCGGTCATGCGGTAGATAATCCAGTTGTTCCACTTGTAGGTCGTAACTTCCACATTCTTGATCTCACGGTTGGTCTGCTGGCCTTCCCAGTTGATTTCGGGTCTCTGCCACTTGATGCAGTAGTAACCGCTCAATGCTGTGCTGCTGGAACTGCTGCTACCGGAAGCAATCAGGTTCTGTACACCTACCCACATACGTGAGTCATACTTGGCATTACCCCAACCGCCATAGCACTGTCCGAGAGCATCGGTGCTCACCTCAAGGTGAGAACCATTGGTGTAACCATAGAGATGGTTGGCAACGTCATTCTCCTGCTCACCGCTTGAGTACTGCAGCTCGAGCATGCTCTCGATGCTGTTGCCAGTTCTGAAAATCAGGGTCTGAGCCTCGAGCGCAGGTGCTGTAGTCTGGTAAGCACCGTCGAAATCATTCTCAATCATATCGCAGTTGGTCAAACCATAGTTCTCAGTGTCAACAAGAGTGGGATTGAACGAACTGGAGAAACGGTCCTGATTCTGCTTTGCAAGAGAAGCCAGAGCAAGGTCAGCATAGTCAGCAGCCTTCTGGTAGTCACCATTCACGGTGTGAGCCACATAACCTGTGTCAACCTTCACAGTATCCTCCAGCATGCCACGTCCCTGGTGCAATGAAGCTCTCCAGAGGTACATGTCAGACAACATGGCGAAGATAGCACAGTTGGTAATCAAGCCCTTTGAGTCAGAGTTGCTGACGAAACGGTTGCGAGCCTGACCCTTCACACTCTCACAATCGAGGATAATAGAGTCAAGAACAGCCAACTGGTTGGTCTGTGGGAAAGACTCCACTTCGGCGTCCTTGTTGATAACCTTAGTAGTATAAGGTACATCCTTGAAAGCACGCAGCAGATAGAAGTAGTTCAATGCTCTGAGAGACTTCATCTCTGCACGCATCTGATACCACTCGGTAGTGGTGAACTGAGCGTCCTTCTCAAGCACTTCCTCACCATGAGCAAGAACCTTGTTACAGAGGTTGATGGTGTTATATACTGGTCCCCAGTCAAATATAGTCATACTGGAGTCGGGCATACCCTTCATGATTTCATTATAGGTATCATAACTTTTCATATCGGAGGTGCGGGTACGGTTCAGGTTGTAGCTGTCCGAACGAAGGTCTCCCCACACTGCCAGCCTCTGTACTGTGCTTGCCATCTGATGGTAAGCGCCATAGCGAACACCCTCAAGGTCGTTCTTGTCCTCCCAGAATTCCTCTTCCACAACCTTGTTCTGAGGATAAACAGTCAGCCAATCCTCACAGGATGTGGCAGTGAAGGCCAACACCCCAAGCAGGCAGGAAGACAGTGATATATAAATCTTTCTTTTCATGTCAACTTAATTTTAGAAACTAAGGTTTGCACTGCATGTAAATGACTTAGTACGCGGTGTTCTGCTGTTATCAGTAGATACAGAGAAGCCCTGAGGAGATACGTCAGGATCCACACCTGTATATTTAGACCAGCACCACACGTTGTTGGCAGAAGCTGACAGAGTCAACTGGCGGATACCGTATTTCTTAAGCTTCTGAGGATTGAACTCATAACGCAGCTGCACATACTGCAGACGCAGGTAGTTACCATTCTCCACGTAGCGGTCGCTGGGCAGAGAGTTGTAGCTTTCATAACCGTTGACGTTGGTCAGAGCACGAGGAATGACTGTTTCATCACCATTCTTGCGCCAGCGCCATGTAGTAGCGTAGCTCTGGTTGGTGTTAGAGCGCATGCTCTCGTAGTTGGCACGTGCCAGGTTGATGATCTTGTTACCCATACGGAAGTTGAAACCAGTGTTCAGAGAGAATCTTCCATAGAACAATGTGAAACCGAAACCACCATTGCACTTGGGGTTAGAGTTACCCAGGTAAACCATATCATAGCGGTCAATCTGTCCGTCGTGGTTCACATCCTCGTAGATAGCATCACCACCCTGGAACTGCTTGCGGTAGCTCTCATTGTAGCAGTAATACATTGGCAAGGGAATACCCTTTGCATCGGTCAGCATGTTGCCATCAGCATCATAAGCGATAGGACAAGTGAAGTTCTCATGACGGCGCTGAGCTGCAGCTGCAGTGTTGATGGGGTTGCCCTGTGCATCATAGCCAGTGTTGTTCACCTCGGCATAACCATAAGAACTGATAGAAGCTGTGGTGTAGCCGTTGTGGTCGTAGTCATAACGATAAACACCCTTGTAGCGCAAGCCGTAGATAGAACCCAGAGCATTGCCGATCTGTACACGGTTGTTATAGGAGAGGTTGCCAGGCTGATAAGTCTCGGCGCCATTCAGAGCCTCCAGAATCAGGGGATCCATTTCCTCTACCTCATTGAAGTTCTGAGCGATGTTACCACGCAGCTTCATTGAGAACTTGCCAACCCTAGCGAACTTAGATGTGTAAGCATTCAACTCCCAACCCTTGTTGCGGAGAACACCTACGTTAGCTTTTGACAGGCTGGTGAAACCATTGGCACTGGCAATACGCAGATTGTTCATCAGCAGGTCGGTGGTCTTCTTGTTGTAAACCTCGAGCTCGAAGTTCAACAGCTCGTTGAGCAGACCCAGGTTGAAACCTAAGTTCCACTGCTTGGTCTTCTCCCACTTCAGCTGTGTCAGAGACAGGTTCTCGGGCTTGATCACCTGGTGACCTGCATAGTAACCGCTGGTTGAGTACTTGTTGTACTGGTCGGAACCGCTACCACCGGTGTTACCTGTGATACCCCATGTGGGACGGAAGGCCAGCATGCTCAGCCATTTCTTACTCCACTGCATGAAACCCTCATCGCTGATGTTCCAACGAGCACCTACTGAGGGGAATGTGCCATACTTGTGACCGGCACCGAAGCTGGTGCTACCATCGGTACGCAGAGTGGCATCCAGATTATACTTACCCTTGTAAGCGTAGTGAACCTGCTCGTAGAAGCTGTGGCTTCTCCACTCGCTGTTGCCAGAACCGGCACTCTGAAGCAGAGCTACCACTGTAGGATCGGTGATACCGTCGGGAGCATTCCACAGACCCAGATTCTGACTACTGCTGCTACCTGTTGCCATCTCGAAACGAACCAGGCCGCTCAAGCTGTGATCCTTATTCTTGAATGCAGAGTAGTAACGCAAGTCGTGACGAGTGGTGAACTCGAGTGACTTGTACTCATCGTTACTTACAACGTTACGCTCGTTAGAGGTCAGAGCGGCCTTGTTGTCGCCACCCCATACCCAGTCCATAGGCTTGAGCTCGCTGGGGCAATAGTTGTCATTGCTGGTGTTGTAGATGTTCAACTGAACGTCACCCACATAGTTCAAGCGGTGCTGGTCGTTCTCCTTACCCAGGAGCTTGTACTCAACGCTGAACTGAGGAGTCAGGTTGTACTGTTTCTGCTTCCACCAAGCCTTCATGGCACGTGCTACGGGGTTACCGTTCACAAACTGGTCTCTCAACTCATAAGAGGTGCGATAGCCGTTCTGAGGAAGTCTGTCAGTACTAGAAGTGCTGTAAGTGGCAGCCAGAGGCAGCATGTTGAAGTAGTTACCAGTTACGTTTCCGTTCACGTCATACTCATAGATGCTCATGTTAGGCATTGCATTGTATGCGCGGGCCAGAATGTCGTTACCATAGTTCTTGTGGTTTGTGGTGAAAGTCAAGCTGATGTTACTGCTAAACTTGATGCGGTCACTCACGTAGTAGTCCAATGCAGAAGTGGTGCTGAAACGGTCGAGCTTCTGACCGATGATGGTACCTGTGCTCTTGTCATAACCGGCACTGATACGGAATGTAGCTTTGTCGCCACCACCAGAGAGATACACATAGTACTTATGCTGCTTACCGAACTTTGTCACTGCATCCACCCAATCGGTGTTGTGGCTGTAGTGGTTGTAGATGAAGGGATACTCCATGTTGTAGTCCAACTCGGTGATGCTTGTGGGCACCTGGTTGGGATTGTAGTAAGCCTCCTTCAGCATCATGGTGTAACCGTCACCGTTCAGCATCTTGTAGCCATCGGGCTGCCATGTGCCATCAAACTTGTAGTTGAATGCCACGTTGGTGGGGCCCTTATGACCACGGCGCAGCTTGATCTCGATAACACCGTTTGAACCTCTCATACCCCACTTGGCAGCAGAAGCAGCATCCTTCAGGATGGTGATGCTCTCGATATCCTCGGGGTTAACGTTCAACAGTGTAGAGAACTGCTCCTCGTTATCCATTGTCTCGAAGTTGACGTTCTGAGCGTCCTCGGGCAACTCAAAGATGTGGTCGTTCACAACAATCAGAGGCTGTGCGTTACCATTGATAGTGGTGGTACCACGCAGACGCATGGTAGTACCAGAACCCAGGTTACCAGAGTTTGGCACGATGTCCAGACCGGCAATCTGTCCCTGCAGAGCCTGGTCAACAGACTCGAATGACAGGCCAGCCACATCATCCATGCTGAACTTCTGTGCCACACCTGCATACTCACGTGCAGGAATCTCAAGACCTGTGGTAGGTGCATTCTGCTTAGCCTTTACCACAACCTCCTGCATGGTCTTCACATTGTCCTGCAGAGTTACCTTGAACACATTCTTGCTACCCACCTTCTGTGAGAAACTCTTGTAACCCATGAAGGAGATAATCAATGTGTTGTTGGGATCCTTGATATTCATGGTGAAGTTACCATTCATATCCGTCACAGTCTGGCTGACAATACGGTTGTTCTTGTCTTTCTCCACAACGTTGGCACCCATGATGACATCAATCTCATCCGATACGGTACCGGAGATACGCCGTTGCTGTGCACTTGCGGGCAAAGCCATCATGGCTATCACCCAAAGCAATATAAGCTTGATAAGTTTGTTCATAGTGAAAGTGTATTACTTGATAGTACCGTATCTCTTAAGATATTTCTTGGCAGCCTGGGGAGTAGCCCAAGTGGAGTCATATCTGCCATTTACAAGTGCAGTGTGGTTGAGTACGCCATCAATCTGGTGTATCACGGCAGCACTGGAAGCATCCAGGCTGATACCGGTCATCACGACACCCACAGGGCGCCTAGAGCAAGCCATATCACGTGCAATCACGTTCTTCTCGCCCACTGTCTCCATCTTCTGGTTGGGGTTCACCTTGTAAGTCTGGTCGTCACATACACGCAGAACAGTCTCATCACCATTGGCAATGCGATCCACATGTATCTTGCAGAACAGTCCGAGCTCGCTATCGAAACTTGATGTCACCATCTCATTGTCAGCCAAAGGAGACTTGTCGGCAAACACAGAGTTGTCGGCGAAGTGGTAACGGATGAAGTTGGTCAGATAAGTGATCTTTGTAGCGATACGCAAGCTGTCCTCTGTGGTCTCCAGAGAGTCAGTATATTCATACACGATAGAGTCTGGACGTGAGTCGGGGCTCTGCATCCAGTCGTTGGTTTCGGGATCCCACTCCTTCTTGCGGTGAGCCTTGTAGTCCTCCTCAATCTGCTCCCATGTGGGCAGACCGGCAGCAATGGCAGCACGCACAGCGTCGTTGGTAGGAACGAAAATAGTATAACGGTAGTTGTTGAAGAACTGCACGTTGTAGTCAGGACCGTTGTCGTTGACAAATACGTGGAACTTCTTCATAGCAGACTTCTGCTCGCTGCTTGACCAGCGCTCATCTACCAGACCGCAACCCTTGATGATATCATCATAGGCATCAGCCTGACAGAGGTAGTAGAACTCAGCATAGGGGTTGTTCGCCCAAGCCTCTTCGTCCCATCTGTTCTGGTCATCATCGTTGGTCAGGATACTATATACACTACGGAATGTGGGCACCAGGGGAGAATCCATCACGTATGTCTGTCCGTTCTTCAGACCCTCGAAAGGCTTTGTCACATCACACTCGGTCACACCGACAGTCTCTGTATTAATATGCTGACGCTGATTTTCCAGCTGGAAGCCACCCATAGCCTTGATTACATGACCATTCTCATCGCGAACCACCTTGATGGCGTTACCGTTCTTAGAGAGGAAGTACTCGTCCTCACCATCGATAGGATTGGTTCCGTCGTGCACGATGGTGTGGCTCTCCAGAATATCCTTCAGACGGTTGGTTATCTCACCCTGCTGCACGGTACCACCCTGACCTGTGATAGCACGGCCAATAGTACCTACGGGGTTGTCAGCAGTAGAGTTGTAGAGACCATAGTAGTTGTAGTTACGAGCCTCGATGGGGAATGTCTTGTTCTTGTATGACAACTGCATCACACGAGGTGTGCGGCTCTTCATACTGGTGGGATCATAATAACAAAGAAGAGCAGAGTCAGAAGGCAGGAAGAATGTGAACTCACTCTGCATAGCCTTCAGGTAGGCGTAATAGTTCAGACCCATGTAAGTCTGGTCATAGATAGCCCACTTGATGATGTTGTTTGTCTTACTGATGTAGGCAGGTGATGTAACAGAGGTATAGTCGGCAGGACCGTAGATATCACTCATTATATATACAGCACCGTTGCTGGCCAGCAGACAGGTATCAATCTTTTCGATGTCCTCGGCATAGAAGAGCTGCTCCTGGGCATCATCACGAAGCTTGGTCATCTTGCTGGGTACACTACCCACGAATGAGCGGATCATGATGATGTTGATAAGGCTCTGCAGAGTACCCAAAGGAATATTGTCGATGTTCTTGTAGAGGTCATCCACTGACTCATATACCATGTTGGGATCACCATAGGTCTCAATCAGCTGCAGACCACCACCCTGTGTGAAGTACTTCCAGAGTGCCTCATCGCTGGGGATGAACATAGAAGCCATATCCTTCTCCACGCGTACCTCATCATAAAGGCCGTTCCATGCGGGGTCGAACTTCAGGCTGGGAATAATATCCTTGCTGGTATCGTCCTTATAGGGCATGTACTTGTCGGTGGTTCCCAGAGGACCAGGCTCATAAGCCCACTTTCTATGACCATAACCGTTGTCAGACACATATCTCTTAATAAAGATAGAATCCTCGAACTCCTGGTGCAAGTCGTGGTAAGACTCAGAGAGCGTCTTGTCGTAGAAAGGTGCACTGTAGCGGTCGAGCATGTGGCTGAAGATGTTGGTCTTGCCATTGGTGCGGATCACTTCTGCCATACTTGCTACGGGGCAGAGGGGAGCATCAGTCACGTTCACATAACCGTTCTCACACACACCGTCCTTCTCTACCAGCTTAGAGCCATAGATATGCACGTCGCTTGTTACGCGCTCCTGACCCATGAAGATAGCGAAGTCCTCATCTGTCACTGTGTTCTTGGTCAGATGCTCGCTGGTGAAGTGCAGCATCATAGAGGGAGTGTTATCGGTCACCATGTAGAGTCCCTTACCACCATTCTCCTCACGGAAGCGCCACCAGTAGTCCTTATCCACGGGGCTGTAGCTTACGGGCAGCTGATTGGAAGGAACATAGGTAATAGAGTCAGTCACCACCACGTCGGTGTATCTGCGCATATACTCACCGCGAACAGGAGAGTTGGAACCAGAAGCCTCACTGCTGGCCAGGTTCTCCATCACGATTGAGTTGTTGAGCATACTTGTATGTATGAGCAACTTCTTCTGAGCCTGGCTCAGGTTTTCATAACTTGTGGCTGAGTGCCATGGGTTTGCCTCCGGCAGTGTTGCATTGTGCTCGAAGAACTTCTGCCAAGCCTCGTCATTAGCCACGAACACAGTCTTGGAGCCTGTTCTGCTCAACACCTCCGAAAGAGGACGTGCATTGGCGGAATTGACGTCCTTGTCAGCCAGAAGCCGCAAGTACGTTTTGAAATTACCGCGATTCTGCAGACTCTCGTAGATGCTGGAGTTGAGCCAACTGGGCTTTTCATCGTCCAGCGTGAACTCATCCTTACAAGCATACATCAGGCCGCACGCTGCCAGCAGGCACATCACTTGTGATGAACGCCTGCTCCATTTGCTTAAACGGTTAGTCATACGCATTTTTTAGTGTTATTATTTAGTTTATTATTTTGTTCTTGTTCCCTACGTGTTCCCAGATTTCTGCCGGTTTGCGTCGTTTATGGCATCCATCTTGGCGTTTGGAGACACTTAACAAAGCAAATTTACATCAATTCTTAGGGACTACCTAACCTTGCCAAAGTAGATTAGCATGCATTTAACTAAATTTAACAAATAAAAGTTAATAATTGCATAAATTGGCGCATCTGTGCAATGTGAAATGCTAAGAAACGTTGTCCGAGGAGCCTTTTTCGAGCCTTCGGGCAAGTTCCCAGTAGAGCAATGCCTTTTCTTCATCGCCCATACGCGAGTAGGCATCCCCGAGCAGATGATACGGCTTGGGATTTTTCTCCTTCAGGCTGGTAGCACGTGTGAGGTCGTTTATGGCTTCCGCCCAAAGTTGCTTCTGCATGAATACACGTCCCCTGTTGTAGATGGCTTTGAAGGAACGCGGTGAGAGGGCAACGGCCTGATTGAGGTCGCGCAGAGCGTCATCCAACTTGCCGGAGTCGGCCAAAGTGACTCCTCTACGCACCCAGGCGATGAACAGACGCGGACTGAGGTCGATGGCTTTGTTGTAATTGGCAAGAGCGGCTTTCACGTTGTGGGCTTCTATCACGCACTGGTCTCCCAGCGACACAAACTCCTTGGCAAGCCGCTCCAGCTTCTCGTTCTGGCTGTCGAGCTGCCTGCGCATCTCATCCCTGTCGTCCCTAAGCTTCCTGAAGACGTTCAGCTTGCGGCGGATGAGCCTTTTGGCCTGTGGCCGTTCTATGTCGTAGCGGGTGTGGATGGCTATGAAGAAGTGGTCGAGACATTCCTGCATATCACCCCTGTCAAAGGCTTTGCAGCAGGCACGATACTCATTGTCGGCCTTGGCAAAGCGCAGTGCATGTTCCAGAGCTTGCTGGTCATTGAACTGCCGGGCGAAGTTGACTATTTCGGGCCGAACGAAGATATCGGAGCGGGTGAGCCGCCTCTTGAGGGTAAGCCCGTCCAGTGAGGTGCATCGGCTGAGTGCCACATAAGCCTGCCCGCCCGCAAAGGTGCCGCCGGTGAAATCCACTGTTACGTTGCGGAATGTCAGTCCCTGGCTCTTGTGGATGGTGATGGCCCATGCCAGACGGAGCGGAAACTGGGTGAAGGTGCCTATCTCCTCTTCCTCTATCTTATGCTCTTTCTCGTTGAGCGTATAGCGCACGTTGCTCCAGGATTCCGGGCAGACCGTCACGGGCACACCGTCTTCGGTCACCACATCCAGCGTATTGTGCTCCTCGTCTATCTCGGTGATACTGCCCAGTGTGCCGTTGACCCAGCGCTTCTCAGGGTCATTCTTCACGAAGATAACCTGCGCACCTTCCTTCAGCTCCAGGTGAAGCAGGGTGGGCAAGGACGCTTCGGGAAACTCGCCACGTATCTTTCCGTCGAAGATCACTGACTTGGCGGGCAGTTTGTCCAGTTCGTTCTGGTTGGTGAAATCCACATTGTCGCGCCTGGTAGCAAGCACGATGTTGTAGTCCGATGTGCTGTCAGACTTCTCCCCCACTTCTTGCTCCGAATAACGGGTATTGAGCAACTGCAATTCCAGTTCGCTCACCTGGTTCTCGCGTATATGGTCGAGGGCGGAGATAAATGCTCTGTCACTCTGGCGGAAGACCTTCTGCAGCTCGATGCTTACAAGGTTCATCTCACGGAACACACGCGCCGAGAAGAAATAGGGGTTGGGATAATAACGTGAGAGAATATCGCGCTCGTCGGCCTTCACCACAGGTTCCAACTGGAACACATCGCCCACAAAGAGCATCTGCTTGCCGCCGAACGGTTCGCGCATGTTGTGACAATAGACTCTCAGAACACGGTCGATGAAGTCGATGATATCGGCCCGCACCATGGAAATCTCGTCTATGATGATGAGTTCCACGTGCTGAAGCAATTTTATGTGACTTTTCCTATACTTGAGAAAGTCGCGTATCTTGCGTGGAGAAAACTTGGGATCATCGGGGATAAGCGGATAGAAAGGAAGCTTGAAGAAACTATGCAACGTACTACCTTCCACATTGATAGCCGCGATGCCTGTGGGTGCAAGCACCACATGTTTCTTCTTCACATTCTTGCACACATACCTGAGGAACGTGCTTTTACCCGTTCCGGCCTTACCAGTCAAAAATACTGACTGATGCGTGAAGTGTATCAGAGAGAGCGCGTTTTGGAACTCCGCGCTCGATGTATCTATCTCCCGACTACTCATCCAGCACTTCCTCTGGTGTGGGATTCACGTCTTCTGTTTCCTGCACGGCACCGTTCTCCAACTCCTGTTCCACACCGAGTTCGGTCTCGATGTCGAGTGAATCGGTATCCGTACTGTCATTGGGCTGGGCATAATAACCGCTGCACGTCCAGAGGCTGGCATCCAAGTCGCGTGGAGGAGCGAACTTCTGGCGGTACTTGCTGAAGCGTTCGTCCTTGAGCACATCCTGTATGAAATAGCCAAAGATGGGAAGTGCGGTGCGACTGCCTTGGCCTAAAGCTCCCGTGCGGAAGTGTATGCTTCGATACTCGCCACCTACCCAGGCGCCACCCACCAGTTTGGGTGTAACGCCCACAAACCAGGCATCGGAGTGGTTGTTGCTGGTTCCCGTCTTGCCACCAAACTCAGTGTATTGCAGCACGGGATGGATGTATTCCCACAGAGCGGCTGTTGTTCCGCCCCTCTCAGTAAGTCCGGCACGAAGCATCGTCTGCATGAGGTAGGCCGAGCGGTAAGGAATAGCCTGACTCTCATGCAACTGGGCATCATAGATGACCTTGCCGTCCCGGTCGAGAATCTTCGTCACCAGGATGGGCATGTTGTACTTGCCGTCATCTATCACCGTGCAGTAACTGTTGACCAACTCGAGCAGATTGACATCGCTGCTGCCCAGACTGAGCGACTTGGTCTCATGCAGGGGCGACTGGATGCCCATTGCATGAGCGGTGCGGGCTACATTGGGGATGCCCACTTCCATGCCCAGACGAACAGCCACACTGTTTATACTCTGTGCAAAAGCGCTCTTGAGCGGCATCTGTGCACCGGTGAAGTAGCCGTTGGCATTATGTGGTGCCCACACGGTGGGCTTGTCGTCAATCGTATCGGGATAAGCTACATAGGCATCCAAGCGCTTGTCGCAAGGTGTCAGTCCTTGGTTCATCGCCTCGGCATAGACGAAGAGCTTGAAGGTGGAACCAGGCTGGCGCATGGCCGTCACCTTGTCATACTTCCACGGCTTGAAGTCTATATCGCCCACCCAAGCCTTCACCTGGCGGGTGTCTGGTTCGATGGCCACAAAACCGCAGTGCATAAACCGCACCATATAGCGTATGGAGTCCATCGTACTCAACTCCTTCTCCTGCATCCCGTCATAGGTGAACACCTGCACGGGATGCGGCTGGTTGAGGTAATACTCCACGGAGTCGGGCTGGTCGGGGAAGCGTTCCTTCAGATATTTATAATGTGTAGTACGCTTGGCCAAGTCTTCTATGAAGTGCGGAATCTCCCTGTGCTGGCGGTCTTGCCAAGGTGGCGTACTGCCCCAATGATTGTCAAAGCGCTGCTGTATGACCTTCATCTGCTTGAGCACAGCCTGCTCGGCATAAGCCTGCATGCGGCTGTCCAGCGAAGTGTAGATGGTCAGTCCGTCGGCATAGAGATCCAGTTTGTTGTCTCCGTCATAGCCTGGCACAAGCCCCTGCTCGCATAAGTCATTGATGTACTCCACCAGTTGCTCACGGAAGTAAGGAGCCTGGCCGTCATAGCTGCTGGCTGTGTGGCGGCTGGCCAACTGGATAGGCAGTGCCTTGATGGAGTCCAACTGCCCGCGTGTGGCCACCTTGCCATCCACGGTGAGGTGCCCATGTGCATATACCAGATCAAGCACCGTGTTGCGGCGCGAGAGGCTGTTGCGGGGGTTGATGCGTGGATTGTAGCTGCTGGTTGCCTTGAGAAGTCCCACCAGCACAGCAGCCTGCTCGTGGGTCAACTTATCCGGCGTGGTGCCGAAATAGGAGCGCGCGGCGGTTTTGATGCCAAAAGAGTTGCTGCCGAAATCCACCGTATTGAGATACATGGTGAGTATCTCCTCCTTATTGAATATGATCTCCAGCTTGATGGCAACTATCCATTCCTTGGCTTTCATCACCAAGAGCCTCACCCCGGGAATGTATCCGAGCAGTCCTGTAGAATACTGGGTGCGTACGCGGAAGAGGTTCTTGGCCAACTGCTGAGTGATGGTGCTGGCACCTCGAGCCCGCCCGCGGGCCATATCCTTGACGGCTGCAAAGAGCCCCTTGAAATCTACACCATGATGATGATAGAAGCGTTCGTCCTCGGTATCTATCAGTGTGTGGATGAGCACAGGCGATATCTCGTTGTACTCCACCGGCGTGCGGTTTTCGCTGAAGAAGCGTCCGAGCTGTACGCTGTCGGCACTATACACCTCGGAAGCCTCGCTCACCACGGGATTCTCAATGTCCTTGAAGCCCGGTGAACGCCCGAAGAGATAGAGGAAATTGCAATCCACCGCTCCCAGACCCAGTATGAGAAGCAGCACAAAGGTGCATGGCCACACCACCAGTTTCTTGTACCAGGGGCCACCATATATTTTGCGCAGCGCGATCTTCAGCTTACGCCTGATTGGGACAGCTATCATGTTTTCTCTTGCCTTTTTGGTTCTATCCAATTGCAAAAGTAATAAAACTTGTGGGACAGACAGCTCTTTCTGCCCAACTATTTTTGCTTATGCTCATTCTGAAGCTATCCAAAGGCGCCGGGAAGTGAATTCCAAGACCCTAAAATGACGCAATCCGGGACGGAAAGAACAGCAGAGAGCGGCGCAGAAAGGGTGTCAAACGGCTCGGGGCTGCCGACCGACGCGAACAAGCAGGCACGGCAAACATTCCCACACAAGCGGTGACAGCGAACACAGCAGATGGGAGATGCCGAAAACGCACTATGCTGCGAAGCCCGATGCAGCGTGCTGCGAGGACAAGCACAGCACGCTGCGATGGCCGACGCACCGCATTGCGCCAATAGCCCAACTGTACAACCCGTGCCGGCTCTACCCTTTTCTCAAAAGAAAAGCAGTACTGTGGGCTTCCCGTGCAAGCATACCGGCACGAATTGGCCAATAGGCTTGGAAACGGAAACTGACAATACTGTTTCTGTCTTTCTGTATGCTTGTTCCGGCAGAGCAACGTGCTACCCTACCGGCTGCAGTTCAACACATGCTGCAGGATAGCCTGCCCGTCATCGGGGTGGAACCAAGTGATGCTCCCGTCGCGCTGATACCAAGTCATCTGCTTCTTGGCATACACGCGCGTGTTCTTCTTCATCCGTTCCACCGCCATAGGCAACTCCCATTCGCCATCCAGCACGCGGAACATCTCCTTGTAGCCGATGGTGTTGAGCGCATTGAGGTGGCGCAGAGGATAGAGCCGGCGGGCTTCTTCGAGAAATCCTTGCTCCATCATCCTATCCACACGGGCATTGATGCGGGCAAAGAGTTCCTCACGTTCGCGCCGAAGCCCCACCTTGATGATGTTGAAAGGGCGCTGGCGGGTGACTCGCACACGGAAAAGGCTGTAGGGGCAACCTGCCGTGTGGCAGATTTCAAGCGCGTGGATGACCCTTTTGTGGTTCTTGTGATCCACTATCCTGAAGTATTCGGGGTCAAGGCGTTCCAGCTCCCTGAGCAAAGGCTCCAGCCCCTCCTGCTCGAAGCGGGCTTTCAGGTCGGCACGCACTTGGGCATCCACCGTGGGGATATCATCAATGCCCTGGCACACGGCATCCACATACATCATGCTTCCACCCGACAGCACCGCATGGTGATGGGTGCCTGAGAGGTTGCTGATGACAGCCAGCGCATCCTGCTCATAGCGGGCTGCGCTGTAGTCCTGACCCAATTCGAGTTCGCGCACGAAGTAGTGCTTCACACGTGCCACCTCCTCTGCCGTGGGAGCGGCAGTGCCTATATCCATCCCACGATATATCTGACGACTGTCACAATTGAGCACTGGGCACGACAGGGAAGTGGCCAAATGTAGGGCCACATCCGTCTTGCCCACCGCCGTGGGACCAATGAGCACCACCAGGTTCATCTGCCTGGGTGCCGGTTCACTCACTGATTTCAAATCCTTCGAGGTCAAGTTCTACGTCCTCGAAACCGTCCTCTCCGTAGAAACTCTCGCCCGACTCGGCACCGGCGGCATTGGCTGCGGGAGCAGCCTCATCCTCATCCTGCACCGACTGCAGAGGGGCTTTGCCGTGACGACGGCTTACCCGAGGCTTCGGTTCAGGCTGGCCAAAGAGGTTCTCTGTAAGTTCCATCAGGAAGAAACGCTTGGCTTCAGGGTCGAAGACATATGCCAGACGCTGGCCCTCATCATCCATCAGCTCGCCGATGACAGTATGCTCCATCAGATAGACATCCTCCTCTGAACGGGCATCTGCATCACGCATGCACACCTGTTTCTCCACACGCCAATCCTCATCGCAGAGCAGGAACTTCTGTCCGTCAATCTCCTGATAGCCGCAGTCGGCCAGTATGAGACGATGAAGGTCGGCGAATGTAGCCTCGGCATCAATCTTTATCTCCACCACGAAGTCCTCTACTTCTTGGCTGAAGAGGGTAAGTCTGAGTGTCATAGGAATGAGGTTTAAGCCAGCCTTAACGGATAAAGCCGCGCTCGCTGGTGCGGATGAAGTCGAGGATATACTGGATTTCGGGACTCATGGGAATCTCGTTCTCCACGCGTTGCAGCAGGTCGTTGAGCTTGCCTGTATCCTGCAGGATGATGCGGTAAGCCTGGTGGATATTGTCGATAAGTTCACGGCTGAAGCCACGACGACGCAGTCCCACCACATTCAGACCGCAGAAGCTGGCGGGATCTCGGGCTACCAGACTGAAGGGGAGAATGTTCTGGCTGAAGCGTGTACCACCGCCTACCATGCAGTAGCTGCCTACTCGGCAGAACTGGTGCATGAGCACCGAAGCGCTGAGAATAGCCTTGTCATCGATGACAATCTCGCCTGCCAACTTGGTGCTGTTGCCAATGATGCACTCATTACCAACCTTAGCGTCGTGAGCCACGTGTGCTCCCTCCATCAGGAGATTGTTGCTGCCCACCACAGTCTTGCCCTTGGCAGCTGTTCCGCGGTTGATTGTCACGTTCTCACGAATCTTGTTGTTGTCGCCTATCTCGGCAGTTGTATCCTCACCCCTGAACTTCAGATCCTGGGGAATAGCGCTGATGACAGCGCCGGGGAAGAAGATGTTTCCGTTGCCGATGCGTGCTCCATAGAGCACCGTCACACTGTTCATCAGCGTGTTGTTGTCGCCTATCACCACACCTTTGTCGATGTAGCAGAAGGCACCAATCTCGCAATTCTCGCCTATCCTTGCCTCTGGGTGGATGTAGGCCAATGGACTGATTTTACTCATAGATGCTCTACCCCCGCCTGCCCCATTGGGGAGGAGCCGCATTCTAAGTGGGGGTTCTTGTGCGGCTAAGGGTTCTCTCATGTATCCCCAAGGGGGAAAGGCTGTGCATGCACAGCCCTGAGAGAGCCCCATTGTTATCACTATTTTGTCTATCGCAACAGGCTCGCAAGCCTGCCTTTCATTGCTCCTGCCTCGGCAGAAATGGGGTTCCACGTAGGAGCCAGTTGGCAGAACGGTTTCCAGAAGTCGCTTCCCCTCTGCGGAGCCGATAAGCTCAAAAGCTTTTGGGAGTCACATCCCTCAGCGGAGCCAATGAGCCGAATGGCTTTCTGGAGTCGTTTCCATCAGCGGAACCAATGAGCCGAATGACTTTCCGAAACCGCTTTTTGCCGTTCGGGAGCCTGCCGTTGCGCCTCTTACTTGGCTATCTGCGCTGTGAAGGTAGCCTCTGCCACGCAGTTCTCACCTATGAAGGCATAACCCTGCATGGTACCTATTCCGTGACGGAGAGGTGATGCCATCTCCACCTTGAAGATAAGTGTATCGCCGGGCACCACCTTCTGGCGGAACTTCACGTTGTCTATCTTCAGGAAGTAGGTGCTGTATTTCTCGGGATCATCCACCTTGCTCAGCACGAGCAAACCGCCTGCCTGTGCCATTGCCTCTATCTGAAGCACACCGGGCATTACGGGTTCGGAGGGGAAATGACCCTGGAAGAAAGGCTCATTGCTGGTAACATTCTTGATGGCCACAATGCTCTGCTCCTTCATCTCGATTACCTTATCCACCAGCTGCATGGGGTAACGGTGGGGCAATATCTGACGGATGCGGTTGACATCCATGAGGGGTTCCTTGTTGGGGTCATAGTATGGAGCCTGCACTTCATGCTTGCGTATCTCCTTGCGCATCATGCGTGCAAACTTATTGTTGATGGTATGACCAGGCTTGGTGGCGATGATACGGCCCTTGATGGGCTTGCCTATGAGCGCCATGTCACCGATGATGTCGAGCAGCTTGTGACGTGCAGGCTCGTTGTCCCAAACCAGTGGTTTGTGCTGCAGATAGCCCAGTTCGGATGCCTCATGACGCTCTGCACCAGTGAGCTGACACAGCTTGTCGAGGTTTTCCTGTGTGGTCTTGTGCTCGTAGATGACAATTGCGTTGTCAAGGTCACCTCCCTTGATGAGTCCAGCCATGAGCAGTGGCTCTATCTCACGAACGAACACGAAGGTGCGTGCGGCTGCCACTTCGGTGGCAAACTTATCCATATTGTCGAGGGTGGCAAACTGGCTGCTGAGCACCGAGCTCTCGAATGAAATCATACTGGTGATAGAGAAATCCTCGTCGGGCAGCAGAGTGATGCATGCACCTGTAGCCTCATCGCGGAACTCCATCTTCTTGTTGATATAGTAAAAGTCCTTGGGTGCATCCTGCTCCAGAATGCCCACACGCTGGATGGCATCCACATAGAGTTCGGCACTTCCGTCCAGTATGGGGAACTCCGGACCATCCACCTGTATCAGTACATTGTCCAGTCCCAGAGCATAGAGAGCGGCCATAGCGTGCTCCACAGTGCTGCAACGCATCTCGCCCTTGCCCAATACAGTTCCACGCTGGGTGTCTATCACATTCTCGGCAATGGCATCCATGATGGGCTGACCGGGCATGTCGATGCGCTGTATCTTGTATCCGTGGTCGGGAGGAGCCGGCATGAAGGTCACTGTGAGGTTGAGTCCAGTGTGCAGTCCTTTGCCGCTGAGTGAGAATTGCTCCTTGAGTGTATTCTGTTTTAACATGTCTTCTTTACTTGTTTTCCAGTTGTTCTTTCAGCGCCTCAATCTCCTTCTTCATGCGATTGAGGTCGCTCCACATGTCGGGCAGGTGCTTGAAGATGGCGCTTGACTTCCAGAAGTTGCGGCCCTCGATGGCGGGTGAACCCTGGATGGCAGTTCCTTCCTTCTTGATGGTATTGGGGATGCCCGACTGTGCACCAGCCATTGTGCGGTTGGCAATAGTGGCATGACCGGCGATACCCACCTGTCCGCCAAACATGCACCACTCGCCCACCTTGGTGCTGCCGGCTATGCCCACCTGAGCCGACATCACGGTGTGACTGCCGATCTCATCGTTGTGGGCTATCTGCACCAGATTGTCCAACTTGACACCAGAGTGCACTACTGTAGCTCCCATAACGGCTCTATCCACGCAGGTATTGGCTCCTATCTCCACATCGTCCTCGATGATGGCCACACCTATCTGCGGTATCTTGTCGTATCCAGTCTCTGTGGGCTGGAAGCCGAAGCCGTCTGCACCTATCACACAACCTGCATGCAGGATACAGCGGCTGCCTATCTTGCAGTCGTGATAGACCACTGCATTGCTGTAGATTTCCGTATTGTCGCCCACCTTCACATTCTTGCCCAGGCAAACATGGGGGTGAAGCACGCAGCCCTCACCTATCTCCACACCTTCGGCAATAGAGACAAAGGGACCGATGTAGCAGTCCTTGCCCACCTTGGCAGTAGAGTCGATGAATGCCATGTCACTGATGCCCGTGCGCTTGGGCTTCATGCTCTCATACGCCTGCAGCAGCTTTGCCACCGCCTCGCGAGCGTCAGGAACCCTGATGAGAGTAGCGCTTACCTCCTTCTTGGGTTCAAAGTTATTGTTGACGAGCACCACGCTGCTCTGTGTCTCGTAGATGTAATGCTCATACTTGTCATTGGCAAGGAAGCTGATACAACCAGGCTTTCCTTCCTCGATCTTGGCAAAGTTGTTGACCTTCGCATCCGGATTACCCTCAATGGTTCCCCCAATGAGTCCGGCTATCATCTGTGCACTAAATTCCATATCTATCCAATTCTTGAGCCATCTGAGCCTGCACCTCACGCGCCTTCTCGCCTGCCACCTGGGCAAAGCTTTCCGTTGCGTCGGCATAGATAATGGCCCGGCTGCTGTTAACAATCAGTCCGCACTCGCTGGTCATACCATACTTGCACACCTCTTCCAGCGAACCTCCCTGGGCACCGATGCCCGGTACGAGCAGGAAGTGATTGGGTGCGATACGGCGGATATCCTCGAATGCCTTACCCTGTGTGGCGCCTACCACATACATCATCTGGTCGTTGCCTGCCCACTCCTGGCTCTTGCGGAGCACCTTCTCAAAGAGCTTCTCGCCCTGAGCATCCTCGGTGAGCTGGAAATCGTGGCTGCCCTTGTTGCTGGTAAGAGCCAGCAGGATGACCCACTTGCCCTCATATCCGAGGAAGGGTGTAACGCTGTCCTCACCCATGTAAGGTGCCACTGTGACAGCATCCAGGTCCATTTCCTCGAAGAAGGTACGTGCATACATGGCACTGGTATTGCCTATGTCACCACGCTTGGCATCGGCGATGATGAACTGGTCGGGGTAGTTCTCCCTCAGATAGGCAACGGTCTTCTCAAAGGCTATCCAGCCCTTGACACCCATGCTCTCATAGAATGCAAGGTTGGGTTTATAGGCTACGCAGTAAGGTGCTGTAGCATCGATAATGGCCTTGTTGAAGGCAAACACGGGATCTTCTTCCTGCAGCAAGTGGGCGGGAACCTTCTTGAGATCCGTATCAAGGCCCACACAGAGGAAACTTCTTTTCCTCTGGATACTGGCTATGAGTTCTTTTCTGGTCATAACTCTGATTCTTTTAAGCGTTCTGCATTCTCGGCTACGATGAGATGGTCGATGCAGTCCTGTATCTGTCCATCCATAAAGGCCGGCAAGTTATATATGGTATAACCTATCCTGTGGTCGGTAATGCGGCCCTGGGGATAGTTGTATGTTCTGATCTTCGCACTGCGGTCACCTGTGCTCACCATCGTCTTTCGGCGGCTGGCGATATCGTCCAGGTACTTCTGGTGCTCCTTATCATATATAAAGGTACGCAGGCGTGCAAGCGCGCGTTCCTTATTCTTAGGTTGGTCACGAGTTTCGGTACACTCCACGAGAATCTCCTCATCTTCGTTGGTGAAAGGGTTGTGCCACATGTAGCGTGCACGCACTCCCGACTCCACCTTATTCACGTTCTGTCCACCGGCACCGCTACTGCGGAAGGTGTCCCACTTGATTGCACCTTCATTGATTTCCACATCAAACTCCTCGGCCTCGGGCAATACAGCCACTGTGGCAGCACTCGTGTGCACCCTTCCTTGTGTCTCTGTAGCGGGCACACGCTGTACCCGGTGCACACCCGATTCATACTTCAGGATGCCATACACCCCTTCGCCAGTGACGCTGAAGATGATTTCCTTGAAGCCGCCAGCCGCTCCCTCGCTGCTGCTGCTCACGCTCATCTTCCATCCCTTAAGTTCGATGTAACGGCTATACATGCGGAAGAGGTCGCCGGCAAAGAGTGCCGCCTCGTCGCCTCCAGTGCCTCCACGTATCTCCATGATGACGTTCTTGCCGTCCTCGGGGTCGGCTGGCACGAGCAGGAGCTTGATTTCCTCTTCCAGTTCGGGTATCCTCTTTTCGCTGGCCGAGAGTTCTTCGCGCAGCATGGCCTTGGTCTCTGCATCCTCCTCCATAGCCAACATCTCCTTGGCATCCTCCACATTCTGCAGGCAGCCTATATATTCCTTGCGTACCTCCATCAGTTTGCCCAGGTCCTTATATTCCTTTGTGAGCTTCACGTAACGCTTCTGGTCGGCAATGACATGCGCATCGGTAATGAGCGTCGATACCTCTTCGAAGCGGCTCACGAGTCCATCCAGTCTTTCGAGTATCTCCATATCAATATTCAAAAGTACCGTATTCGCTCTTGATGACAAGGCTCTTCTTTCCTTCCTCAATGTGTCCCACAATCTGGGCATCCACATTGAACGAGCGGCTCAAGTCTATCACGCGCTGTGCGTCAGCAGGTGAAACGTAGATCTCCATGCGGTGTCCCATGTTGAACACCTTGTACATCTCTGCCCAGTCTGTGCCGCTCTGCTCCTGAATGGCACGGAACAAGGGAGGTACGGGGAACATGTTGTCCTTCACCACGCGGCAGTTTTCGCCCACGAAGTGAAGCACCTTGGTCTGTGCGCCACCTGTGCAATGTACCATACCATGAACGGCAGGACGCATCTCATCAAGCATCTTCTTGATGATGGGAGCATAGGTACGTGTGGGCGAGAGCACCAGTTTGCCGGCACACACCGGACTGCCTTCCACGGCATCGTCCAGGCGGTAGCTGCCG
>ERZ780141.457-NODE-457-length-31106-cov-13.054491_pt1 | contig 31106 bp, 22 predicted proteins | sample MGYA00433080_ERZ780141 | MGnify/ENA primary metagenome ERZ780141 (study PRJEB29588, sample SAMEA2154047) | human gut metagenome | biome: human gut; feature: human-associated habitat; material: faeces | place: Denmark | collected 2008/2010 ... | reverse complement strand
TGGAGGGTTTTGCCGGTTTTGAACGAAAGATTTTGAAAACTTCTTCGTTCAGTACCCACTGGACAGAAACCGGTGAAGTGGTCCACTTTTTCGGAAACTTTTTTCTTCCACTACCCACTGGAGGGAAATGGGCTGTCTGGCCAAAAAGATCTGAAATTTTTTCTCTCCAGTACCCCCTTGACAGTTCGGACCTTTTTGAACGAAAGAATTTCAAATTTTCTTTCCTCAGTGTTCTCTTGACAAAAATCACCGCTTGGTCTAAAGAGTCGGAAACTTTTTTCTCTCAATACCCAACGGACACATGGAGCCGTTTTGGCCTAAAGAAAATGAAAAAAGCCTCCGGAAATTATCCGAAGGCAGTAGAAATTTTCATATTTTCGTGATATAATAAACAGTAGTGTTCAAGCAAACCGTATGGTGCAAGGAGGCACGAGATGGCTGTTACATACAAGAAACTGTTTCACATGCTGATCGACAGGAATATGTCACCGGCTCAGCTTCAGCAGGAGGCCGGATACAGCGCAAACATATCCACACGTCTTCGCCGTGATTATTACGTGTCCCTTGAATCCGTGGAAAAAATATGCCGGGTCCTGAACTGCAAAGTGGACGATATCGTGGAGTTCATACCAGATAAGCCGGAAGGAGAGAATCAGAATGGCTAACCTTTCACAACAGAAACGGCAGCGGATGCTGGAATTCCTGCAAAAGCTGCGTGAGGAGCATAAAGACGATGACAGCGTCCTGATTGCCCTCGGTGAGATCGAGAGCGAACTGAATGCGAAAAAGTACGGGCTCGTGTGGGAACAGCACGAGGAAGCCGTCGATGTTCAGATGCGTACCCAGATCCCCGTGTTCACGGAGGATGCAGATCGCGAGATTACTGCCATCCCCGGAGGGGCATACAATTTCCTGCTGGAGGGCGATAATCTGCACAGCCTCCGTCTTCTGGAAAAAACGCATAAGGGCCGCATTGACGTTATATACATCGATCCACCATACAACACCGGGAATAATGACTTTGTTTATGACGATAACTATATCAGTGCAGAAGATACTTTCAAACACTCAAAGTGGCTTTCTTTTATGGAAAAGCGCCTGCGAATAGCTTATTCCCTACTGTCTGAGGATGGATTGATTTTTGTCTCAATTGATGATAATGAACAAGCCGCGCTAAAGAATTTAATGGACGAAATCTTCTCAGAGGACAATTTCATTATTGCCATGCCACGCATAACGAAAAAGAGTGGAAAAACAACCGGTTCATTTTCAAAGAATCATGATTATGTGTTGGTATACACAAGACAGAATAAAAGCATATTCGTTATGGAGGAGCATGTTGATCCTGATTTTCAATATGAGGATGAATGGGTAAGCGAAAGAGGCAAATATAAACTCAATCAGACTCTGGATTATGACAGCTTGTCTTATAGTGCCAGTCTAGATTATCCGCTCACCGTTGAGGGTGAAACTTTCTATCCGGGGAGCGATAAAAATGCGTGGGAGGAGCGTCAAAAAGGCAATCATCGCCGTGCAGATTGGGCGTGGCGCTGGAATCAAAAGCTGTTTGATTTTGGGTATCAGAACGGTTTTGTTGTTATAAAGCGGAAAGCCGATGGGAGCGCGCGTATATATACCAAAACATATTTGAATGCTCGTATTGAAAAGGATGGTGAAGGCGGCTATTACATCGATATTGTGAAAAGGACAAAACCGCTCAGTTCCATTGGGCTGGTAGAGAATCAGTATTCAAACGATAATGCCAAAAAGGATTTAGCCGTCTTTGGCCTGAAAGATGATTTTGATTATTCAAAACCCGTTGAATTGATAAAGCGCTTAATAAAAAATCATTATAATAAGAACGCTATCGTTCTTGACTTTTTTGCTGGAAGTGGGACAACCGCACAGGCGGTGTTGGAATTAAATATCGAGGATGGTGGACGGCGCAGCTTTATCCTATGTACAAATAACCAGAATAATATCTGTGAGGAAGTAACATATAAACGCTGCCGAGATATCCTCATGACATATCACTATAGCAATAATAGCCGGACCGTACTCTTAGAGCGGAAAATAAAGTTGTCAGATTTTAAAGGTTCTTCTATTCCTGAAGAGATAGCGGCTATCAAAGCTGAATACAAGGGATCTTATACAAAATTTGCTACAGAGATAAAAGATGCATACTTGTATGTTTATGGTATCACCGTGTTCCAAGAATACACTGGGATTCCTGCCAATCTCAAATACTACCGTACAGATTATGTTTCTAAAAATGAGGATGATCTCTCGGATATTCTGCTCGATCATATTTCCGAGATGATCCAGTTAGAACATGGTGTAAAGCTTGACGGGCAGCATTACATCATGATTCTGGACGATGACGAGGCCGATACGCTTGCGGCCCATTGGAGCGAATATCCGGACGTGAAGGCCTTGTATGTTTCCAAAAATGTGCTGTTCACCACGGAGCAGAATATGCTGTTCCGGGACGTGGAAATCCATATTATCCCGGACTATTATTTCAATTTTGAACTGCGGGAGGTGGGCGAAACATGGTAACGGGCCTTACACTCAACCTGTTTGATTTTCAGGAAAAAGCGGTTATGCAGCTTTTGGATCTGACCACGGACAGCCGCTGCAAGCAAACCATTGTTGTTAAATCACCTACCGGCTCCGGCAAGACGATTATATTGATCGGCTTTGTGGACGAATACCTGAACAAGGTCAATTCAAATACGGCCATCGTCTGGCTCTGCCCCGGCAAGGGCGATCTGGAAGAACAGAGCCGTCAAAAGATGATGAAGGTCGCTCCGCACCGGACCACGCAAAATCTATTTGATGCACTCCGGAACGGGTTCCCGGCAGAAAGCACTACTTTCATCAACTGGGAGCTTGTTACGAAAAAGGGTAACACAGCCATTAAAGACAGCGAACGCAAGAATCTGTATGACCGCATTGCCGAAGCGCACCGCAGCGGCATGGATTTCATTGTAATTATCGATGAGGAGCATTCCAACAATACGGCAAAGGCCAAAGATATCATAGATCATTTCTCCGCCAAGAATATCATTCGTGTTAGCGCAACGGCTGTGGAAAACAAGCGATACGAATTCTATGAAATTGATGAACTGGACGTTATTGACGAGGGGCTGATCACAAAGGCCCTGTATGTCAATGAGGGCATCGAGGACAATGTAGAAATTACGGACGATTACGATTACCTTCTCGATCTGGCCGATGCTAAACGCAAGGCCATCGCCGCCCGGTATCAGGAAGTGTTGCCGGATGGCAAAGTGATCCGTCCACTTGTGCTGATTCAGTTTCCGAACGGCCAGCCTGAGACGATCCGTGCCGTTGAACGCAAGTTGGAGAGCATGGGTTATACCTACGACAACGGTATGGTCAGCATCTGGATGAGCGAAGACAAGCGTGATCTGCCGGAAAATCTCACAGATAATGATGCACAGCCTGTTTTTCTGCTTATGAAACAGGCCATCAGTACCGGCTGGGATTGCCCACGGGCCAAAATCCTCGTGAAGCTTCGAGAGGGGATGAGCGAACAGTTCGAGATTCAGACCATCGGTCGTATCCGCCGTATGCCGGAGGCCAAGCACTACGATGATGATCTTCTCGATTTCTGCTACGTATACACCTTTGACGAAAAGTACAAGGCTGGTCTGCTGGCAACGATGGACAAGGCCTATGAAACACGGCGGCTGTTCCTGAAGCCGAAATGCAAAACATTCACACTGGAGAAGGAATACCGTGACCTTGATTTTGACGGCCTCGGTGAGCGTGAAGTGCTGAATCGCATTTACGATGCTCTGGTAGAAAAATACCACCTTACCTCCGACAAACAGCGTAATAGGATGATCCTCGCCGGAAATGGATATATGATCGGTGATGAAATTCTCGGACAGGCACTGCATGGTGTTTTCGTTCGTACAGACATGGTAGCCGAGGCCACATCCTATTACGGGACCCGTAAGCGTGTGGATACGCATAAACACGGTATGCAGCTGTTGCACAGCACCGATGCAATCAAAACGGCGATTGGCCTCTCCACCGGCAAAGTCAAGACCATTCTGGAGCGGCTGTTCCGCAAAGGCGGCAATCCAAAGAAGAAGCTACTGGCTCTAAACACCGCAGAATTTTATGCCTTCGTCATCAACAACGAGCATCTGCTGCGTGATGAATTCCGTAAAATCACTTCCGGTATGTCACAGCAGCTGGGTCTGACGCTCGAACCGAAAAAAGGTGTCTTCCACATCCCGGAGCAGGACTTCTTCAAGTATGATCCGGGTGTGAAAGAGGAAATCGAGTATCTTTCTAATGCCTATCAGGAATACACCTCCGGTTATGCCACTTCGCTCGTTCGCAGTATATCAGAGCAGTTGTTCGAGCAGTATTGCGAGAGCCGGGACGATATAGAATGGGTCTATAAAAACGGCGATACCGGCCAGCAATATTTCTCCATCGTCTATCTGGATGTCCTCCGCCATCAATGGCTGTTTTATGCAGACTACATCGTTATGAAAAAGGACGGGACGGTCTGGGTGATTGAGACCAAGGGCGGTGAATCCAAGGGCAAGGACAAAAATATCGATCCGCAGATTGAAAATAAGTTCAATGCGTTCAAAGCCTACGCCGCCAAACACGGCCTCCACTGGGGCTTCGTCCGGGACAAGGATAATCGGCTGTATATCAACAACACGGAATTCGCCATCGATATGGCCGATGACCACTGGAAACCAATCAGCCAAGTTTTCTAACGGCTTCTTCAGCCTTACATGATGAATTGAATAGGGGTTGTGAAAGACTATGCTCGGTATTACATATGACACATGGAAAAATACTTGTAAGATGTATTTTGATTTAGGAAAAGGGACAAAAGCCGCTTACTTGCAATGGTTTCCATTTACAAAGATTTCATCAGCTGATCAGGATACCATAGCAAGCGAAGAGTTCTATAACCGATATATTAAGTCGGGAGCGTTTGTCCTTTTTCCTTCAGCCATGCATCGTTCAGAAAACTTCATTCAAAAAGGAGATGGTAGCTTTAGAGATTCGTCGTTGCTTTCACCGGTCTTGTATCTGGTCCTGCAAGCAATGGGAAAAGAAGTATCGATGGCGTATTCGCCTCAAAGGGGGAGTCAGATTGAAGTCTTCTACGCAGGCAATTACGATGAAATGCGCCCAAAATACAAACAAGATTATGACGATTTTTTCAAAGCAATCAATGCCCATATTGATGAATCGCAGTATTTTATTAAAACCGATCTGTCGAGCTTCTTTTCAAACATCAGTGTAGATCTGTTGGTAAGCAGGGTTGATAGTATTTGCAACAAAGGAGCAGTCCGTTTTAGTCAAACGCAGTTATCCATATTTAAAGAATTGTTGTTGTACTGTGGTGGAGGAAGATTCCCTTTAGTTGAAAACAGTATCGCATCCTCATTTCTTGCTACGGTAGTCTACCTTGATGAGATAGATAGCAGATTGACATCATTTATTGACGCCCACATCTCAGTATTTGATAGCTACAAGATTATCAGATATGTTGACGACATGTACATATTGATCTCATCTGATCACACTGAAGCGGAAATACATGACGCATATAACAGAATCCGCAATGAATACTCTTCCATACTAAAAGAATATGGGCTTGCTCTTAATACGAAAAAATGTTGCATAAAGCCATCTTTTGAAATAAACGACGAGCTGAAAAAGTCTCTATATGATGAGTTCTTTCACGGTGAAAAACACAAAATAGAAAGCCTGTTTTCGGGATCGCTTGCATCTTTTTTGCAGGAGATTTCTTTAGTAATAGCTAAAGACTGCCTTGATATAGAGATGTATAATGCTCTGATAGAAAAACATTTTGGTGACGACACAATCGAATTCACCGCTACTGAGGTATACAATTATTACGTATATGAAGATGAAGTGGAAGTAAAATCCAAAGCCGTAATAAGTGCGATTGTCAAACTAATCAATCAAGATGTGTCATTTATCAGCTTTGATCCGAAACGGATTTCTGTCTTAATCCTTAAAACACAGAGCACATCGGCAATCAAGGCATTGCTTAATCAGCTTTTTCAGAGGAATCGCGCCGGGTTATGGAACACATATGATACAATAACAGCTATTTCATATTTAATTCAGAGTGAATTCCGGCATATTGATCTGATTAGTGTTTTGTGTCAAAACAATCAGCCTCTTGAGGAATACTACCAATATTTCTGCAACAGTAGTTTTACAAATAGGTTTAACAATCGTCGGATCAATAGTTATTGCGATATTATTGGAGCTGACTGGAAAGCCAATTTCTTATATTTCATGTTTCTGGTAGAGCAGAGCAAGCATAACAATCTTGCGAAGTTTGCGTTTTATAAGAATTTCTTTGACCGCTTTACGGCGGATTTGGCTTTCACAACAAAATATGAAGCAAACGCTAAACGGCCAAATTACAATAGATTCTACAAAGAAGGAGAACATAAAAGGTTCTATTCTTCTATCCCCAATGCAGACAGTGTAATAGAAACAGCCCATAAACTAAGAAATGCAAATCCTCTTTCACATGCTTCTGCGGGATTAATTGATAAGGATAGCACATCAAGTGACCTTGATGACAGCATTAAAAATATGGGAAAACTGATTGATCAAATTCGAAGGAATAACGGTTTATAACCACCTGAAATATTGTCAGATTCAAGTAAGAGGTATAATATGAATTTTATTCAATGGTGTAATGATAACAACGGATTTTTAACTGCTATTTTGTCTCTCATCGGCCTGATCCTCAGTGTTACTGCTATAGTGGTGTCTATTCGCACGGCAAGATTGCCATACAAAAAGCGAATTATGCTGGGCTCATCCCTACTACTTGGTACCAGCGTAGTGCCGGGTGTCAGTGTCGAATCATCCATACTGGGAATGTCTGCATCTGCAACAAATGTAGGCAACAGAACAGTCAATCTCACGTATCTCGGGTATGCAGTAAAAAAAGATGGAAGATACAATATGCTCTACCCATACAACCGTGAGTTTAACAGTAAAGCGTCCCTTGCTCCTTCCGAAATGTCTGAGAGCCAGTTTTATACCGATGAACTAATAAAGTGTTTTTCTCGTGAGAACCGCAATATAAAGCTCTTTGTGTATGCGAAAGATACCGAGGGAAAAGAGTACATGAGAAAAGCTGGTACAGTTGGTAAGTTGCTTGATAACTTATCAAAATAAAGTACCTGACTATGCGAAAACGCACCTTGTATCAATCATTCGCCCCAATACTCGAAAAGACCACACCCCGGGAGTAATCTCCTTAGATGTGGTCTTTCTGTTTTACCCGCTTGAAGACGTTTCAGATAATGGTTTTTAATTATCCCTTATCCGCACCGCCCTTTGTCGGGAGGTTTTTTGTGCGGCAAAACAGGCGGCAGAATAAATTGAACCGATGCCCGCAAAGAAGAGCTGCGCGTCCTGCGGATTTTGCGGTAGACAAGCGGAATTTAAAGTGGTAAAATAGATGCATGACTATGGACAGGTTAAATATACTCGAAGTACGGTGCTCCTTTGCGCCGAACGGGCAGGAGTGAACGAATGTCAGGAAGCAGATCCAAATTACCGATTGCGGCACTTGCCGCACTTCTTCTCGCAACGGCGGGCTTTTTTACATACCTTTTGCGTGAAGCGGCGGCAAAGGACGACGCCGCGCCCGTTATCGTTTGCTCTTCCTCCGAAATTCACGTCAGCGTTGATGCTTCCGAAGAGGAGCTGCTTTTCGGCGTTACGGCAATGGACGCGGAGGACGGCGACATTACTTCATCGGTCGTTATCGAGAGCATTTCATCGTTTGTTGAACCGGGCAAGAGCATCATAACATATGCCGCGTTTGATTCGCATAACCATGTTGCAACGGCCTCACGCACTCTTTATTACACCGATTATCATTCGCCGCGGTTCCGCATCACCGATTCGCTGCAATTTTTATCCGGAACGGTTATCAATCCTCTGCTGTATATCACGGCCGAGGACTGCATTGACGGCGATATTTCCAACAAAATTTCAATGACCCTGCTCGAATCCGGCGACTACATATCAGCAATCGGCGTTCATCCTGTTGAGTTCCGCGTTACCAACAGCCTCGGCGACGTTTCGTCGCTGCAAACCGAAATCGTCGTTTATGAGCGTTCATCCTATAACGCACCCTCAATAGTTCTTTCCGACTACCTTGTTTACACCGAGCCCGGCGAAAGAATCAATCCCATCGACTATGTTCGTGAGATCGCATTTTTGCGTGAAAGCTACACGGTTGAGCAATACGGTGCGGAAAACCTTGTTATTGACGATTCGGAGCTTAACATTGCAAAGCCCGGAATATACAAGGTGACGATTTACTGCGAGCGCGGGGATGCGACCGGTTCGGCGACGCTGCTTGTTGCCGTGACCGATTCGGTTTCAGCCTCATAAAAAGGGAGAGCAACAAACTATGTCAATATTTTCAAAAAACGATCTTCCCGCGGCTGAGGAGCGGCAGATTCGCCCGGATGCAGGCATTGTTGCCGCCGAGCTTATCCGCTGCCGTTGGCTGCTGCTCATCGGGCTGCTCATATCCGCCATGCTGTCCTATGTTTTTGTTACGGAGACTTACAAAGAAGAGTATTCATCCACCGCAACCTTTTTCGTAACGAGCAAGGGGTCGGTGACTTCAACCGTTTTTACAAATATCGAAACCGCAAAAAGCCTTACCGAAGCATTCCAGTATCTGCTTGAAAGCGATGCAATGCGCCGAACGGTGCTTGATGCAATCGGCGAAACGGAGTTTTCCGGCACGATAACAACATCCCAGCTTCCGGAAACCAACATCATGTCGCTCACAGTGACATCGGACTCGCCCGGGCTGACATTCAAAATAATCCGCGCCGTTATAAACAACCATCATCTTATAACGGACAATGTCATGTCCAACGCCGCGATGGACGTGCTTATGCAGCCCACCGTTCCGAAAGCTCCGACTCACGCGCTCAACCGCCGCAGCAGCGTTATTAAGTATACCGCAATTTTGTTTGCCGTCATTGTTTCGGCAACCGTTGTTTATATCATCTTTTCCGACAAAGTCCGCAGTGAAAGAGATCTTTCCGCACTTTTGCCGAGCTGTGAACGGCTTTCGACTTTCGGCTGCGAAAAACACAGGCGCACCCTTCGCAGCCGTCTCCGCCGCGGCCGCAGCGCAAAAAAAGCCGCTTCCGAAAGCCTGCTTGTCAGCAATCCCACAACGAGCTTCGGCTATGCGGAAACCTTCCGCCTGCTCCGCACGCGTGTTGAATACCTTTTGAACAAAAACGGGCAGAAAACCCTGCTTATTGCAAGTGTTGCCGAAGGCGAGGGCAAAACAATTACCGCAGCAAATCTTGCCTTCATGCTTTCATATGCGGGCAACAAAGTTTTGCTGATTGACGGAAATTGCGACACCAACGGCAACCCTGGGCTTTCAAAACTTTTCGGCATCACACCGAAAGATGAGGACTGCCTCTGCGCCCGCCTTGAAACGGGCAATGTTTCGGGTCTGCCTTCTCCGGAGGGCGCAAAGCACCTTCGGCTGCTTCCGAACAACGATTTTTCGGGCGATGCGGCCGATATTATCGTTTCCGAAAAAATGAACAAGCTCATTCGAGCCGCCCGCGAACAATATGATTTCATAATCATCGACACTCCCGCACTGTGCCGCTCCGGGCTTGCGGAATACTATGCGGAGCTTTCGGACTGCGCTGTCATGGTTGTTCGGCAGGGCGTCGCTTCCGGCAGAAGCATACGCGATGCGGTCGACACGCTTTCCGGCAGTACGCAGATACTCGGCTGCATTTTAAACGATGTCCGCAAGGTCGGATTTCTGAGCGGGCTTTTGTCCGGCGGCTACGGCAGGCATTACGGTTACGGAAAATATTACAGCAAATATGGGTACGGCGACTACGGCAAATACGGCTACGGCGGCTACGGCAGCCGCGGTTCATCCGAAAATAACGGGGGAGGGAAACGTCAATGAGCGAATACGACTGCCGCGCAGGTTTCGGCACACATGCACACGGAAGAGAAAGCTCTGCCGATGCGGCGGATTCATCATTTGATCTTTCGGTGTTTGCAAAGGATTCCCTGCGGATGCTTCTTCGGCTTTTCTGGCTTCCGCTTTTGCTTGCCGTTGTGTTCAGCGCACTCTTCTGTTACAACGCAAAACGTTCGTATCGGCCGATGTACAAAGCCTCCGCAACGTTTACTGTCAACGTTGTTGGCATGTCCGGTGCAAGTGCTTCTTATTATTCAAAATCAACTGCGGAGCAGTTTGCGCGAACCTTTCCGTACATACTCACAAGCGGCGTGCTTCGCAACCTTATATGCGAGGATCTGAAGCTTAAAACGCTTCCCGCCTCCATCAATGCCTATGTTGAAGGAACGACCACGCTCTTCACCCTTGAAACAACCGCTGCCGATCCCGAGCTTGCGTACAAAGTTCTTGTATCTGCAATCGACAAATATCCGCAGGTTGCAAACTATGTTGTCGGCAACACGGAGCTCACGCTCATCAGCCCTCCCGCAGTTCCCTCTGCACCCTATAACAGCCTCAGTTACGCAAGCTGTATCAAAAAGGGTGCCGCACTCGGGATTCTTCTCGGCATTGCAGTGGCCGTTATCGCTGCCGCAACGCGAAAAACCGTTCGCAGCACAGCCGAACTCAAATCGATTCTCAACCTTCGCTGCATCGGCACGCTGCCCTATGAGCGCGTGAATCGCCGCCTGCGCAACAAGGACTCCGTCTCGCTTCGCGATGACGATGTTACAAAAAACTTCGGCGATTCAATAAAGCTTATCCGCAGCAGGATTCAAAAATCCGCCGAGGAACACGGCGACAAAGTCATTTTGTTTGCGAGCTCCGTTCCCGGCGAGGGTAAAACCACCGTTGCGCTGAACACCGCCGTTGCACTTGCACAGGAAGGCAAATGCACCGTGCTTATCGATTGCGACGTGCGCAAGCCTGCAACTATCGGCGATTTCCGCGGACTTAAACCGGCCGGATTGGTTGAATACCTTAACGGCACGGCGGAGCTTGCGGACATTATCAGCCAGCCTGTGGATAATCTTTTTGTAATCAACGGTAATACCACTGCGGACAATGCCGCCGAGCTTTTCCGCACCGATAAAATGGCAGAGCTCATCAACGCTCTGCGCGAGGTTGCGGAGCTTATCATTTTGGATTCCCCGCCCTGCGCCATCCTTGCGGATGCACAGGTGCTTGCGGGATATTCCGATTGTGCGGTGTATGTTGTTTGCCGTGAATACACGCGCAAAAGCAGCCTTATTAACGGCATCGGCAACCTTTCGCACACGGGCATCAGGTTTATCGGCTATGTTCTGAACAATGCTCAAAGCTCCGCTTCCGGTTTGAATTACGGAAGATATTCCCGCTACGGAAGGTATTCCGACAGGTATGGAAGGTACGGAAAATACGGAAAATACGGAAGGTACGGAAAAAGCAAATAAAGCGGAAAGACCGGCAGCTGAAAAAAGCCGCATGTTCCGTTGATTGCTCCGCACGTTTTTAACCCGCAAAATACAAAGGAGGATCGAAATGCAGGATTATAAAACAGAATATCAGCGTTGGCTTAACAGCAGCGCGATCGATGAAAAAACCCGCGCCGAGCTTCTTTCCGTTAAGGATAACGAAAAAGAGCAGGAAGACAGATTTTATACCGAGCTTGAATTCGGAACGGCCGGTCTGCGCGGCATTCTCGGTGCCGGCACAAACAGAATGAACGTATATGTCGTTCGCAGAGCGACTGCGGGGCTTGCCGCCGTCATTTCCAAAATATCCCCGGCACTGGCGGCGCGCGGAGTTGCCATTGCGTATGATTCGCGCCGCTGCTCAAAGGAATTTGCTTATGAAGCTGCGCGAACGCTTGCCGTCTGCGGCATTCGCAGTTTTGTTTTTTCTTCCATTCACAGCGTTCCCCAGCTTTCGTTTGCCGTGCGGGAATTATGGTGCGCAGCGGGCATCGTAATCACCGCAAGCCACAATCCGCCGCAGTACAACGGTTATAAAGTCTACTGGTCGCACGGCGGACAGGTCGGCCCCGAGCTTGCGGAAAAGATTTTTGAAAGCATCCGCCGCGCAGATTATTTCGACATCGACACGAGCTCACCCGCTTCGGTGAACGAAAGCCAGATGATCTGCACCGTCAGCGATCTTGTTGATGAAGCATACTATAAAAAAGCTCTTTCTCTCCGCCTCAATCCCGAATTGATGCAGGAGCGCGGCGCAAACTTTCGCGTGGTTTACACTCCGCTGCACGGCGCGGGGCTTGTTCCCGTGACGGAGATTTTAAAGCGGGCAGGGCTTAAAAAACTGCGCGTTGTTGAAGAACAGGCACAGCCCGACGGCGATTTTCCGACCGTTGCGGCACCGAATCCCGAAGATCCGAACGCATTTACACTCGCCTTGCAGCTTGCGAAAAAAACCGATGCACAACTTCTTCTTGCAACGGACCCGGATTCCGACAGGCTTGGCGTCATTTGCCGCTCAAAGGGCGGAAAATATCGTCCCCTTACCGGGAACCAGATCGGCTGCCTTCTGATTTACTATATTTTGACCATGCGACGCGAACGCGGAGAGCTGCCCGATGATGCCTTCGTTGTTAAATCCCTCGTCAGCACCGGGCTTGCGGATGCGATATGCGCTTCTTTCGGGGTTGAAATGCGCACCGTTCCGACGGGATTCCGCTTTATTGCAGAGCAAATCGATCTTGCCGCAAAGCAGCACAAGGGCACTTTCATGTTCGGTTTTGAGGAGAGTTACGGCTTCCTTGCCGGCGATTTCGTTCACGATAAGGATGCAATCTCAACCGCTCTTCTCGTTTGCGAAGCGGCAATTTACTGCGAGAGCAAAGGGTCAACTCTTTGGAACATGCTGCAGGAGATTTACCAAAAATTCGGCTGCTATTTTGAAAAAACAAAATCCTACACCCTTGCGGGCCGTGAGGGCATGGAACGCATTTGCCGCGCAATGAGCGACCTCCGCAGCAAAACGCCGCAGCAGTTCGGTGCGCACAAGGTTAAAGTTTTTGAGGATTATTCCAACGGAACAACAAAGGATTTCGAGTTTAATCTTTCTTTTGCTGCTCAGCTGCCGCAATGCAATGTTCTTCGTTTTACTTTCAGCGAAGGCGGAAACTCCTCCGTTATTGTCCGCCCGAGCGGAACAGAACCCAAGCTGAAGCTTTACATCAGTGCTTCCGCAAAAAAACCTGAGGAAGCCGAGCAGAAAGCCAATGAGCTGCTTTCGGCGGCAAATGCCTTTATTGAGGAAAGCATCAAAAGCTGACACTGACACTGCGCCGGCGCACCGTGCCTCGCCGCAGAAAGCTGCCGGACATAAAAGCATATAATTCAGCATACGAAAACCACCCGCCGTTCGGCAGGTGGTTTTCGTGCACTTTGTATTCCCCGATCGTGCGGAGTGAGTTCCAAGCACTCCGCAAAAGAAAAATGCATTAAGAATGTGTGAGTTGCTCCGTTTCACCCGCTTTTGCGGAAAGGAGCCTGAACCGTGCCGCTTTATGCACCGATTCCGAGTGCAGCGCGAAGGATGAGCAGTGCATCCGCCTGATCAACGGTACCGCTGCCGTCGAAATCCGCCGCTGCAAGCTGTTCCTCCGTAAGAGTTTCCACGCCGAGCATATAGCGGAGAACGAGGAGTGCATCCCCTGTTTCAATCGCGCCGCTGCCGTTTACATCGCCGGGAACCGGTTCGGGGGTTTCGCCGCCCGCGCCGATGACCGTTACGGTATCAAGCAGGAGGGACATAACATCCGTGCAATTGCAGTGATGCCACGCAAGGTAAATTGTCTGTCCTTTATATGCGGAGAGATCGATAACGCGTGCCTCATATGAAGTGTTGGAGAGTGTTTCGCTCAAAAGCACCTCGGTGAAGCTCGTATTCAAATTATCGGTCGTGCTGAGTCTGAGTTCGTAATGTTCACCGGCAAATCCGTCGCAGGAGACGAAATATTGAAGAGTATAGACCGCACTGTCTCCGGAAAGCTCAATGGCGGGGGAGATGAGCCAGTTGTCGGGGCTTGCGGAATAGTCTTCATCAAAGGAGTCGGATGCCGCAAAACCGCCCGAACCGCCATGTGCCTTTGCACCGTTTGAGAAATACCAATAGGTATCGCTTGCAGCACCCGTTCGGCGAACCCATCTGTCGTTGGGGCTGTTGTCAAATGTTTCTTCGAACAGAACCGTGCGGTTCACAACGTTGACGGTAATCGTGTCGGTAAATCCGCCCTCTTCGGTGGTTACGGTGATAATTGCCGAACCGACTGCAATGCCGGATGCAATGCCGTTCTCGCTGACGGTCACAACGGACTCATCGGAGGAAGTGAACGTTACGTTTTGGTTTGTTGCATTTGCGGGAATAAGGCTGTAAACAAGCCGCTCCGTTCCGCCAATGGGGAGTTCCGTGCTGTCCGCCGCAAACTCAACGCCGGTCGGCGCAATGTACGGATGTTCCGCAACGCGGAGACCGTATTCGCCGGCACCGTAATAATGATAAGCGGAAACAAGCACGCGATATGTGCCGCTCATCGGTGCAGTAACATCAAGTTTCTGTCCGAATCCGAGCCCTGCGGATTCATCGTCGCAAACAAGATAGCTGCCGTCGGGTGCGATAACGTTGAGATATGTGTCGAAGCGCAGCCCGTTGGGCGAATAAGTCAGGAAATCGTATGTTTTGCCTTCAACAAGCTCAAATTCATATCCGACAGCGTTGGTGGTTGACAGGTAGCTTGTTGTTGCCGTTGACCGTGGGAAGCGCAGATGGGGGACAACGTTCCACGCAATAACGCCGGTGTAGTCGGTGTCCACTTCAGCGGGAGTGAACGGAAAATCCGCAAGCCCGGGCATATCATCGGGCGCGATAACGTTGACGGTGATTGAAGCCGAAAGGCCGTTCGCTGTCGTTGCAGTGACAACAACGGTGCCGCTTACATTGCTCATTGCGGAGATTTTGCCCGCGGAGGTAACGGTCACAAGACTTGTGTCGGAAGATTCCCAAGTTACCGTTTTATCGTATGCATTTTCCGGAAGTACTGTTGCAAAAACATTGGTAACGTAGCTGCCCGCCGCGAGATCGCCCTCGGTGAAATTCAGTTCAACGGATTCCGGCAATACGGGCGCAGGGACGGTTATATGAGTTGTTGCGGTGAATCCGCCGTCGGCAGTTGTTGCCGTGATATTGCATTCACCCTGCGCAACAGCGGTAACAACGCCTGCCGCGTTGACGGTTGCAACCTCTTCGTTGTCCGTTGCCCATGCAACAGTTTGAATCGTTGCGTTTTCGGGAGAGATAACGGGAATAAGCGTGAGCGGCGTGCCGATATAGACGGTTTCATTTGCGGGAAGTTCGATTCCCGTCACGGAAACAGGCTCTTCAAAGCGGATATTGTCCAACCAGACGGTATCCTCGTTCCTGTCAACGGAAGAATCCTTGGTATAGCCGAAAACGAAAGTGAAGTCGCCTGTCTCTGTCACGACATAGGACTTTTCCGTCCAATCGTTTATGCCGTGCATTGTGTGCGCTGCAATCACGGCACCGTTCACGGTGAGCGTGAATTTGTCGTAGGTCGGTTCCGTGCTGGTTTTAATGTCGTATTTCAAAACCGTGCCCGCCGCAACACTTGCAGTCAGCGTTACAGAGGAGGTTGCCCTGCCGACGGTTTGGTTTGTTGTCTTTGCGCAGACACGCTCATCAACTGTGACAGCCTGCATGGGATATTCTGTTCCGCCGTCGGAAAAGCTGAGTGTTCCGCCCGAAACATTCAATGCGTCGTCAAGCTCGGTTCGAACGGGGCCGGCTTCTGCAAAGCCGCAAAAAGGAATGATTGCCATCAGCAAGGCCACAAGCAATGCGATGGGTTTGCGAAATGCTTTCATGTTGGACTCTCCTTCGGATGTAGATAATTAATGCACAAATATGTTGTACACATATATTGTAGCACCATTGTTTCCGAATTGCAACATTATTTTAAAGATTTGTCACAGTTTTTTCACATAAGTTTCTTATACGCCCCTGATTCCGGATTGTATATGATTATTCCGAAAACCGTGCGCAGAAACAGGCTTCGCGCAGAAAAATTCAGGTTTAATATCGGCAGCGGCGGCAGAACTCAAAACAAAACGTGAGCCGAGAGGGTATTTCTTCCCACCGACTCACGTTGACTGCGCATTGCGCATTGAAAACTGGTTTGCACTATGCATCAAAATTTCCATCCTGAAGCACATCGGGGATCCCATCCCCGTTTGCGTCACCCGCCGCGCCCATCATTTCATTATAGCGGACGCGATAGGCGATTTTCGCTTTTTCGACCTGTTGATGAAGCATTTCTTTAACTTCACGGGGACGCTTAATATCGCGCATAACAAGCACAGGCATTGTCTGATCGGAAGAGTTGACCGTTACCGTGCCGACGCCCGTAAGGCGCTGCCAAAACGAGATTTTTACACTTATATCCCGAACTCTGTACAGCAGGATATCGTCAACCGTAGTACTTAAAAAGCCCTTTTCATAAAACAACCTGTCCTCGCCCAGACGGTACCGCTGAAAACTCAGGGGCATTCCGAGCCTGCGCCGCCGATCCTTCCAAAGGATATTGACCGTGTATTTATTTTTCTTTTTCTTTGCCATTGCAGCATCCTCCCTGTTAATAGTCAGCAAACGCTGCGGAACGAATGTTCCCCTGAAATAAGTATAGCAAACCGCTCGGAAAAATGCAACCTGTACATGTGTACAGTCTCAGCCTCATACGGCATTGAACCGAAAAAGCGGCACACCCCGCTTTTGGGGGTGCGCCGCCGTGATTTGGGTCATATCAAAGGTGAAATCAGAACTTCATGCCGTTGAACTTGACGCCGGGGCCCATGGTGGTGGAGAGTACGAGGCTCTTAATATAGGTACCCTTCGCCGCTGCGGGCTTTGCCTTAATGATAGCGTCCATCAAAGTGTTGAGGTTCTCGCCGATCTTTTCTTTGCCGAAGCTGACCTTACCGACGGGGCAGTGGCAGATGTTGGTCTTATCAACGCGGTATTCAACTTTACCTGCTTTGATATCGGTGATTGCCTTTGCAACATCCATGGTGACGGTGCCGCTCTTGGGGTTGGGCATCAAGCCCTTCGGGCCGAGAACGCGGCCGATTCGACCGACAACGCCCATCATATCGGGAGTTGCAACGCAGACATCAAAACCGAACCAGTTTTCGGTCTGAATCTTTTTGACCATATCTTCATCGCCGACGAAATCCGCGCCCGCTTCCTGTGCTTCGCGAGCCTTGTCGCCCTTTGCGAAAACGAGAACGCGAACGACCTTACCGGTGCCGTGGGGCAGAACGACTGCGCCGCGAACCTGCTGGTCTGCGTGACGGGAGTCAACGCCCAGACGGATATGCGCTTCAATGGTTTCGTCGAACTTTGCCTTTGCGGTGGAAAGGACTACGGAAATACCCTCTTCGGGATCATAGAGCTTCTGATTGTCGAAAGACTTTGCGCTTTCGATATACTTTTTGCCATGCTTCATAGTTGTTTAATCCTCCTTGTGGTGATAACGGCTGATGCCTCCCACGCTGTTTCCTCAGTCAACAACGACAACGCCCATGCTGCGTGCGGTGCCGGCTACCATGCTCATTGCCGCTTCAAGGCTTGCTGCGTTGAGGTCGGGCATTTTGAGCTCAGCAATTTCTTTAACCTGTGCTTTGGTGATGTTCGCAACCTTGGTCTTGTTGGGCACACCGGAACCGCTCTCGATTCCGCAAGCCTTCTTGATGAGAACGGCTGCGGGAGGGGTCTTGGTGATGAAGGTGAACGAACGATCCTGGTAAACCGTGATGACAACGGGAATGATGAGACCCGCCTGCTTTGAGGTGCGCTCGTTGAACTCCTTGCAGAAGCCCATGATGTTAACGCCGTGCTGGCCGAGTGCGGGGCCTACGGGCGGTGCAGGGGTCGCTTTGCCTGCGGGGATTTGCAGCTTGACAAAGCCTGTAATCTTCTTTGCCATTTTGATATTCCTCCTAAAAATAATGTGGTGCGAGCGGAACGGCGGAGCGTTATCCGGCGCGCTGCTCCGTGCTGTTGAGCAAGCGGCGCAAGCTGTCCGCTTTTCCTCCCACTATGCAAATCCGTTTAATTTAAAACGGAAAAACATACGGGGTTACGGTGTTTGAAAAAAATCAGAGTTTTTGAACCTCGACAAAATCCAGCTCGATCGGCGTTTCCTTGCCGAAAAGGGAAATTATGAGGCGAATCCGCTGCGTTTCGGGGTCGATTGCCTGAACCGTACCGATGAAATTCGCAAACGGGTCGGAAACAACACGGACGTGTTCGCCGACTTTGATATCCAGCTCAAGCTGCATACGTTCAACGCCCATTGCCGTGACCTCCTCGTCGGTGAGGGGAATCGGCTTGCTTCCCGGGCCTACAAAGCCGGTAACGCCGCGGGTGTTGCGAACAATATACCATGTGTTGTCGTTCATGACCATTTTGACCATGACATAACCGGGGTACACCTTGCGAAGCACCGTCTTGGGCTTCTTTGAACCCTCCTTGAGCTCCGTGACCTGCTCTGTGGGATACTTAACCTCGAGAATCAAATCCTGAAGATTGCGGTTCTCAATTGTTTTTTCAAGGTCTTCCTTGACTTTGTTTTCGTATCCGGAGTAGGTATGGACGACGTACCACCGGGCATCAAGCGGGGTGTCATCCCCGTAATGAGTCCTTACTTCGTCCGTCATTGGCAATCCTTATTTAACAACGATTTTGGCAAGTGCGCCGATGCCTTTGCTGAAGCCGAGATCCAGCACCCACATGAGAACTGCCATCAGTGCAACAAAGCCGATAACAGCAAGGGTATATCCGACAAGTTCTTTTTTGCCGGGCCAGCTGAGCTTTTTGGTTTCAGCAAAAACTTCTTTGAAATAAGTTCCGATGCGGGAGAAAAATCCGCCGACTTTTTTGAAAAAGCCCGGCTTCTTTTCGCCTGTCTGTTTTACTTCTTTTTTCATAGCGTTCTCCTTGTTCCTTATTTGGATTCCTTGTGGAGAGTATGCTTACGGCAGAAACGGCAATACTTTTTGAACTCGAGCCTGTCAGGATCGTTCTTCTTGTTTTTGAACGTATTGTAGTTCCTCTGCTTGCATTCGGAGCAAGCGAGTGTGATCTTTACGCGCATGGTAGAGCCTCCTTGTAGTCTGCCTGAGCCCGCGTCGCCGCTGAACCCGCCTCCCCCAGCACAAGGCAAGCCGCAATTCGGGCAAACGATATGAACTCAAGCTAAATAAAGCCCCCTCGAGGGGACGTCTTTGGTACTTTAGCACATCAAATCCCGTTTGTCAATAAGGTTTTTTAAAAAAATGCTCCGCAAAGAGGAAAAAGCGGCAATATATTTTCAATGAGCAATTAGCAGTGAGCAATGAGTAATTAAAGGTGCACCCGCACCCCTCTGTTCAACCGAGAAAAATAATTCCTAATTCCTAACTCCTAATTCCTCATTCCCAATTCCTCATTCCCTTGTGGATAACCTGTTGACTTTCTGCGGGTTATTCTGCGGCGAAGAATGTGGAAATTGCGGAAAACCCTGTCAAAGGCGGGCGAAATTTGGTATATTTGCAGGGTTTTCCGAAACTGTCAACAGGGTTTTCCACATTATCCACAGACTTATCCACACACAAACAGGCCTGTACACCGCCAAATTTCGGAGTTTTCCGCATTTTGCGGCTGTTTTGCTCACGAAGGTTGAGGATAACTCCCTCTCTTGCGGATAACTCTGTGGAAAACGGGGTCTGATTGTGGAAAACTCATGTGGATAACCCTGCCGGGCGGCACAATATCTTGGGGCAAATGCGGAAAAGTTCAGTCGGCCGAACAGATTATGCACAATCGGTGCGGCACAATATCTTGCGGTGCATATTGGAACGAAGCACAGGCGAATAAAAAGGGGAGACGCGGTTCGGTCTGCGTTCTCCCTTTTCTTTTAACTCAATATTAAATCTGATATGTTTCGGCTTTCCGGTTCCCCCGGCTTATGCCTGCGGTGCATCCGCAGTGCTTTCGACGGCAGCAGCTGTCTTTTTCTTTTTTCCGAGATTTTCAGCCGAAATTTCACCTGCCTTTGCAAGCGCAAGCTTTGTCAGCACGGGGCCCGCAAGTTCATAAACAAGTGTTGCAAACAGTGCAACCGTCACAACCTGCGCGGAAAGCGTTTGCGGAAGGTCGCTTGCGGCAACCATCTGCGCCATGCCGATTGCAACACCTGCCTGCGGAAGCAGCGTGATGCCGAGGTATTTGCGCACCTTTGGATCGGCATGGGACATTGCCGCTCCGGTGAACGCGCCGAAATACTTGCCGGCGGAACGTGCAATGATATAGATAACGCCCGGAATCCCGACCGTCAGCAGGATTGAAAAATCAAGCTCCGCACCCGAAAGCACGAAGAAAAGCATGAATAATGCAGGCGTCCAGCCATCGCAAAGCTCCATCGCAATGACAGAGTCGCTGCGCATGTTTGCAAACACCGCGCCAAGCATCATGCAGGTCAGCAGTGAAGAAAGCTCCCACATTTCCGAAAGTGCAACGCAGGCAAAAACCGCCGCAAGCATCAGACAGAGGCGGTTTGCTTTGGACTTGAAAAAGCGCATTACAAACGCAAGCACGGCACCCATAACGCCGCCCGTAAGCAGGGAAAGGCCGATCTCGCGCAGCGGATCAAGCACGATTGCCTGAACCGTCAGCGCATCGCCGGAGGCAAATGCCTGTGCAAGTGCAAAGCAGAGGGAGAAAATCATCAGGCCGACCGCATCATCAAACGCCGTAACGGGCAGGAGCGTGTCCGTAACGGGGCCCTTTGCCTTGTATTGGCGAACAACAAGCAGTGTTGCGGCAGGTGCCGTTGCAGCCGCAATTGCACCGAGAAGCAGCGCACGGGGAACGCGGTATTCACCCGGCACAAGCAAAAGCGCAAGCAGCACGAGCAGCACGGTCATAACAGCCTGCACAACTGTGATAACGACAATCTTGCCGCCGAGCTTTTTCAGCAGGGACAGCTTAAATTCGCCGCCGATCGAAAAAGCAATGAAACCCAATGCGGTGGTTGTGATAATCTTTGCGCTTTTGATATCAACGTTTGTGACAAGTTTCAGCACAAAGGGACCTATCAGAATGCCTGCAATAAGGTAGCCCGTGACATTGGGCAGGTTGAGCAGCTTCATAAGGCGGGACAGGGCAAGGCCGCCCGCCATAGCGATTGCAAGAATCAGCAGAATTTTCATGTTGTTTTTCCTTTCAGTTCGAATTCCGCCTTTTATCCGGCGGTGCGAATTTTCGACAAATTTCGCGCACACCGGCGCGGTGGAACATGCGCCGCTTTTCTGCCGCGTACCAATGAACACGCTGTCGGTATCTTTCAGCGCGCTTATTCTTCGGAATGCCGCCGAACGGCGGTTTCCGTTTTATATTTACTTAAGTCGGTTTTCGATTATCGTTCCGCGTGCGTTATTCCGCATCGATTCCTTCGAACGAAAGCACGGGCAGCGTGAACATGACGCCTTTTTTGCCCAATCCGTGCGTGTTGCGGCGGATAACGCGCTTTGCGTGCTCAAGTTGATCATCGTTCAGCAGCAAAAACGCAGTATGGCTGGATTCAAAATCATGGCTCATGATTTTGCTGACTCGACCGAAAATCGGCGGTGCGTCAACGTTGCTGTTCAGCAATGCGTGTTTGAGGCTTGTGGACTGAAAAACGATGCCGTTCATTCCGTGTGCGCGAAGCCCTTCAAGCGTTGCAAGAAATTCATCGCAATCGTCGATCGTGATAACAAGAAGCTGCATGGATTAACCCTCCTTCAGACTCTTTTTTATATGCAATGATTATAGAACCGATTCGGGGAAAAGTCAAGGGCACGCAAAAGACCCGCACGTCCCTTTAAGCAAATTAAGTATAAAGCAAATTAAAAAAGCCCTTGCAAAACAAGGACTTTTTGTTGGTACACCTTCAGGGGCTCGAACCCTGGACACCCTGATTAAGAGTCAGGTGCTCTACCAGCTGAGCTAAAGGTGCATTCACTCTTTCAAGTGCATATCACATTATACTCGGATTTTGTACAAAGTCAAGACCGTTTTGGACAGGATTGAAGATATATTTTGAGCTCGTTCTTCAGCCGTCTTTTGCTTGCACCGCAAGTATGAGGAACATTTAAAAATTGAAAAGAGAAGAAACGTCATCCGTACAATACGCCTGAGGCACAGGTGCGGGTTCAGCACATCGGTAAGTGGAGAACCCGCACCCTTCACTCTCCACTCTCCACTCTCTTAATCAAAACCCCTCCACCGCTCTGCGGCCCCCCTCCCCTTGCAGGGGAGGCAAACGAGTGCCTTCAGCTCCGCTCTTAACTTTCCACACTCCGCTCTTAACTCTCCACACTCCGCTCTCCACTCTCTTAATCAAAACCCCTCCACCGCTCTGCGGTCCCCCTCCCTTGCAGGGGAGGCAAACGAGTGCCTTCAGCTCCGCTCTCCACTCTCCAAACTCCGCTCTTAACTTTCCACACTCCGCTCTCCGCTCCCAATTCCTCATTTCTCCTACCTATATAAATGTACCTTAAATGCGCCTTTCGGGCTTGCCGAACTCCTTAAAATATGGTATAATAGAACGAAGGTAATAATGCCGCATAATGCGGCAGGGCGGAGGCTTTGCGTGTACATCACCGCCGTAAGACTTTATTGTTTCAGAAGTTATACGGAGCTGCGGTTTGAGCCTGCAAAGGGGCTTAACGTCATTGTGGGCGCAAATGCGGCGGGCAAGACGAACATTCTGGAATCCGTTTTCCTTGCTGCGTTGGGCAGGAGCCACCGAACGCGCCGCGATGCGGAACTTATCAACTCCCTTTCCGACAAGGCATATGCGGGCATTGAGCTTGTGAGTGCAACGGGGAAGCACAGCATTGAACTCAAGCTGTTTTCCGGCGCACCGAAACAGGTTTTTATCGATGGGCAGCGCATCAGACGCATGGGCGAGCTTATGGGCGTTCTGAACGCCGTAATGTTTTCACCCGAGGATCTCTCCCTCGTCAAGGACTCTCCCGAAACGCGCCGCCGCTTTATGGACATGGAGCTTTGCCAGCTTCGCCCCGCCTATTTTTACCGTTTGCAGCAATATAATGCCGCCCTCAAGCAGCGCACCGCGCTTTTGAAAACAAGTTTTCCGTTCGAACCGAACATTGAACTTCTCGACATGTGGGACGATAAGCTTGCGGAGCTCGGCGGTTCGGTCATGCTGCTTCGCCGCGATTTTCTTGACAGGCTCAGCACCGCTGCGCGGGATCTGAACCGCAGCATCACGGGCAATTCCTCTGTCGGGCATGAACCGGAAGAGCTTTTTACCTACTACAAACCCTCCGTTCCCTTCGAGGGCGACGGCGCGCGCGCCGCACTCGGGGATGCACTCTGCAAGGCACGGGCGGAGGATATCCGCCGCGGCTGCACAACCAAGGGGCCGCACCGGGACGACATCGGCATTCTGCTCAACGGACGCGACGTCCGCGTTTTCGGTTCCCAGGGGCAGCAGCGCACGGCAGCGTTGAGCCTTAAACTGAGCGAGCTTGCGCTCATGCGCCGCATTCGGGGCGAGGCGCCGGTTCTGCTTTTGGACGATGTTCTGAGCGAACTGGACGGCGACAGGCAGCGGGAGCTGCTTTCAAGCGCATTTGATTGCCAATGCTTTTTAACATCCACAACTCTCGACGGCCTTGAACAGGTGCCGAACATGACGGTGTTTGAATGCAGCGGCGGCAAACTCAAAAAAATTCTGTCAGCAGAAAATTGATTCTGTGTTGATTTAACATTGTATAAACAAACGCCGTTTTGTGGTTGTTTTAAATCATACGGTCGGCGTTCTCCCCAAAACAGCCCGACATAAAAATCCCGGCGGACAGGGCTCCGCAGGCGGCGGTTTTTCAAAAATGCCGCGGGTTTTACTCTGAAAGGAAATAATTTTAAAAATGGAAACGACTTATAACGCTTCGCAAATACAGGTGCTTGAAGGATTGGAGGCCGTTCGCCGCCGCCCGGGCATGTATATCGGTTCAACCGATTCAAGAGGCCTGCACCACCTTGTTTATGAAATCGTCGATAACTCCATCGATGAAGCAATGGCGGGATTCTGCACTCATATTTATGTTACCATTCATGCGGACAACTCCATTACCGTTGTTGACAACGGCAGGGGCATTCCCGTTGATATTCACCCCAAAACCGGCAAATCCGCGCTTGAAGTCGCACTTACCATGCTTCATGCGGGCGGCAAATTCGGCGGCAGCGGCTATAAGGTCTCAGGCGGCCTTCACGGTGTCGGTCTTTCCGTTGTTAACGCATTGAGCACGGAGCTTACCGCCGAGGTGCGTCGGGACGGGCATATTTACCGGCAGATCTGCCGCCGCGGCATAAAGGTCACGGAGGTTGAAATCGTGGGCAACTGCGGAGCGGACGAGCACGGCACAACGATTCATTTTGTTCCCGACGAAGAAATTTTTGACGAAGTGAACTATGAATACGATATCCTTGTTCGACGGCTGCGCGAGCTTGCGTTCCTAAACGGCGGCGTGCGCATCATCGTGACGGATGAACGCTGCGACCCGCCCGTGCAGGACAGCTTCCATTACGAAGGCGGGGTTGTTGAATACGTTCGCTATATCAACAAAAACAAAGAAGTTCTGCACCCCGACCCGATTTATTTTTCCGCTGTAAAGAACGATAATCCGCTTGAAACGGCAAGCGTTGAAGTTGCGCTGCAATACAACGACGGCTACAGCGAAAATGTTTTTACCTATGCCAACAACATCAACACCATCGAGGGCGGCAGCCACCTTGCGGGTTTCCGTGCGGCAATGACAAGGGTCATCAACGACTACGCCCGAAAGTTTAAAATCCTTAAAGACAGCGACCAGAACCTGACCGGAGACGACATCCGCGAAGGTTTGAGCGCTATCATCAGCGTTAAGCTGACAGAGCCGCAGTTTGAAGGGCAGACAAAAACAAAACTCGGCAATGCCTACATAAGAACCCTTGTTGACAACGCCGTGACGGCCGGCATGACGACCTATCTTGAAGAGAACCCGGCGCAGGCAAAGCTTATTCTCGACAAATGCCTCAGTGCAAGCCGCGCAAGGGAAGCGGCGCGCAAGGCACGCGAGCTGACCAGACGCAAGTCCGTTTTGGATTCCGCCGCACTGCCCGGCAAACTTGCTGACTGCTCCGAAAAAGATCCTTCAAAATGCGAACTGTTCATCGTTGAGGGCGACTCCGCAGGCGGTTCCGCCAAGGAAGGACGCGACAGGCATTTTCAGGCCATCCTTCCGCTGCGCGGAAAGATTCTGAACGTTGAAAAAACCCGTTTGGACAAAATTCTCGGCAATGCGGAAATCAAATGCATGATAACCGCATTCGGTGCGGGCATGGATGCGGATTTTGACGAAACCAAGCTCCGCTATCACAAAATCATCTGCATGACCGATGCCGATGTTGACGGAAGCCATATTCGCACGCTGCTGCTGACGTTCTTCTATCGGCACATGCGGCCGATGATAGAGCGCGGCTATGTTTACATTGCCCAGCCCCCGCTCTATCTCATCAAAAAGGGCAATACGGAACGCTATGTCTATTCGGACGAAGAGCTGAACAAAACTCTTGACGAAATCGGCAGGGATAAAATCTACATCCAACGCTATAAAGGTTTGGGCGAAATGAACCCCGAACAGCTTTGGGACACGACAATGGATCCCGCAAACCGCATTATGCTTCGCGTCACAATGGACGATGCAATGCTTGCGGACGAAACTTTCACCCTTTTGATGGGCGACAGGGTTGAACCGCGCCGCGAATTTATTGAGCAGAACAGCAAGCTCGTTGCCGACCTTGACGTTTGATTCGGAAACGTTTCAATTTTCAAACGGCAGATTAAGAGCTTTGAGCTCTGCAATCCGAAATTATTAACACGATTCAATGACTTGACGACCGACGAAAGGTGCGATGCACCGACTGCGGCAGGCTCCGCACCTTTCATGCAGGAGAAATAATGGACGAAAACAAAAAAAGACCCAATCTTGAAATGCTCGGAACAAACGAGCTGCCGACCGATGTTGAAGGCGGCAGAATATTGCCCATAAACCTTGTGGGTGAAATGAAGCGCAGCTTTATATCATACGCAATGGCTGTTATCATCAGCCGTGCGCTTCCCGATGTGCGCGATGGGCTGAAACCCGTTCACAGGCGCATTCTTTACGCAATGGACGAGCTGAGTATGCAGCCCGACAAGCCCTTCAGAAAGAGTGCGCGCCTTGTCGGCGACGTTCTCGGCAAATACCATCCGCACGGCGATACGGCGGTTTACGATGCAATGGTGCGCCTTGCCCAGCCCTTCTCCACTCGTTACCCCCTTGTTGAAGGTCACGGAAATTTCGGCAGCGTTGACGGCGACCCCGCCGCTGCAATGCGTTATACCGAAGCGCGCATGAGCAGGCTCACTCTCGAAATGCTCCGCGATCTTGACAAGAACACGGTTGATTTTTACCCGAATTTTGACGAAACGCTGATGCAGCCCGCGGTATTGCCCGCAAGATACCCGAACCTTCTTGTGAACGGCTCAAACGGCATTGCTGTCGGCATGGCAACAAACATTCCGCCGCATAATCTCGGCGAGGCTGTCGATGCCTGTGCCGCAATGATTGACAATCCCGATATCACGATCGACGAGCTGATGAACTATATCCCCGGCCCGGACTTTCCGACCGGCGGCGTCATCATGGGCGATGTCGGCATTCGCCATGCATATTTTACAGGCAGGGGAAAGATCCTTGTTCGCGCAAAGAGCGAGATCGAGCAATACAAGGCCGATCGTTCACGAATCATCGTCACGGAAATTCCGTATCAGGTCAACAAAGCAAAGCTTGTTGAAAAAATTGCGGAGCTTGTTCACGAGAAGCGCGTGGACGGCATTTCCGACCTTCGCGACGAAAGCTCCCGCGCGGGAATGCGCATTGTTATCGAGCTTAAAAAGGATGTCAATGCAAACGTTGTGCTGAACAATCTGTATAAGCACACTCAGCTTCAGGATACTTTCGGCGTTATCATGATCGCGCTTGTGAACGGCGAACCCAAGGTGCTCAACCTTCGCGAAATGCTTTATCACTACATTGCGCATCAAAAGGATGTTGTCACCCGCCGCACACAGTTTGACCTTGACAAAGCCCGCGAAAGGCTGCACATCTTGGAAGGCCTTATGATCGCACTCGACAATATTGACGAAGTCATTGCCATCATCAAAGCCAGTGCAAACGGCGCAGAAGCAAAGGAAAGGCTGATTGCACGTTTCGGTTTCAGTGAACGGCAGGCGCAGGCGATACTTGACATGCGGCTGCAAAGGCTGACGGGGCTTGAGCGCGAAAAGTTGGAAGCCGAGTACGGCGAGCTTAAGCGCACGGTTGAATACCTTGCTTCCCTGCTTGCGGACGAAGGCAAACTTATGGGCGTTGTTAAAGATGAAATGCTCGAGATTCGGCGCCGCTTTGCCGATCCGCGCCGCACCGAAATCACAAAGATCGTTGAAGACATCGATATGGATGACATCATCCAGGAAGAAGACATGGTTGTTACCTGCACCCATCACGGCTACATCAAGCGCATTGCGGAAGCAACCTATCGCACGCAGCGCAGAGGCGGCGTCGGCATCAGTGCGGGAGCAACCCGTGAAGAGGATTTCCTTGAGGATATTTTCGTCACAAGCACGCATTCCTATATCATGTTCTTCACAAACAAGGGCCGCGCTTTCCGCATTAAATGCTATTCCATTCCGGAGGCAAGCCGCACCGCAAAGGGCACGCCCATAGTCAACCTGCTGCAATTGCAGACGGGCGAGTTCGTTACCGCCGCATTCCCCATCGGCAGGCAAACCGAGGGCGGCTATCTCGTTCTTTGCACACGGCAGGGTGTTATCAAAAAAACCCCGCTCTCCGATTTTTCAAACATTCGCAAGGGCGGCTTGATTGCTCAAAACCTCCGCGAGGGTGACGAGCTTATCAGCGTTGCGCTCTCCGCAGGCGATGATGAGTTCATTATCGGCACACGGGACGGAATGAGCATCCGTTTCAGCGAGCAGGATGTTCGCTCAATGGGCAGAAATGCCTCCGGCGTTCGTGCCATCAAACTCTCCGAGGGCGACTGCGTTGTTGATATGTCCATGGTCAAACCCGGCAGCTGCGTCATTGCCATCACCGAAAACGGCATGGGCAAGCGCACGGAAGAGGACGCCTACCGCGTTCAGGGCCGCGCCGGCAAGGGCATTATTGCAATGAATATCACCGAAAAAACCGGCAAGCTTGTTTGCCTCAAAGTTTCCGAAGGCAATGAGGATCTGATGCTTATCCGTGATGACGGCGTTGTCATTCGCGTTCCCGTTGACACGATTTCCGTCATTTCCCGCAACACGCAGGGCGTTCGACTGATGAAAATCGACGAGGGGCACAGGGTTGCAAGCGTTGCGCTTGCGCCGCATAACGATGACGAACCGCAGAAGGGCGGGGAAGAGTCCGACGGCGAAATCTCAAATGCAAATGACAATGCAGACTCCGGCAAAACAGCACCCTCCGATACGGCGGAAAATTCCGATACACCGGAAGACCTCCGATAACCGCAGCCGCCGAACCTGCCGCGCGGGCTGAAGTTCTCCGCTCGGCCGCAGTGTTTCGGCAAGCAACCGATTACTTTTTCAAAAACAAACACGGGAAGCCTTCCGTAACGGACAGTGCTTCCCGTGTTTTCTGTTGATTTCGACATTGCCTTCCGCGCTCGGCAGCAACCGTTGAATAATCGAATGTGACTGCCGAATATGCCGAATCGCCTGTTTTGTCAAGCAAAATTGAGAACCGCAGACATTTCACAACTCTCCTGTTGCTTTTGTTTTCCGATGTTGCCGCGTAATCAGTCTCACCGTACATGACGGCGGGCAAAACGCTGACACCATAAACAGCATACCGAGGGCAAACATTATCAGCCCCAATACAATTTTCGTTCCTTTGCTCTTGTTTTCGCCTCCATTCTTACGATGTTTTGTGTTTTCCCGCAGGTGCGGATAAAACTGTTGTCTTGAGTGCAAAAATGCACTTGCTGCGGCTCACTCCGATATTGCACATGAAACAGCATTTTTTCCTGCACCGAACAGGGCAGCCCACAAGAATTGCTTTGCTCTACTTACGTATCAGATACGGCAGTGCAAGCACCACCAAAATAATCAAAACAATTGTCATTTTTTCCTCCTTAATCAAACCTGTTGTTATGTAGACATCATTGTCATGGCTTTTGCAGGAAAACCGCCGCTACAAGCTCTTTGGATAATCTGTTCAATTTTTTTACCTCTCAGTGCGTACAATTTCATTGCAGCATTCTGCAATTGCCCTTTAATCGGTTATATTATACCTTTATCCGTCAAAAAAAGCAACATATGACATTCAGCGTCATTCTTTCTGTTCACTACAAATATTGACTTCGCTTATTGCGTGCTTACATGTTCTTTTTATATTTCCGACAGTACTATTCCTTCATTGAGACATATTCAATTCGATATGATAAAACGCTGCTGTACATTTTTATGTTCCGCTGCGATAATATATTAATTTTGCCTGTATTGCCGGCGTTCGAACCAAACCGGATTGCCCTTCGTTTTCACTTGAAATATTCTTAAAATATTTATACAACTCCGGATCACCCCCGCAGGTGCGGGGAAAACTGTATCGTCCAGCGCAAGCGGTCAGCGGGGCAAGGATCACCCACGCAGGTGCGAGGAAAACCGTATCCGTGTATCCCAGCGCGGCGCGAGCCTCGGATCACCCCCGCGGATGCGGGGAAAACCCGCCGTCCGGGCTGAGACTTACACCCTCGACGCGGATCACCCCCGCGGATGCGGGGAAAACCGCCACCGTACCCGCAAGGGCTTGCGCAGTATCGGATCACCCCCGCGGATGCGGGGAAAACGCATTTGCCATGCGGTCGGCATCATCTGTACCCGGATCACCCCCGCGGATGCGGGGAAAACTGCCGCTGCTTATTGAGGGCATTGTCAAAGGCAGGATCACCCCCGCGGATGCGGGGAAAACATCGGCCAGATTGAGCCGTCAAACGTTTCGTCTGGATCACCCCCGCGGATGCGGGGAAAACACAATGTCGCCTTTTTTGTACAAAGCGGTATCAGGATCACCCCCGCGGATGCGGGGAAAACTCAACTGCCGCGTTACCTCGAGCACTCGCATAAGGATCACCCCCGCGGATGCGGGGAAAACTCCTCATCTGTAAACGGAGTTCTTTCTTTTTCAGGATCACCCCCGCGGATGCGGGGAAAACCAGCCGCCGAAAAGCTGGACTACCAGCGGCTGAGGATCACCCCCGCGGATGCGGGGAAAACTCCGCCGCGCAGTATCTGGATACGCGCACACTGGGATCACCCCCGCGGATGCGGGGAAAACCAAGCTTAGCCTGCCCGTTGATATCGTATATAAGGATCACCCCCGCGGATGCGGGGAAAACGAGCCATGCGGGAGCGATAACCAGCGTCATGCCGGATCACCCCCGCGGATGCGGGGAAAACGGCCCTCTGCATCAACTCAAATTTTTCGCCGTGGGATCACCCCCGCGGATGCGGGGAAAACGCGATTTCAGGAAGCCTTTTTTAGTGCCGCCTGGGATCACCCCCGCGGATGCGGGGAAAACCATTTCTTTTACAACCCTTTCCAACAGCCGCAGGGATCACCCCCGCGGATGCGGGGAAAACTTAGCGAGCGGGCTTGAAACGGCAACAGAAGCGGGATCACCCCCGCGGATGCGGGGAAAACTATACTATGTATTGCAAACAATTGAACATCGTGGGATCACCCCCGCGGATGCGGGGAAAACGGCGATTTGTGGGAGCAATACGAAAAGACAAAAGGATCACCCCCGCGGATGCGGGGAAAACGCTTTTCCGTCCAGCCCGACG
>ERZ780141.454-NODE-454-length-31279-cov-5.526934_pt1 | contig 31279 bp, 23 predicted proteins | sample MGYA00433080_ERZ780141 | MGnify/ENA primary metagenome ERZ780141 (study PRJEB29588, sample SAMEA2154047) | human gut metagenome | biome: human gut; feature: human-associated habitat; material: faeces | place: Denmark | collected 2008/2010 ... | reverse complement strand
TTTCCACGTCACTGGCGGCACCATTGGCTACTACGAAGAAGCCGACAAGAAAATCGACGCATCAATCGACCACCTCGGCAACATCAAAAAATGGCCTACCTCGGGCGCGCTTAGCGACTTCAACGGCAAGCACAACACCGAAAGCGTAGACAGCGCAAGCAACAAGTATCCAGCAGGCTACTATGCTTCTCGCTTCAATAAGGGCGGCATCACCACCTGGTATATGCCATCAGCCGGCGAAATGGCATTGATGTATGCGCTGCACCGCAGTGGCATCATCGCCAACCAAGAGGGCTTCGTGGGATTGAAGGAATTCGGCTACTGGACATCAACCGAATGCACCGAGCAAAAGAGTTGGGTGCTTCAGGCGTTCGACGGCAAGGTTTACCCTAACTTCAAGACATCGGTCTACATCGTTAGACCAGTGACCACTTTCTAACGAACACACAAAAATCCGTATCATACCGGGCTGCATCAAGGCTTTAACCACCTCGATGCAGCCCATTTCTGTTTTCACACCCCACACCCTGAAAAATCATAATTTTTAAGTATTGCCTCTGCGCCCTTTCGCTTCATAACTTTGCATCCGGAAAACAAAATGCAAATTATAATGACGAAAGCAAGACAAATATTAGCTATTATCACATTTGTACTGACGTTGTGCATCAGCAATGCAAATGCGCAACCCATCGGAATACTAATGGTGCACTATGGCACTAACAACGATGCCCGACGCACAGCCACCATTGACCATCTCAACTCTCTCGTTGCATCGAGTTTCGGAGAATGCACCGTGGCGGAAGCCTATGCTGCGCCATCGGTAATCAAATCGCTCAACAAACGCGGCATTCAGAAACTCACCATCGCCTCGGCCCTCGACTCGCTCAAGGCTCGCGGTTGCTCTCGCATAGTGGCGCAAAGCACTATGTTGCTCAGCGGTGTGATGACCGATATGATCAACAACGCTGTGAAGCAAGCCGAAGGGCAATTCGACAAAATCTTAGTAGCAAAGCCACTTCTCAGCGGCGTTAGCGAATGCCACGAAGTGGTGAGCATGATCGACAGCCACCTAAGAGCCTCAAAAATGCTAAGTGACAGCAACACGCAAGTGGTGCTTGTGGGACATGGCAGCGACAGCCCTGCCGACGCCACATATAGCCAAATCGACTATATGCTTAAGGACGAAGGCAAAGCCAACTGGCACGTGGGCACTATCGAGGGTTACCCCACCCTGCAATCCACCAAACGACTGCTGCAAAGCAACAAGTCGAAACATGTGATTCTTGTGCCACTGCTCTACATTGCCGGCAATCACCTCTACAACGACATCAACGGCGAATGGCGTCACCAACTTGAGGCAGCGGGCTACACCGTAGACGTAGTAACCGAAGGTCTTGGCGATATGCCGGAAATACAACAACTTATCATCAGAAATATTAATCAACTAATTAATCAGTTATAATCAATGACACACAACTCACGCATAGCAATGGCAATGGCAATAGCATTGTCTTTTGGCACTACTCAACATCTGTCAGCCACCGAAAAGGCTTCTCACTCTGCCATCGATGCAGAAACTCCCAACTCAATTATCGACCTCAATCCTGTGGTAGTGACCGGCAACGGACACCGCCAGATGCTGAAATCTTCCACCACACCGGTGCACGTGATATCTAAAGGCCTCATCAAAGAGGCTGGCGTAACAGATTTTCAAGACGCGCTATCGCGATTGGTGCCTCAAATTTCGTTTTCGCCCAATGCCATGGGTTCATACATCAGAGTGAATGGTCTTGGCAACAAATATGTGCTGATATTGGTGAATGGTCGCAAATTGATTGGCGACGTGGCTGGCAACATCGACCTCAGTCGCATCAATATGTCGAATGTTCAACGCATTGAGGTGCTCGACGGAGCAGCATCGGCGCTCTACGGCTCTGACGCCATCGGCGGCGTGATAAACATCATCACCGACCAATCAGTTGAAAACCTCATCAAGGCTTCATCTACCACTCGCGTGTCGGGCAAAGGACAATGGTCGCAAGGCATCAACGCCGACGTCGCCACAAAAGTATTTGATTCTCACACTTCATATTTCCACGAAGAGGCCGATAGCTACCAACTCTCGCCTTTTGAAACCGACAAAGACGGCAACGTGACCAAGACTATCGACGTTGACTTTATCGGCTACGCATCAAACGTTGTGAGCCAACGTTTCGACGTGCGCCCTATCAACAACCTGTCGCTATATGCAATGGGACAATACAATCACAAAATGACCAATCGCCCTCTGCCAATTGAAAGTGTGAACGGCGGCTACAACTACGACTTGCGCTACGAGGGACTTCGTCTGGAGGCTGGCGCAAAATATGCGCTCGGCAAGCACGACCTGCAATTCGACTTCATCAACGACAACTACAATGCCGGCAATAAATACCGTGCCGACTACAACTCATATCTGGCTGGCGACTATGCCCGCACCAAAAAGCAACGTTACTATGAGGGCGAACTCAAAGGCACTCTCCGTCTATACGACAATGCCACCACTGTGATCGGTGCCGACTGGCGAAACGATTACCTTATGGCAGTGAGCGGCAGCGTAGACAACAGCGTGAACACCTTTGCTGGATATGTGCAGCACGACACCAAAGTGTGGCGCGACCTCTCTGCCACTTTAGGTGTGCGATATACCCACCACGAGGCCTTCGGCAACAACTTCACCCCTAAAGTGTCATTGATGTATGCCCCTGGACAATTCCGCCTACGCGCCAGCTATTCTGGCGGCTTCCGCGCTCCTGGTCTCGACGAACTATATTACCACTACTTCAAATTGATGGGCAAAAGACCAGTAATCACATTCGGCAACAAAAACCTCAACGCTGAGCACAGCCATTACGCCTCGGTGAGCGCTCAATACAGCAACAATATCTTCTCCGTGTCGGTGATGGGCTACCTCAACTTTGTGAAGGATATGATCGTTAAAGAAAGCATCGCCGTAACCGACGAAATACGCCAACAATTGGCTGCAGAATTCCCTGAAGCAACACCAGAGCAACTTGCCACTCTGAAAAAATATGGCCACTATATAAATAGTGACAAAGGCATCGTGAAGGGCTTGCAAGTGAACGCTTCGGTAAATATCACTCGCGACCTGTCGCTGCTTGCCAACTACGCATACACTCACGGCGAATCTCGCGCCAGCGGTGTTTGGCAGCCTCTCGAACGCACATTCAAGCACAGTGGCACAGCGGCTGTAAACTACAATCACACTTGGGGTAAATATACGCTCAATGCCAACCTCAACGCTCGCAGCCAATCGCGCACATTCTATCCTGCCTACGAAGATGCTCCCGGCTATAGCGTATTCAACATCAACACCTCGCACACTTTTGCCGTAAACAGATTTTTCAGCTTAGTGCCAAGCATCGGTGTAGACAACATCTTCAACAAGGTAGACGACCGTGTTGCCACCACAAACATTCGCCATGCGCTCTACTCTCCGGGCAGAATGCTGGTAGTGGGTCTGAAGATTAATTTCAACAACTAAGATTCTCGCTGAAGAATGAATCGAAACACCCTATATCGCATACATGTGTGGTTGTCGATACCTCTCGGTATCGTAATCACACTGATATGCCTTTCGGGCGCTACGCTCGTGTTTAAACAAGAAATACGCAATGCCATGGGCATGCCGCAAGTGGTGTCGCCTCACGCTGTGAGCAAAACCTTGGCTGCCGACACCGCACTCGTGGTAGCCACAAAGCACCACCATGCCAATGCGCAACACGGCATCACCACCAAGCGCGACTTTTTCTCCTACGTCACCCGATTTCACACATCACTATTTTTAGGTAGTGGTGGCAAACTGCTGGTCACTTACGTCACTCTGTTTTTCATCGCCATTCTGGCGAGCGGAGTGTGGATGTGCTGGCCTAAAAATGGCTCTCAGTGGAGACGCCGATTCACCATATCGCGTGGCAACGGCACATTTCGCATGCTCTACGATTTGCACGTGAGCCTTGGCTTTTATTTGCTGCTTTGGCTATTGCTCCTTGCCATCACCGGAATTGCCTTCGGCTTGCACCTTCTGCCCAAAGGCTCTGAAGCAATGGCACTTTTCCACAAATTGCACGTGGGCAAATGGGGAGGCATTATCACCAAAATCATCACCTTCGCAGCAAGTCTATTTGGGGCTACTTTGCCATTAACCAGCTACTACTTATTCTTCAAGAAGCACTTCGCCAACCGTCGCTAATCATGGTGCCGACTATTCGTTTTTTCTTGATAGTTGTTCGAAAATTCGCCAATTTGTTGAATGACCAAGAAATAATTGCTAATTTCGCAGACTGAAATTGATTTCTCACCAATAACCAGAACAATTTTTACTGCGATGAAAATAGGCAATATCGACTTAGGAACCCGTCCTGTAATGCTTGCTCCGATGGAGGATGTCACCGACCCATCGTTCCGACTCATCTGTCGCGAACAAGGGGCCGACATGGTATACACCGAGTTTGTCTCTGCCGATGCCCTTATCCGCAACATCAACAGCACCACCCGCAAGCTGTGTATCCAGCCTGGCGAACGCCCTGCGGCAATACAGATCTACGGTCGCGACGTGCAGTCGATGGTGGAAGCTGCCAAGATTGCCGAGGCTGCCGGCCCCGACATTCTCGACATCAATTTCGGTTGTCCGGTGAAGAAAGTGGCTTCGAAAGGCGCGGGCTCAGGAATGCTGCGCAACGTGCCACTGCTACTCGAAATCACAAGCGCCGTGGTGAAAGCAGTGAACATACCCGTGACCGTGAAAACCCGCCTTGGCTGGGATTGCGAAAACAAGATTATCACCACGCTTGCCGAGCAGCTGCAGGATTGTGGCATACAAGCCCTCACCATACACGGACGCACTCGCTCGCAGATGTATACAGGTGAGGCCGACTGGACCCTAATCGGCGAAGTGAAAAACAATCCTCGCATCAACATCCCTATCATCGGCAACGGCGACATCACCACCCCTCAGAAGTTGGCCGAATACTACGACCGCTATGGCGTGGATGGCGTGATGGTGGGACGCGCTTCTATCGGTTGCCCTTGGATATTCCGCGAGATGAAGTATTATCTTGAACACGGCGAGGAAATTGCGCCTATCAGCGCTCACGAGAAGATGGCTCTGCTGCGACGTCAAATCAACGAGAGCATCGACCGAATCGACGAATATCGCGGCATCTTGCACATACGCCGCCACTTGGCTGCCACCCCGCTTTTTAAGGGAATTCCTAATTTCCGCGACACGCGCATAGCCATGCTGCAAGCCAACACCTATGCCGAGCTCAACGAGATTCTCACTCACATCGAAACGAACATACTTGACACAAAAACATATATAAACGACTGATTATGTACAGACACTTCCTTATTCTCATCGCCACGATGATGACCACTCTCGCCTCAATGGCGCAAGTGCAACGCTACGAAATGAACCTCGGTCAATACGACAACGTGCGTGTGCTCAACGACATCGCCGTAGACATAGTGTGCAACGCCGACTCGGCTGGCAAAGTGGTGTTCTTCGCCGAAAATCAGGCTGTGCCTCGCATCATATTGAGCAACAACACCAAGGGCAAACTCACTGTGCAAACCGACAACACCATCGAGCCTATCAAACTACCTAAGGTGACTGTGTATGTAGGCCAACTATCGCAAGTGGAAAACGCAAGCGACAGCATGGTGACTGTATTTACCAACGCCCAAAAGGTCAACGAGATAAAGATTAAGACTTCGGGCAACGGCAGCATCACCGTTAACGACATCAATGCCGTGACCGCACACGTGGCAATCAACACCGGCAAAGGCCACATCACCGTGAACGGAAAATGCCAAGACCTCAACATCAGCAATGTGGGCACTGGCGAAATCAACGCCTACGACCTCACTGCCACCAACGTGAAAGCCCGCATCATCGGCACTGGCGCAGTGTCGTGCCTCGTGAATGGCGGCACTCTGGCGCTAAGCGGTTCGGGAACCGGCAAACTCTACTACAAGGGCAAGCCATCGAGCGTGAGCGTGAAGAAACTCGGTTCGCTCAAAGCCATTCCTGTTGACGAATAACACTACTTTCACAATACGCATAAGAGGCGGGGTAACATACACCCCGCCTTTTTTGCACCCTCGCCCGTGCGCAAATCAGCGCAAGCCTCTATGCATTACGTCTAAAATCTATTTCCATCGTGAAGAAAGTGTAGAAGTTTTTCATTATCTTTGTGATGTGTAGCCATCGCCACAACCTGCGATGGCTCAAGAAGAGTGGTTCAGAAATTTATTACATAACCGATATCAACAAAAGCTAACTAAAATGAAGAAAAAAATTGCCGCACTCTCGAGTGCAATAGTGCTTGCGGGCTGTTCTACCGCCTTCGCAGGCAATGTGGCTGAATGCGTGGGCGACAACACCGCGCTCTACAGCGTGAGCATGGCTGCCGCTGCCAACAATAAGGCTAAAGCCTACGCCAAAACCAACCGCCCTGCCGTGAAAGACCGTCTTTTCACCTCACAAGCCGTGGAAAAGGAAATCGTGCGCATCAAGGGCCTTCTCACCAACGCCAAATTGGCTTGGATGTTTGAAAACTGCTTCCCCAACACACTCGACACCACCGTACACTTCCGCAAAGACGCCAACGGCAAGAATGAAACATTTGTATACACCGGCGACATCCACGCCATGTGGCTGCGCGACTCTGGCGCACAAGTGTGGCCTTACGTGCAACTCGCCGACAAAGATGCTCACCTAAAGGATATGGTGGAAGGCACTATCCGCCAACAATTCAAACTCATCAACATCGACCCTTATGCCAACGCTTTCAACGACGGCCCTACTGGCGGTGAATGGCAAAGCGACGACACCGACATGAAGCTTGAAGTGCACGAACGCAAATACGAAATCGACTCGCTATGCTACCCTATACGCCTGGCTTATGAATATTGGCTCGTGACTGGCGACGACAGCATCTTCGACGAAGTGTGGCTGAAGGCTATCGCCAACGTGCTGCGCACATTCAAGGAGCAACAACGCAAGCACGGCAAGCTCGGTCCGTATCACTTCTTACGCGTCACCGACCGCCAACTCGACACCATGTGCAACGCTGGTTGGGGTGCTCCGGTGAGCGGTTGCGGCCTTATCGTGTCGTGCTTCCGCCCAAGCGACGATGCCACCACATTCCAATACCTCATCCCATCTAACTTCTTCGCAGTAAGCAGCCTAAAGAAAGCGGCCGAAATCCTTACAAAGGTCAATAAGCGCGCCGACCTGGCTGGCGAATGCACCGAACTGGCCGACGAAGTGAGCACCGCACTCAAGAAGTATGCCACCTACAATCACCCAGAGTTCGGTACCATCTATGCATTTGAAGTAGACGGTTTCGGCAACCATCACCTGATGGACGATGCCAATGTGCCAAGCCTCTTAGCTATGCCTTACCTTGGCGACGTAGACGTCAACGACCCAATCTATCAAAACACCCGCCGCTTTGTGTGGAGCAGCAGCAACCCTTATTTCTTCAAGGGCAAGGACGGCGAGGGTATCGGTGGCCCGCATGTAGGATATGATATGGCTTGGCCTATGAGCATCATGATGAAAGCTTTCACAAGCCAAGACGATGCCGAAATCAAGAGCTGCATTGAGATGATTCTCGCCACCGACGCCGGCAAGGGTTTTATCCACGAGTCGTTCAACGTGAACGATTGCACCAACTACACCCGCGACTGGTTTGCTTGGCAAAACACCCTCTTCGGCGAACTCATCCTCAAACTCGTGAACGAAGGCAAACTCGACCTGCTCAACAGCATCAAGTAATCACAACCGAGGGGGACACACCCCCTCTGCAATAACCACAAAAGGCAAGCGCCCCACAGCGCTTGCCTTTTCCGTTTTCCCCAGCCATCCCGCCCCGTGCCGGGCGAACCAAAAGCAGCAATGCATCACTGATGCACCGCTACCAGATATTCAGTTTAACCCGATTCGACCATTAGGACCATAATGCCCGATTTGCTGGGTTTAGAATGCTATTTTCACGGTTTTGCCGGCTACGCGCACTATGTAGATACCTTGGCACGGCACTGCTATGGTCTTGTTTGTGCCACGATAAATCATAGCTCCATTTGCGCTGTATATCTCCACCTCGGCATCGTCTACCACACCGGTGATGGAGATTTCTCCATCAACAACAGCCACATTCACATCATCAGCCTTGACCTGACCAATTCCTGCAATGATGTTATAGAAATCCTTCCACGTGTCAGCAGCCTTATATGCCTCCAACGATTCCTGCGGAACTAACAATTCGCAATTTCGTTTATCTACATTATCAAACACTTTACCGCCACAAACTGGAGGATTTTTTGCCAATACGATAATCTTATCCAAGCCGCTGCAGCCATAAAACGCATACCCCCCGATGCTCGTAACGCTGTTAGGGATTGTGACGCTCGTCAAGCCAGAGCATTTATAAAACGCATAATCCCCGATGCTCATAACGCTGTTCCCTATCTCCACGCTCGTCAAGCCGCTGCAATTCAGAAACGCTTTCTGCCCGATGCTCGTAACGCTGTTAGGGATCGTGACGCTCGTCAAGCCACTGCAACCCCAAAATGCATCCTTCCCGATACTCGTAACGCTGTTAGGGATCGTTACGCTCGTCAAGCCGCTACAACCCCAAAACGCATAATCCCCGATGCTCTTAACGCTGTTTCCTATCGTGACGCTCGTCAAGCCGCTGCAACCCCAAAACGCATCCTTCCCGATACTCGTAACGCTGTTTCCTATCGTGACGCTCGTCAAGCCAGAGCAGCCAGAAAACGCACGCTTCCCGATACTCGTAACGCTGTTTCCTATCGTTACGCTCGTCAAGCCGCTGCAATCGTAAAATGCATAATCTCCAATTCTGGTAACGCCCGCAGTAATTACAACCTTTTTAATTGCATTATTATTCTTCCAAGGCGAACCACCAGATTCCTTATAATCGTACATTTCCCCTTTTCCGGATATTGTAAGCACCCCGTTATCGTCAAGTGTCCACGTGAGGAATCTTCCACACTTTCCCGACGATTCTGCCCATAGGTTGGCGCACGACAGCAACACTGCCGCCATTACCGCTGTCATTCGTAAAAATAACTGTCTCATAATTATTTATTCTTCTGGTTTATATTCTTCGTATTCTTTTTCCAATTCCTTGTATTTTTCAAAGGCTTTTTGCCACTTCTGCCAGCAACAAAAAGCAAGTAACATAACTAATATTACAGAAATGATTATCAACCCTATCGTACGGTCTACTTGGTTTGCTATCTTGGAAGTTGTCAGTACTAATATTATCACTGTCAATACCACAAAAGTTACCATCATAAGCCAAAATACGTCTTGCACAAAACCGCATTTATTCTTCCCATACGGATTATAGCCTTTTGGAAATATTTTCGCCAACTTCTTCGGCTGCTCCAGATCCTTACCCTTATTAAATTCTTGGAAATATTGCCATCGGATGGTGTGTATTATAAACTGCTCTTTTCGCTGATAAGCACCCCTATTCAAACAAATCAAAAACAAGATTGCCAACACAAAAATTGCGGCATCTGCAGTCATTATGAGTGCATCTAACGAATATTTTTCACCCGAACTAACCAAAGAGCCAAGACTCGCGGCTTTATCTAAACTTGAGTATAAATAAACATAGCCAAATGCCCACAAAACGGCAATGACACCTACTACAAGCGATATAATACTACCCAAGTTTGCATTGTTGTTCACAGCATACTGCTCATGTAGCTGCAATTCCAACTCTTCTCTCATTGTCCGATTATTATTTTTACCGGATTTACGAGATGAAAAAAAAACTAAGAATTTTCATTTCCGTTAAGTTTTAAGATTTTATCTGTTATAATTGCAAATTTAACAAAAAAGAGAACGGCATTTACCCCCAACCGTTAATATTTGTTAATTCTGCAAATTTATTCGCTGATTCCCCAAAATTTAGTTTCCAGCAACAAACACATCAATAGCGCAAACCCAATTCGGGCATTAGGGCTTGGTATGATTTCGGAATTTTAGAAGTGCAGATTTTGATTGATTTTTAATTGATTTTTAATGAGTAATAGCGTGCTATTGCGAGTTAAAAACAAACAAAAGATGCCTTATAAAATTCCGAAAGCCTCCAAGCAGTAGGAAAAAACACACACATTTACGACCTAATGACGACCGATTTGGGTTAAATACAACACAATCGAGTAGGAGGGAAATCCTTCCTGCTCGATTGTGTTCAAAGCACTCCTGCCAGAGGGGTGATTATTTCACGATGACTTCGTCGGTGAATATCCAGCCGCTCAGTTGCGACGAGCAGTCGGCTTTCACTCTCACATAGCGGGCCTTTTCGGCGCCGTGCCATGTGTATGACTCTATCTTGAATGGGCAATCCTTATCGTCGGTCCATGTGGTTGCGTCTACGCTCTTAAACGTTTCGCCATCGGCCGAAACCAGCACCTCTATCTTGGCAGGGGTGTAGACCTGTGCGCCTGCCACCTGCAAGAAGTCTAATGCCACGCTTTGTATGTCAGTATCGGCGAGCAGGTCGATAGTAATGTCCAAGCGGCCCTTATTGATAAATCCTTGCCAACGGCGGTCGGAATACGTCCATCCGCCACGCAGGCCGTCGGTGAGCGATCCGTTGCCACCTGCCACATACGATGGGCTATAAGGGATGTTGTATTTCACTGGTTTGCCAACCGACAACGCCTTCACCGGAGTCTTATATTCGGGGCGCTGACCCACTTCCTCGTCGAGCGAGAACGGTGTATAGCCAGCCTTTTCCAATCGGTGATTAAGCACCGCTGCTCTGCGCAAGAATTCTCGCATATCGCCATGCTCACTCCATCCCACCTCGCTTAGGGCAAACAAGCGAGGATAGAGCATCGCTTCAACGCGCTGCTCGGTAGGCACATATTCTGTCCATAGGCAAGCCTCCACACCACGCACCATCTTTGGGTTGGCAAACTGCAAGGTGTCGAGCACGCCACCAAAGGCATACACATCAGACAACGGCAGATAGCCGCCAATAGCCTCAGGTTGCGACAGCGGATAGTCTTGATATTTATCGAGATAGAGGTAATTGCCCGGCGAGAGTATCACCTTATGGCCGTCTTTCACAGCCTGTTGCGCCTTGCTGATGTCGCCCCATATCTGCACGGTGCTACCCTTAGGCGCGCCACCTATCATGAGGTCGTCCCATCCAACGATTGTTGCGCCCAGTTCCTTAGCGATAGCGCTGATGCGCTCGGCGAAATAAGTCTGAAGGGCATTCACGTCGGCAAGATTGTGCTGCTTCATAGTGGCTTGACATTTCGGGCAAGTCTTCCAAGCCTGTTTACCAGCCTCGTCGCCGCCTATATGAATCTCCGTGTCGGGGAACAATGCCACCACCTCGGAAAGCACGTTGCGCCAGAACGTATACACAGCCTCATTACCAGGGCAGAAGTCGGCATTGACGTAAGGCTTACCCGAGCAAGAGAGTTCGGGGTAAGCAGCCAACGTCTCCTCGCTATGCGAAGGCATCTCCACCTCAGGCACAAGAGCGACGAAGTGAGCACGAGCGTAAGCCACCAACTCGCGAATGTCGTCTTGAGTATAATAACCGCCAAACGCATCCTTGGCGCCCTCAGTGCTATATTTAGCACCCATATCGCGCCATTCCTTCCAGTTTTGAGCCGGACGCCATGCCGCCATCTGAGTGAGGCGAGGATATTTCTTTATCTCGATGCGCCAACCAGCACCATCAGTGAGGTGCAAGTGCAAGCGATTCATCTTCAGCGCAGCAATTTCGCGAATCTGCTTCTTCACAAACTCCTTGCTGAAGAAATGACGGCTCACATCGAGCATCACGCCACGGTCGGCAAAGCGAGGACTATCAGATATGGTGACCAGCTGCAGTTGCGAAGACTCAAAAGCCATTTGACGCAAAGTCTGAAGGCCGCGATACAGCGCCTGAGCTGTGCGGCCAGCAATCTCGATGCGACGCGCCGTCACCTTCAGCGTATACGCCTCATCGGTGGCAAACGCCTGCTTATCGGCACTAAGGGTGAGTAGCAACTGAGCCTTGCGGGGCTTAGCGCATTCCACCTTCTTGATAGCCGCATTTTCGCTGGCAATCTGCTCCACCGCGCTGGCAAGAGCATCGCGCTGCGCCTTGTCGGTGACGTTGGTATACCAACGCAAGTGTTTCGGCAGCGAATGCCAACCATTATTCCACTCAACATGCTTAGGCATAGGCAAAAGCACAGGATGCTCAGAAGCCCAAGCCACAACCACAGAAAACGCCGCAACGATTGCCGCAATGATTATTTTCTTCATATTATTCGGTTTAGTTTCATATTTTTACAAAGATAGTGCAAATAAGAGAAATAATCAATTGAGCTTGCTCAAATTGATATTTCCGAATCACGGCTCTTTCATTTAAAAATGCTTTGAATTTTCAATATCCATAAGTATTAGTCGGTTAGAAGCGACTCTCAATAACACCCAACAAAGCTGTTTTTATATATTCCACAGATTAGACTTGGGTAAATACTACTTATTCAAGCAGTTGCTAAACAACACCAAAGTTAAATGAAAGAGCCGTGTTTCCGAATGAAGCCTATCTTATCAAAAGATAGTGCAACCCGTCAAAAAATCACGACTTTAGAAAATATTTTTGGTGTTGCGCGCAAACTTTGTTACTTTTGTAAATTATTTATTGATTTAACTTAAAAAGCAACAGAAATGCAAAAAGGGCAAAACGGCAAAGTGCCTATGGTGGCACGCCAATATCTGATACCGTTTATTCTTATCACCTCGCTATTCTTCATCTGGGGTGGTGCAAGAGCAATACTCGACGTGCTCAACAAGCACGTGCAAATGCAATATGAGGCAAGCTACGGCGAATCGGCCCTCATACAATGCAGTGTGTATATGGCATATTTCCTCGGGGCGATTCCTGCAGGACTTCTTATTCGTCGCTACGGCACACGCAAGGGCGTGATCAGCGGTCTGCTAATGTTTGCCGTAGGCGCGTTTCTCTTTATCCCAATGGCCGAATTGGGCGCACTCATCGCGCTGCTGGCGCCTCTGTTTGTGCTCGGTCTGGGTCTGTGCTTGCTTGAGACAGCAGCCAACCCTTACGTGACCCTGCTCGGCGACAGCCGCACATCATCAAGCCGCATCAACATGTCGCAGACCTTCAACGGCCTCGGATGTATGTTCGGAGCGTTGCTCAGCGGATTGTATTTCTTCAACGACGGCAGCACAAAGTCGGGCGACGACATCAACATCGCCGTTCCATACTGCATCATCGCCGTATTTGTGATTGCAGTGGCATTGGTGTTCACTCGCATCAACTTGCCAGAGGTGATACTACAACAAAGCGAAACAAAGACCGACAAGGTGAAGAAAGGCCTTGGATTTACCTTCTTCTTCGGCTTCGCAGCATTGCTCTGCTATGAGATTTCTGAAATTTCTATCAACACATTCTTCATCAACTTCATGACCGACGACGACTTCCTCTCCCCTACCCAAGCCACTTGGGCATTGTCGTTCGGCGGTTTGATGCTGTTTATGCTCGGCCGATTTATGAGCAGCTTCATCATGACACGCGTTGCCACCGAGAAAGTGTTCTTTGTGTGCGCATGCGGCGCTGTGCTGATGATGCTTGCCGTGATAGCTCCTCTTGGCGTGATTTCCAAGGCGGCACTTGTGCTCACATATATGTTTGAGAGCCTTATGTTCCCAACCATTTTCGCGCTCTCTATTCGCGGCCTTGGCGCTGACACCGAGAAGGCTTCTTCAATCTTGATGATGAGCGTAGTGGGTGGCGCGATTGGCCCATTGGCCTTGGGATATGTGGCCGACGCGATGTCTATCACCACTGCTTTCGTGGTGCCTCTTGCCACATTCCTTGTGGTTTGGGCTTTCGCTTTCTATATGTTGAGAAAGCATCAAGCAAACCGATAAACCCAATTCGGTCATTAGGGCTTGGAAGGATTTCGGAATTTTAGAAGCGCAGATTTTGATTGCTTTTTAATGAGTAATAGCAGGCTATTGCGAGTTAAAAACAAGCAAAAGATGCCTTATAAAAAACGAAAGACTCCAAGCAGTAGAAAAAACTACTACATTTACGGCCTAATGCCCGATTTGGGATAAACACTATCAATAACAATATTCAATTAGGGCTGGACTCCTTGTTTGGAATCCTGCCCTAATCGTTTTTTTCGTATCAACCGCAGATGTCAGCCTATCAGAATGGGAAATTGATACCCACATTCACAGCAGTATTGCTGCTCAAAGGCACCCCCTGCTTGGCGAGGCGGAAGTTGGCGTAGTCCATACCGGCAAACAAGTTGAATCCATTAGGATGGAGATTGAGCATCCAGCCAAGTCCCATGCCATTAGTGCCAGCCGCAGCGCTCACACCCATTGAGAACAATCGGCTCGGCGCATAGTTGGCCGACGCGCGAAACTCGGTCCACGTGAAGTCACCCTGCAAGCGAGTGGTATTGAGCAATCCGAAGCTAAGCGCCTTGTAGGTAGGCAACGTGTATTTCACGCCCAAGTTGATTGTAGAAGCAAGCATACGCGTGCGGCTACCCCTATCGCCCATATCAGTGAGTTCGTAAAGCGCCGATAGGTCGTCGCCTATGCGATCCAGTTCGTCATCGAAATTGTTTGGTGCATCGCCATCTACGTTGAATGTATAACGGTCGGTGGTGAATGTCTGACGGCCGTTGGTTGATGCCACATAAGTGTTGCTCCAATTTATCATACCCAGGTCGAGCACAGCTGCGCTAATCTCAAAATCTTTGAGCGTAGCCACCACACCAAGGTCTACAGCCACACCAAAGCCGCTCACGCCCGAGAAATCTATATCCGCACCACTCACATATTCATGGCCCGTGCGATCGTTGACGCTCGTTTTATATGAGAAGCCCTTCATATTGGTCTGTATCTTCGCATCGGTGGTGGCAGTCCAGCTGTCTTCGCCAAGCGCGAGTTGCGCGGTGTTGAAGTCGGCGTCAAGATTACCCATACCCACAAGCGCCTTCAGCGTGGCACCGATGCGCACATTTCGGCTTATAGCGTGCGAGTGATTGAGCGCCACCTCGGCAAAGGCATCGGCATGCGCATTCACGTTTGAGATGTCGTAGGTGTCGTTTGAAGCACCTTCTTTGAGCAATCTGAAGAGATCCTTCGGCACTCTCACCGCGGCGTTGCTGCGAGTGCTGATGCTCACTGTGTTGTATCCTTTCAGACCCTTAAACCCGAATGAGATCAACTCGAGCGAGAGGTCTACGCTTGTGCGATTGTTGTTCTTGAGGTTACCCATCACCTCGCTGGCGCTCACCTCTGGATTGAGGAATGTGGTGGTCTTGCCGCCCACGTTATACAGCACATCGGTCATCGCCAACGTGCCTCGTTGCGACACATTCACATTGCCCACGCCTGGCATAGCCACGAAGTTTTGCGCATTGCCAATGGCTGGATTCATCTGATAGCGAAAGAGGTAGCCATCAAGGAAATAGGCAGTATTGGTATTTTGGGCCGTAGCCGACAATGCCACGCCCAACATCAGTATAATTAGTTTTATATGCTTTGTCATATTCTTTTTTTATGATTAGAGTTTTTTGATATAGTTGCCCGACACTTTCACCTTAATATCATCCATCTTGATGCTCATCTTTGGTGAGAGCGTGCCGCCATCGTGCGCTTCGGTCACGGCTTCGAAAGTGATGCCGTCGAGGTGCTTCACCTCACCGTCTATCACAATGCTTATCGGCGCCGACTGCGCATTCGCGCCAATCTCTGCCACCTCCACGGTCACGCCTTCTATGCGGTTTCCGTTCACATCGATTGGATATGCCGAAAACGTTGCCGACACTGGACAATCACTGCTCACCTTGGCGGTGACCACAATGTGCTTAATGGTTATATTATCAAGGTCGTCGCTGCTCCATCCATTCTCGGTGTCGCTATACACGATTTTCGAACCCGGCTTCAGTTTCAGCGGTGCATAAAACTTATATGCGCCCGAGATTTTACCAAGATTTTTGCCCAATGGCATAGCCACCACTTGCTGCTCTGGCACTCTTGAGCGGTCAAGGTCAATATCAATCTGTTCGGGCAGACCACTACCGCTCAGCACATCAGATAGCGAAGTGAATGCCACATGCTTAGCGCCTTGATATCCGGCAACATACTGCGCAGGAGCCTTTGGCGACAGGCAATAGCATCCTGCAGCCGCATCGAGGGCAAACGACTTATTGTCGAGAGCATAGACGCCTGACGACTCGGCGCCACGCTTTGCCGTGAGCGCAAGTTCCACTTCTGCCTTCAAGCCGAAGCTATACAGCGGATTGGTGATATTCACATATATCTGCGGATTGTCAATGCTGATGTTGGTGCCCGACTGATTGAGCACATCTGGCAAATCGCCCAAAGTGAACGGTGCTGGCGAGAGGTTGCTTGGCTGATACGCCACGCGCCCCGAAAATTCGTGCACGGTCACGTCGCTGGCTTCGTAGGTGTTTGTCATCACCACCTGTGCTGGCATGGTGGCACCTGCCACCATATCTGCCAACGAAAATTCGAGCGTTCCCGATAGATGCTTCAACTTATCGGCAAACCTAAACGAATGCGTCGCTGCCGAGAATTGCGCTGTCGACTCCTTAACATTGATAGCCGTGACATTGAATATCAACACCGCCACATTATTAGTCACCACATATTCCGGAACGGTGACAATGCCCGTGCTCTTGTCATACGAGCCCTTGCTCACCTTGCATTCTATGCCCTTTGGCAATTGTATCTGCAAATTCTTGAGTTTATATGTCTTCAGCACATGCTTAAACTGTGGCACCTCATATCTCATCGTTATCGAGAAATCGAGCCCCAGTCGGTCTATGCTCTTGATTTCCTCGGCGAGGCCCGATGCCTCATAGGCAAACTCGGTCTGTACCGAAGGTATAGCCACCTGTGCCACTCCCGTGTGGCCCGCACCACCAGGCAACGCCAATGTCTTCTGGGTTGACGGAATGCTTGGAGCAGCCATTCTAAACGCATCGATGCTTATCTCGCTCGAAGCGATATCACCGCCAGAGACAAAAACATACTCGTCGTTGATGATTTTTATCTTACTGTTCTCGTCAAGATCAATGATTGATTTCAACGTGATTTCATCAAGGTTGACAGGCACCACAAAGTCCTTCACCTTAAACTCCGCGTTTGTGTCGATGTCGTCGAGGTTGTATTTATCGTCGAAACAACCCGTTAAAAGCAACGACAATGCACACAGCGCACTGCCTAAAGGCAAAAATTGTCTTCTCATAAAGATTATGTAATTTTTTTGTTTGTAAGAAATTCTTTTAATTAGGTTCCAATCTTTGTTAAGTCATTCTATTATGTATGGCTCTTTACACCACAAATATTCTGTAACAACCACAAAGTTACATCTTTTTCCCCGAATTCTAAACTATTTGCCCAATGCGACGCCTACACAACCCACTTCCCACTAAGAAAACGCAAGAAAAAACACGGCAAAGTTGCATACATCGGCAAAAAGCATTAAATTTGCACCACATTTATCGCGCACCGCGATGATGAAATAGAGCAGCAATGCCTATTCGGTCCTATAGCTCAGTTGGTTAGAGCATCTGACTCATAATCAGGGGGTCCTTGGTTCAAGCCCAAGTGGGACCACAAAAGCAGTTACGAATTCCGTAGCTGCTTTTTCTTTCCCCCCCCTCCTCGTCGGCACAAATCTTTTTTCTCAACAAATTCACACTCTCACCCAACGAATTTTCAAAGAATTTCCATAACTTTGCCTTGAGGCCAAATAGGAAAACAGGCCATATAATCTCCTGCTTGGGAGCCTTCGTTTTTATAATGTATACCAAACAAAATCATATTTTTCTCTGTTTTGTTTGGTATGATTAATAAAATTAATTACATTTGCAAGTATGAAGATTATAGCAAGACAACAGTATATTGAGCACATTCAGAGGTTTTTCGGCAAGGGGATGATAATTGCCCTTACCGGACAGCGCCGTGTTGGCAAAAGTTATATAATCCGACAACTTGTGGCAGAGATTGAATCCAGCAACCCGGATGCCAACATCGTTTATATCAATAAGGAAAAAACGAAGTATGCCAATATCAGAAACGCAGATGATTTGTCGCAGTATCTCGAAGGGAAATTGAAAGAAAATACAGATAATTATCTGTTGATAGATGAGGTGCAGGACATATCTGGATTTGAAAATATTCTCCGCAGCCTCAATGCCGATGAAGAATGCCAGATTGTAGTGACCGGTAGCAATGCAAAGATGCTATCGTCTGAGCTTTCCACATATCTGGGCGGTCGATACATCGAGATTCATATTCAGAGTCTTTCATATCGAGAGTTTCTAATCTTTCATGGTCTTAACGATTCAGATGACAGTCTTCAAAAATATCTCAGTTTCGGAGGTCTTCCACATTTATACCGACTTGGACTCGAAAACGAGGATATGGTCTGGGAATACATACAGAACATATACAACACGATTGTTCTAAAAGACGTCGTACAGCGTGAGGGGCTGCGCAATGTTACGCTATTTGAAAACCTGATGTCGTATGTCAGCGACAACACTGGTCAGCTCGTATCGGCCACATCTCTGTCAAAATATCTCAAACCAAAACGCATAGAATTAACCCCTCTGTCGGCGATAAACTACCTGAAAGCCGCGTCAAATGCATATATTATCAACAAAGTGCCAAGATACGACATACACGGCAAGCGTTTATTGGAAACAATCGACAAATACTATTTCGAAGACTTGGGGCTGCGCAACATGCTTGCCGGATCTAACCGTACCGGCGATATAGAGAAGGTAATAGAAAACTCCGTCTATCTTCACCTTAAAAACCTCGGATATAAGATTAGCGTAGGAACTCTCCCCAATGGCGAAATCGATTTCGTTGCGGAAAAAGGCGGGACTCCGATTTATGTGCAGGTCACATATCTCATTGCTGATGAAAAAACGATGGAAAGAGAATTCGGAAATCTGCTGATGATCAAAGACAACTATACCAAATATGTAATATCGATGAATCCAATGATGAGTTCACAGAACTACGAGGGAGTGAAGCATCTTACATTACGACAATTCCTAATGTGCGACAAATTATAGACGTACATCATGGCAAATTTTTAGACAACCATATAGTTCCGCAACATTCTCAGCAATTCTCAACAAATTCACACCCTCACCCAACGAATTTTCAAGGAATTTCCATAACTTTGCCAACACATAAATCATATTGACTATGAAACGTATATATACCCTCGGCCTGCTACTATGCCTCGCAATAACCATGCTGGGCCAACAACGTGTTGACAAACTGATTGACGACCTCAACAACCCCAACTCCAAACGAGTGCTCGTGGTGGCGCATCGCGGCGACTGGCGCAATGCCCCGGAGAATTCCCTCCAGGCTTTTCAAAACTGCATCGACATGGGCGTTGACATGATAGAACTCGACCTGCACATGTCGAAGGACTGCGTGCTTTTCCTGATACACGACAATACACTCAACCGCACCACTAATGGCCACGGCAAAGTGAGCGACTACACCGCCGCCCAGCTCAAGCAACTTCGCCTTAGAGCCGGACATGGCGCCGTGACACGTCATCAGATTCCGACCTTTGAGGAGGCTCTCATACTCTGCAAAGGCAAAATCCTTATCAACGTAGACAAGGGTTACGAATACTTCAAGGAAGCCTACCGACTAATGGAAAAGACTGGCACCACACGCCAAGTGGTGATCAAGTCGGGGCATCCAGCCGATAAAGTGTTGAGCGAAAATGGCGACGTGATAAGCAAGGTAATCTATATGCCTATCATCAACATCAACGCCAACGATGCCGAATCACGCATCAACGAGTATGCCAAGATACGCCCAGCAGCAATAGAATGCTGCTTCAATAAGGCCGACGACAACGCAGTGAAACTCCTGCAACTCGTGCAGAAAAACGGCAGCAAAGTGTGGATAAACAGCCTGTGGCCATCGCTCTGCGGCGGACACGACGATGATCGCGCCGTAGAAGAGAACCAACCCGAAGAAGCTTGGGGCTGGATCATAGAGCACGGAGCCACACTTATCCAAACCGACCGCCCAGCCCAACTAATCCACTACCTCAAGCACAACCACCGCCACTAATCCCCCCCAAACCTACTGCCATTAAACCCAAATTGGTCATTATGTAGTAATGTTATTTAAGACAAGCAGTTTCACCGCTCTGGCAGGTGTTTTGCTTCGGGTTTTGCTTCGGGTTTCACTTTAGATCCAAGAATAATTGGGGTATGGACGCGGCACTGCCGCGTCGGCACCCGAATAGCGACAACGCACTAATTAGCAACACCTTCTACAGAGGTGGTATACCATATCCCCATCGGAGGATGGTATCGACAGTCACCCAAACCCCAAAAACAGCTTAATCTACGGGCATCTGCGTGAGGCAAAAATCATCATCCGCGTGGGAAACGACAATATGATGGCATCAGCCAGAGCGGTGGAACCGCTCGTCTTACACTCGATTCAGGCATTGGGGTTTGACGCGAAACATCTGGCAACGGCTCGGCCGTTGCTGCATCAGGCACCCCAAAAGCTGATGATTTCCAAAGGCAAGAGAATACTAAAAAAGCCTCGCAAATCGTGAGATTTGCAAGGCTTTCAGCGCTTCAAGATGGACTTGAACCAACGACCCCCTGATTAACAGTCAGGTGCTCTAACCAACTGAGCTATTGAAGCATATTTTTACTATTACAATTATGAGCGCTTCAAGATGGACTTGAACCAACGACCCCCTGATTAACAGTCAGGTGCTCTAACCAACTGAGCTATTGAAGCAGTGCTTTATCCCGTTTTTCCGAGAATTGCGATGCAAAATTACTGCCATTTTTTTAATTATGCAACACATTGCCCTAAAAAAATGCGATATTTTTCGCCTTTAAGGCTTTTTTAAGCATTTAGCACATTAGAAATACAACTATATATAGTAATTTTGCCTTATAATATGACATCGATATGAAAAAAGGTTCTCAAAAAACTATTGTTGCTGCATTGCTTCTTCTCACCGTGGTGCCTATGGCCATGGGTGCGTTTAAGAAAAACGACAATGCTTCTATCACACGAAATCTAAACATCTTCAGCAGCCTGTTTAAGGAGTTGAACACGTTCTATGTGGATACCATCAATCCAGAGAAGGCTATCGAAAATGCCATCACATACATGCTCGACAACGTTGACCCTTACACCGAATACATACCGGCAAAGAAACAAGACGATTTCATGGTGGTATCGACCGGTGAATACGGCGGCATTGGCTCGTTTATCGTTCAACGCGACAACTATGTGTATATCTCAGAACCTCAGATTGGCACACCTGCCGCTAAGGCAGGATTGCGTGGTGGCGACAAGATTATCCGCATCGACACCATCGACGCCACCGGTCTGACAAGCGAGAAAGTGAGCGCCTTGCTCAAAGGCACACCTAACACTCGCCTCAACGTGACCGTGCAACGCCCCTACGTGAGCGACAGCATCAAGACGTTCACCATCACTCGCGAGAAAATCAAAGTCAACCCTGTGCCATACTACGGCGTGGTGCGTGGCAAGATTGGTTATATCAATATCACCACCTTCAACGAGAAAACCAGCAGTCAAGTGAAGAACGCCCTTATAGCGCTCAAAGCCAACCCTGAGGTGAAGGCCATCGCACTCGACCTGCGTGGCAACGGAGGCGGTCTGCTTGAGCAGGCTGTGCAAGTGGTGGGATTGTTTGTCCCTAAAGGCACCGAAGTGCTGCAGACTCGTGGACGACAAGTGCAAGACACCAAGATATACAAGACCACACAACAGCCCGTCGACACCAAGATTCCTCTGTTCGCACTGATTGACGGCGGTTCTGCCTCTTCGTCAGAAATCGTTACCGGAGCATTGCAAGACCTCGACCGTGCCGTGGTGATTGGTTCGCGCTCGTTTGGCAAGGGTTTGGTGCAAACCACCCGTCAACTGCCTTTCGATGGCATGCTCAAGGTGACTATCGCTAAATACTACATCCCAAGCGGACGCTTGATTCAAGAAATAGACTACTCTCACCGCAACGCCGACGGCTCTGCCACACGCATCCCCGACAGCCTCACCAATGTGTATCACACTGCACACGGACGCGAGGTGCGCGACGGTGGTGGCATCACGCCCGACATCAAGGTGTCGTTTGGCGAAGTAAACCGCTTGACCTACAACATCGTGCGCGACTTCTGGGCTTTTGACTTTGCCACAAAATACCAAAACGAGCACGACTCAATACCTACCCCCGACAAATTTGTGATTGACGATAGCATATTCAACCAATTCAAGGCTTTCATAAAGCCAGAGAAATTCAATTACGACAAGGTGTGCGAAATCGGACTTGAACAATTGCGCAAAGTGGCTGAGAGCGAAGGCTATGCCAACGACTCGGTGAAAGCAGAATTCGAAAGGCTCTCCAAGCTGCTCAAGCACGACCTCAACCACGACCTCGATGTGCACCGCAAGGAGATTTCCGACATCCTGGCAAACGAGATAGTGAAGCGATACTACTTCGCCCCTGGCGTAACTGAAATGCAGACTCGCGACGACGAGTGCCTGAAACGTGCTGCCGAGGTCCTCGACAAAGAGGGCGAATACCAACGCATTCTCACCACCGCAGCCCCAGAGCAAAAGAGCAAAAAGGCAGAAAAGAACAAAAAATGATTGCTGAAAAGTGGAAATCGACGAACTAAGCGCATTATTCAATAGCACCACACGAAAGGAAGCCCTCAAAAGCATCCTTTCGGGCAGAGGCCGCAAACGCATTCTCATCGATGGGCTTGCAGGATCGGCCACGGCACTGCTTTTTGCCGGTCTGCCTAAACGCAAAACCCCATATGTGATTATCGCCAACGACCTCGACGAGGCGGGATATATGTATCACGACCTATGTCAAATCACCAACGATAAGCAAGTGCTCATATTCCCTTCGGGCTATAAGCGCGACATCAAATACGGACAAATAGATGCGCCTAACGAGATTCTCCGCACCGAAGTGCTCAACCAATGGAGCGAGAACAAGCAACTGCGATGGGTGGTAACCTATCCCGAAGCCATCGCCGAGCGCGTGGCTGAGCGCGAAGAGGTTGACAAAAACACACTTTGCCTATCGGCTGGCAGAGTGGCCGACATGAGCGAAACGGCCAAGCGCCTTCGCGAACTGGGCTTCAACCAGGTGGACTATGTGTATGAGCCTGGGCAATACGCACTTCGCGGTTCGATTCTCGACGTCTATTCATATTCCAACGAACTGCCCTACCGCATCGACTTCTTCGGCGACGACATAGAGAGCATTCGCACCTTCAACGTAGAGACACAGCTATCTGAGGCGCAAGCCGACACCATCTACATCATGAGCAATAGCGGCTCATCTACGGCAAAAGGCGTGTCGCTGCTCAAGTTTGTCGGCAACGATGCCGTGCTGCTGTGCCACAATCCGCAGTGGATACTCTCCCGCGTGAAGGAAATTAGCGAGGAAAACATCTCACACAGCGCCTTGATAGCCGACGACTACGACGAATCGGCTCTCGAGAAGGTGGTAGACAGCGACGAGTTTGCCAGCGAATTTGCCGCACACTCCCGCATAACATATCATCAGGGCGAAGCGCCCGAAGAGACAGGCGTGACACGCATGTCGCTGCACTGCTCTCCCCAAGGCATCTATCACAAGAATTTCGACCTTATCGGCGAATCGTTTAAGCGATTTCTCGCCGATGGTTACACCATACACATCCTATCGGATAGCAGCAAGCAAATCGACCGTCTGAAGTCGATCTTCGCCGACCGCGCCGACGACATCACCTTCACGCCGGTGCTACGCACGCTGCACGAAGGCTTTATCGATGCCGACCTGAAAATCTGCGTCTTCACCGACCACCAGATTTTCGACCGTTTCCACAAATACAATCTCAAGAGCGACCGCGCTCGCGGTGGCAAACTCGCCCTATCGCTCAAGGAGCTCAACCAAATAGAGGTTGGCGACTATATCGTGCACATCGACCACGGCATCGGCCGCTTCGGCGGACTGGTGAAAACCACCGTAAATGGCACTCCTCAGGAGATGATCAAGCTCACCTACCTCAACAACGACATGATTTTCGTGTCGATTCACTCGCTACACAAACTGTCGAAATATCGCGGCAAAGAGGGCGAACCACCACGCCTGAGCAAGATCGGTTCGGGCGCGTGGAACAAGGTCAAGGAGCGCACAAAGAACAAACTCAAAGACATTGCGCGCGACCTCATTCGCCTATATGCAGCCCGCAAAGCGCAGCAGGGCTACGCATTCACCCCCGACGGATATATGCAGCACGAACTTGAGGCATCGTTTATCTACGAGGACACCCCCGACCAACTCAAGGCCACAAATGCCGTGAAAGCCGACATGGAAAGTGCCCGCCCGATGGACCGCCTAATCTGCGGCGACGTGGGTTTCGGCAAGACCGAAGTGGCTATCCGTGCCGCATTTAAGGCTGCCGTCGACGGCAAACAGACTGCTGTGCTTGTGCCCACCACGGTGCTCGCATTTCAGCACTACACCACATTCAAAGAGCGCCTAAAGGAGTTCCCTGTGCGCATCGACTATCTCAGCCGTGCCCGCAAGGCCAAGGATGTGACTCAGATATTAAAAGACCTCGAAGATGGCAAAATAGACATCCTAATCGGCACGCACAAAATCATTGGCAAGAACGTGAAGTTCAAGGATTTGGGCCTGCTCGTCATCGACGAGGAGCAGAAGTTCGGTGTGACCGTGAAGGAAAAACTCAAGCAGATGAAGGTGAATGTAGACACGCTCACCATGAGCGCCACACCTATTCCACGCACTCTGCAATTCTCTCTGATGGGCGCTCGCGACCTCAGCACCATCACCACGCCTCCTGCCAACCGCTACCCTATTCTCACCTCGGTGAATTCGCTCGACGACGACATCCTGAGCGAAGCCATCAACTTCGAGATGTCGCGCAACGGACAAGTGTTTATCGTCAACAACCACATCGACGGGCTCACCCATCTCGAACAGATGGTGAAGCGCCTTGTACCTGATGCCCGCGTAGTGGTAGGCCACGGACAGATGAAGCCAGAGAAACTGGAGCAGATAATCATAGATTTTGCCAATCACGACTACGACGTGCTTATCGCCACCACTATCATTGAGAGTGGTATAGACATGCCTAACGTCAATACAATCATAATCAACAATGCGCAAGCATTCGGACTAAGCGAGTTGCACCAACTTCGTGGCCGCGTGGGCCGCAGTTCGCGCAAGGCATTCTGCTACCTGCTCGTGCCTCCCGGCAAGACTCTCAGCGCCACCTCGCGACGCCGTCTGCAAGCCATCGAAAGTTTCTCCGACCTCGGCAGCGGCATACACATTGCCATGCAGGACCTCGACATACGCGGTGCCGGCAATCTGCTGGGCGCCGAACAGAGCGGTTTCATCGCTGACCTCGGCTACGAGACTTACCAGAAAATCCTCAAAGAGGCTATGCTCGAACTCTCTACAGAGGAATTTGCCGACACCTTCCGCGACCGCAAGGAGGCCGACGACAAGCTCAACGACGAAGAGACATCCTACGTTTCCGACTGCGTGATTGATAGCGACATGGAACTGATGTTCCCAGCCACCTACGTTCCGCAGGAGGGCGAACGAATAAGCCTCTACCAAGAACTCGACAATATGGAGCGCGAAACCGACGTGATGGAGTTCCGTCGCCGTCTGGAAGACCGCTTCGGCCGCATTCCTCACGAAGGCTTGGAACTGATACGCATAGTCACGCTGCGCCGCATAGCACGCACGCTCGGCATCGAGAAGATTATGCTCAAGCAAGGCGAAATGTATATCTACTTCGTGGGCGAGGAAAACCGCGCCTACTATCAGTCGCCTGCTTTCGGCAAGATCATCCACTATGTGCAAGACAACCCGGTGCGATGCCAATTGCGCGAGGTGCGCAACCGCCGCTCAATACTCATCCACCACGTCACCACCGTGGAAGAGGCCGTAGCAATATTGCAAGCCATCACCCAACTCGCCGCCCTCTAAACCCCTCACCACGATTATGAGAAGCATCGACAAGGAGATTCTGCGCATTGCGCTGCCTGCCATTGTGGCCAACGTCACCATTCCGCTGCTCGGTCTTATCGACCTCACCATTGCCGGTCACCTTGGCAACACGGCTTTTATCGGCGCTATGTCGGTGAGCGCCATGATGTTTAATATCACCTACTGGAATTTCGGATTCCTGCGCATGGGCACATCGGGCATCACCGCCCAGGCTTATGGCAGCGGCGACGTGTCGGCTCTGCGAGGAGCATTGCTGCGCGCCTGCACTCTGGCAGCCATCATCGCCCTTGGCATTGTGGCCCTGCAATATCCACTGCAATGGCTCACGCTGAAAATCATCGGACCATCAGATGGCGTGCTTGCCTTGGCTCGCCAATATTTCTACATAGTGATTTGGGGCGCACCAGCCGTGCTCATCATGATGGCGGTGAAAGGCTGGTTCCTCGGTATGCAAGACTCCAAGAGCGCTATGCACATATCCATCTGCGTTGACTCACTCAATGTGGTGGCGAGTCTTATAGCCGTGTTTGTGCTGAAGATGGGCTTCGTGGGCATCGCCGTAGGTACGCTTGTGGCCGAATACATCGGGCTGATATATAGCGCCGTGCTGATATTCAGTAAGCACCGCAATATGCTGCGAGGCGCTTCATTGAAAGAAGTAATGCAGACCGAGGGCATAACGCGCATGATGCGGGTGAACAGCCACATCTTCTTCAGGAGTTTCTGCATGATTGTCGTCACACTTTCGTTTGTGTCGATAGGCGCACGCAGTGGCGACCTTATCCTCGCTGCCAACGCCATCATCATGCAACTATACATACTCTTCTCCTACTTTATGGACGGTATCGCCTTTGCCGGGGAGGCTTTGGTGGGACGCTTCGTGGGCGAAGGCAACACCCCCCGACGCCACAACTGCATCAAGCGCCTTATGCTCTGGGGGCTGACTGTGGCGATAGTGTATCTGGCGGCTTACACCTTGCTTCCTCAACAGATTTTCACCCTGCTCACCGACGATGCCGACGTGGTGCGCACAGCCATCGACTACCGCTGGTGGTGCGCGGCAATTCCGCTGGCTTCGATGGCAGCATTTGTGTGGGACGGCGTGTTTATCGGACAGACCGATACCCGAGGCATGCTCATAACTGTGGCTATAGCAAGCGCCGCATTCTTCGCCATCTACTTCGGCTTGCCTGTCCCCACAGGCAACAACCGCCTGTGGCTGGCTTTCATCGCTTTCCTCGCCCTGCGCAGTATAGTGCAGACCATCATCTGGCTACGCCAAGAGAGTGTGCGCATCGCCTCACAGAATTAACGCTGTGATATTCCACCGCAAACCATTACCTTTGCCTTATGAGCGTATATGTAGAGATGATAATACCGCACGATTTCCACGACCTTGACGATAAAGACAAGGCCTTGGCAGAGATTCACGCTCTAAAAACCCGCCTCGAAAACTATTTCCATATCACCAAAGGCATCACAGCGGAGATTGACGACAGCGAATGTTTCGATTGCAGATATAGCCTCCACCTGAATTTCTGCGACATCGACATAGAGTTGGGCAACGGATTTCTCTACATCAACGGCGGATGGAATTACTCTCAATATTTCTTGATGCAAAACAGCGTTTCCTGGCTCAGAGACAGGCATTACGACATAGTGTGCGCATTGGGTAAGAGCGAAGCCTATATCATGGACGAGTATCACGGTTCGAACAACGTTTATGCCCACGGCAAAGAGATAGGAATGCACGATATGACCTTCTCTCTTTGGCAGAACGAATACCCCGATCCGCCCATCCTCACACAATCCATTCTCCACGAATACAATTCGAGCCGTTGGCCCGACACAGAAGGCGTATATCTCGACACCTTTGAAGAATGCCGACTCCGCAAACAGCAATTGCAGGATAGGTTCCCCAACGTAACCGTCTTAACATCTGGCACGATAGTTGGCACCTTCCTATTGGCGCTAAAAGACGACAGCCTGATTTTTGTCAACGAAACGAGCGGAAAGATCCTTCGAACAGGCAAAATAGATGGCTTCTACGCCAACTACAACCAAAACGGATTTGTGATATATAAGGGCAATCGCGCAGCATTCTTCTGCACCGATGGCAAGCGAGTTACACCCTACCGCGCGACCGACTACTCCATAAAATACTACAATAGTAATTACCCCGAACCAGCCACAATACACATCATCGACAAAGCATCCGGGAAAATCGTCTACACCACCTCAAAACACCAACGCTAATCCCCAAAGCCCTCAGGAAAAGTCGCATATAACACAATATCTCATCAAAAATCGTAACTTCACAACACCATAGGAAGAAAATATAGAGTCCAACAGCAAGATGAAAAACAAAGATTGTGGAAAATTTCGGAGGCAAAACAGCCGGCAATTATGCATTTTTTACTACTTTTGCCAAACATTTCATTTCGGACCATACGGCTCGAATTAATTTCCCGTCCCGATTCGGGTCATATAATATGGAGTGATGCTCGAGTGGCTGAAGAGGCACGCCTGGAAAGCGTGTATACGCCAAAAGCGTATCGGGGGTTCGAATCCCCCTCGCTCCGCAATCAACACGCTAATTTTCAACGAATTAGCGTGTTTGTTTTAAGGGTAGAATACGTAAGAATTGTTCTCGTATTTGTAAAAAAAAAGACAAAGAATGGCACATTTTGGCAGCATTTGGAGTCTTTTGGCGAAGGAGGTATGCAAATACCTTGTTAAAGTTTTTCAAGCCATGGCAAGTACGAAATTCTATCTTGACCACCGCAACGTCGCCGACGGTTGCGAGTGCCCGTTGAAGATTGCAATCTTCACGGCACAGAACACGAGTTTTATCAATCTCGGTTTTAAGTTGCTTCCGAAACAGTGGGATAAAGCAAACTTCAGAGTAGTGAATCACCCCCAAAAAGAGGCTCTAAATCTGCTGCTTAACCAGCGTAAGCAGGAAATAGACATGCTCATTTTTGAGTACACTAAAAGCGGCAGAACTGAACTCACAGCGAAAGAAATTAAGGACTTGATTCTTGCCCGAGACAAAGAGGGCACTGAAAAGAAAGTCCCCAAAAATGCTTTCGTTCCCTACTTCGAGCGTTTTATTCAACGCTACAAAGGGCGTACCTACGACCTCTATAAATGCACATTAAAGAAGGTCATCACCTATGTAGGTATGCAAAAAGTGGAGTCATTGGTCTTTGAGGACATCAATAAAGAATGGCTTTATGGCTTAGATGACTTCCTCGCACAGACCTCTCCGTCGCAAAATGCTCGCAACATTCACTTCCGTAACATTCGTGCTGTCTTTAATGACGCAATCGACGAGGAAGTGACTGTGCACTACCCATTTAGAAAGTTCAAAATCAAGCCTGTAAAAACGAGAAAACGCTCGTTTAAGGTTGAAGTTTTGAGAAAAATCTTCAACACTCCTATCGACGGTTTCGAGGAAAAGTACCGCGACATCTTCAAATTGATATTCTGCCTCTGCGGAATAAATATCGTGGATTTATGCAACCTTAAATCCATTGAAGATGGTCGCATCGAGTACGACCGAGCAAAGACCAGCCGCCACTACTCTATTAAGGTAGAGCCGGAAGCAATGGCGATAATCGAGAAGTACCGTGGCAAGGATTGGCTCATCAATCCGCTTGACACCAACAAGAACTATCGCAGCTATTATATGCGGCTCAGCCACGGCTTGAGAACACTAAAAGAGACGCTTAACGCCATTGATGACGGCATAAAGATTGACGAGCTTACCACATACTGGGCTCGCCACTCGTGGGCTACGGTAGCCGCCAGCCTCGATATTCCAAAGGAAACTATCGCGGCAGCCCTCGGGCACGGCGGCAACACCGTTACCGACATCTACATCGACTTCGACCAGAAGAAGGTGGACGATGCAAACCGGAAAGTCCTCGACTACGTTTTCGGTGCGCCGGAGAAGAAAAAACGAGGTCGCCCAAGAAAGGCATAATCAATGACTTTTTCGATGATGTTTTTCGTGACTTTTTCGCTAAATATTTTGCTAACATTATCGTTGACTATTTCAATGACCCTATCGGTGCAAGTTTGATGACATTTTCGATGACATTTTTGATGACGGTATAAATATCAATCCAAAACAGGATAAAATGTGCCTTTGATTAACTGCGACATTCCCTGCGAGGTGAATGTTGCAGTTAACTTTTCGCAGACGTAGCGTTTGCCACGAATGATGAAAAGGCTTCGTGGATTGGGGATTGTGTCGGAGAGAAACTTAAACGTCGCCTTTTGTTTCGGGTTCACCCGATAGACAGTGCGATATTTGTTCAAAATCTTGTTGTTGAGCCGCAGTGTGGTGTGAGGACGGAAGTAACTGCCCCAGTCCTCCGCTATCACCACATCTTCGGTGTAAGGGTACGGGAGTTTGCCGTCGTAGTCGGCGGCAGCGTCCCACCACCCGATATAGATTTTGTCGTAATACTCGCTCTTTTTGTCCTTCTCGCCGGCTTCGATGTTCTGCACCGAGACAGGCTGATAGAAAGTATTGTCGATGCGCTGCTTGCGTTCCTCGCGGCTTTCGCCACGAACAAACGAGGCATCGCCCGAAGTGTCGTTCTCGTCGTAGCCCGAAAAAGCGAGGAAAAGGCAACGTCCGTATGTGGAGTCCGTGAAGTCAATCCATGCCGGAACGAACTCAATTTCGTTCTCGTCGGCATCCTCGCTGTCATCGACGATGCGACCGCCGAACAGGTTTACAGGTTGCAGAATGCACTTGTAAGAATAGCGGTTCGGAAAGTTCTTGCGTTCCTCGACGAGCGTTTTCTCAACAGCACGAATGACGAAGTAGATGTCGAGGTCTTTTGCGTAAAGCAACTTACCTATAGTCGAGCCACGCCCCGAATTGCCGTCCCACGTCGCATAACTCTTGTTAGCGGTGAGCAAAGCATTTAGTGTGTCATACTGCACAGCTCCGCTGCCCCACGACTTGATAAACTGTAGAGTCCAACAGCAAGTGCAAAATTAGTAAAAGTGTTTAAAGAAACGATCTT